>Ga0210377_10001248_pt1 | contig 23341 bp, 20 predicted proteins | sample PLM4_65_b1redo_FD_155480 | JGI IMG/M metagenome (GOLD analysis project Ga0210377, IMG submission 155480) | Groundwater sediment microbial communities from an aquifer in East River, Colorado, USA - PLM4_65_b1 redo | ecosystem: Environmental > Terrestrial > Soil > Riparian zone | place: USA: East...
GTGCACTGGCTGGCCGATCAGGGAACCGGTACCTACGTCTCGCGAGACCTCTTCTGGTATCGCTCCACCCTGGCCCACAACGCGCCGCGGGCCGATGGGCGGTCCCAGCCGGAGGTGGATGCCCGGGCCGAAATGTTCGACCAGCGGGGCAACTGGGCCTGGGTACGGGGGAAATTCGGCGAATTCACCCGGACCGCGGTGGCCGGTCCGGGGCAGGCGGCGGACGTCGTCGAGTTCGCGGCCGAGGAAGACCACACCGTGGAACTCGCATGGCACCCGGCCGGTGCCATCGAGAACGTCACCCGGGGCAGGTGGGAGCCGGCTGAGTTCGAGGAGGAGTTCGTCACCCGGTGTGAGCGCTTCGTCCCTGCGAGCGACGGCCCGGTGTGCGTGCGGGCCAGCCTTCCCCCGCGGCAACTCGAGTTCTGGTTCGACGGGTCGGGCCAGTTGTTCCGGGCGGTGGGTCCGGGCCGGCCGGGCGAGGCGGCGCCGCGGGTATTCCTGATGCGCCGGGGCCGGGGCCGCTACCTGCGCTTCGCGACGCTCCTTCGATGGAGCGGGCCGGCGATCAGCGACGTGCGTTTCGGCCAATCGGAGATCCAGGCCGATACCGCCGCCGGACTCGTGGTGCATCACCCCGTGAGCGAAGGGTGGGAAGTGCAGGAGGGCCAGACGCGAACCGCACTCAAGGGCACCCGCCGGCAGATTTCGGACCTGCTGATCAACGTGCCCCTCCCCGACACGGTGCGCTTCAAACCCCCGGTGGCGACCGCCTGGCACGCCCTGACTCCGCCTCCGCTGGACGGCTCCGGTGAAGGCTTCTCCGGGACTCCCATCCCACTCGATCACGATGACCAGTACCGCCGGAGCGAGGAGCCATATCCGGGACCGGACCTCTTTTCCGCCCAGGCCCGTCTGGCCTGGGACGAGGAGGCGTTGTACCTCTCGGTCGATGTCACCCATCCCGATCCGGTGTTCCATGCCCGCGGCACGGCCCCCCTCCGGCTCGACAACGAACCGGACCTGATCCATGCCGACGGGATCCAGGTGCACCTGCATCTTCCGGACGAGCGGACCTTCGGCTGGGTGATTTCTCCCGATGCGGTCACCAGCGGGATCCAGGTGCATGCGGTCGGCGGGACCAGTGCCGGCCAGGGGCGGGTGAGCGGCGGATGGCGCCGCACCGGGCACGGCTATCGGATCACGATTGGAATCGAGCTGCCGGGATGGCCTCCGGCCCGGACCGACGGGCCCATCGGCTTTGACCTGCAGGTGAACGAGATGCAGCCGGAACGGCTGCGCCGCGCGGGACAACTGGTGTGGACCGGCGGCGGGGGCTGGGTGTACCTCCGGGGCGATCGGCAGGACCCGAAACGACTCGGCGTGCTGGAGCTGGCATGAGGATCCCGGGTTTCACCTCCACCGGCAGCAAGCGCCCCGAGGCGCTCTTCGGGACGGGCGCGCCGGTGGGCCTTCCGGTGCGGCTCGCCCGCGCGGCCGGGGCCGACGTCTGGGACACCGAGGGTCGGAAGTACCTCGACTTCATCATGGCCCTCGGCGCGGTGTCGCTGGGCTACGGTCATCCCGCGGTGGCCCGCGCGGCGCACGCAGCCATCGATGCCGGCGTGGTGGGTCCGCTGCCGCCCGAGTCGGAGGAACGCCTCGCCGAGCGCCTGGCCACGCTGCTCCCCTGGATGGAGCGGACCCGGTTTCTCAAGACCGGTGCCGAGGCGGTGGCCGCGGCGCTGAGGCTCGCCCGTGCCGCCACCGGGCGCGACATGATCCTCCGCTCGGGCTACCACGGCTGGCACGACTGGAGCCAGCCGCCGGACACCCCCGGCGTTCCAGCGGCGACATTCGCACTATCCGAAGAACTGCCGTTCGGAGACAGCGAGCTGGCCCGCACCCGCATTCGTCACCATGGGGACAAGCTGGCGGCGGTGATCATCGAGCCGGTGGTCGAGCGCGAGCCGCCGCGCGAATGGCTGGCCACGCTCCGGGAGGAGACCCGGCGGAGCGGAGCGGTCCTGATACTCGACGAGATCAAGACCGGCTTCAGGCTGGCGGTGGGCGGCGCGGCCGAGCGCTACGACATTCGTCCCGACCTGGTGGTGCTGGGGAAGGCGCTGGCCAACGGGTTCCCCCTGGCGGCGGTGGGCGGCCGGCGCGAGGTAATGGAACAGGCGCGTCGCACCTGGATCTCCTCGACGCTTGCGACCGAGATGGTTGCGCTGGCCGCGGCCGAGGCCACGGTGGAGGTGACGGTCCGGGAAGGAGTGCCGGCGCAGCTCGGCATCAGGGGAAGCCGGCTGCTCGCCGGGCTCAACTCGCTGGCGGCCCGCTATCCGGGCCTCATCGACCAGGTGGCCGGGTTGCCGGAGATGTGCTACCTCCGCTTCACCGACGAGGCAATCGGTCCGCTGGTGGCGCGGGCGGCGGCGACCGGCGGGCTGCTCTGGAAGCGTTCCGCCTACAACTTCGTCTCGCTGGCTCATGACGACGCGGCCATCGACCGGGGGCTCGACCTGCTGGACGCGGCCTGCAGTGAGGTAGATTCCCGCCATGCTGGTTGACGTCCACGCCCATTTCTATCACGAGCGCGGTCCCCGCAACGACTGGCGGGAACTGAACGCCTCCCGGCTCAAGGCCGGCGAGCGCATCGGCATCACCTGGCATGTCTCCTCCATTCTCGGCACCTGGGGACGCGCGTCGCCGACCTATTTTCCTTCCCTCGACGACGTTTCCTACGGCAATGAACAGCAGCGGTCGCTGCAGCGGACTCATCCCGACCGGATTCGCTGCTATGTCACGGTGAATCCCAACTACACCGCCCACGCGCTGGCCGAGATCAGGCGCGGGGCGGAGCAGGGGATGATCGGATTGAAGCTGGCGGCGAGCCGGCGAGCCGATGATCCGCTGCTCGACCCGGTGATCGATGCCGCTCGGGGCCATGGTCTGCCGGTCCTCCATCACGTCTGGCAGCACCGGCGGCGGGACTGGCCGGGCCAGGAGGCATCGGACGGTGCCGAGCTCTGCCGGCTCGCCGCACGCCATCCGGGCGCCACCTTCATTCTGGCGCATATCGGCGGAGGTGGTGACTGGCTGCACTCGCTGAGGATCCTGCGGAACCATCCCAACGTGAACGTTGACCTGTCGGGAAGCGGCGTGGATGGCGGAATGCTGGAGGCGTGTCTCCACGCGGTGGGGGTGGAACGCCTGCTCTGGGGCGCGGACGCGACTCTCTGCACCGGCTGGGCCAAGCTGCGCTACCTCGAGAAGCTGCTTTCCCGGCAGGAGTTGGAACTGATCCGCTGGCGGAACGCCGCCCGCATTTTCCCGCCGGGGTCGTTCTCATGATCGACGTCAATGTCTTCGTCGGATCGTACCCCTGGCGGCCGGTCCCCGGCTCTTCTCCCGAGGCGGTGCTCGCCGCGATGGAGCGGGTCGGCATCCTCGAGGCGTGGGTCACCCACCTCCCCAGCCTCTACTGGAAGGACCCGGCCGAAGGAAACGGCTGGCTCTACCAGACCGCGGAACGCATCCCTCCGTTCCGTCCTGTGCCGGTGGTGCACCCGGGCCTGCCCCGTTGGGAGATGGACCTGGCGGAGGCGCTCGGTCGAGCCGCGCCCGCGGTGCGCTGCGATCCCGGGTTGCTCGGTCTCGCGCCCACCGGTGGCGAGATGCTCCGGCTGATCCATGCGGCGGGAGATGGCGGGATACCACTCCTCGCGGCGGTTCGCCTCGAGGATGGCCGCGGTAGGCATCCGCTCGATGTTGCCCCGGAGCTCACGCCAGCCGTGGTGCGCACCTGGGTGCGCTCCCACCCCCACACCCGGTTCGTCATCACCCACGCCGACCGGGAATTCATCGAACAGGTGCACTTCGGCTCCACGCCGGCGGAGGCGGCCCGGATCTGGTGGGACATCTCCTGGGTGTGGGGGCCGCCGGAGGATCACCTCGGTCTGCTGCTTGCCACAGTGGGCGGGGCCCGCTTCCTTTTCGGGAGCGGTCAGCCCCTCCGGCTGCCGGAGACGCCGCTGGCCCGGCTGGATCTGACGGATATTCAGCCGGCGGACCTGCGGGCGATCCTGACCGACAATGCCACGACCCTCGCCACGAGGAACGCCGCGACGCAATGATGGAACAGCCACGCCGCCATGCACGCCTCTCCTTCAGCGGGCGCCCTGCTCCCCGCCTGGAGACCTCGGCCCGGAGCTATGAGATCGTCGACCTTTCGCCCTCGGGGGTGCGGTTCAGGAGCTCCAGCGCGGCGGCGCCCGGTGTGGCGATCGGCGACCGGCTCCAGGGCACAATCAGGTTCCCCGCCGATCGATCGGTGGTGGTCGCCGGGCGGGTGCTCCGGGTCTCCGGTGCGGAGGCCGCGGTGCGGCTGGAGCTGGGAGCGGATTTCCTTGCGTCGACGCTGCCGACGGGGCCGGCCGCGCCTCGGCGCACCGGCCTGCTCTGGTAGGCGATCCTGATGAGCTGGATTCACAACCGCGAGTATTACCGCATCGCCTATCCGAGTTCCCTCCGGCCGAAGCTGCTGGTCCAGGGGCACACCTTCGACGTGGTAGACCTGTGCGAACGCGGGATCCGCTTCCACCTGGGAGACGCGGTGCCGCCCGATGTCGGGTATGAGGTGGCAGGCACGGTGCGCTTCCGCCGCGGCGAAACGGTCGAGGTGAGGGGCACCATCCTCCGGCTCAACAACGGAGAGGTCGCCGCCCGGCTGGATGCGGGCATCCCGCTTCGCGCCATCATGGAAGAGCAGCGCTTCCTGCTGGACCGCCGCCGCCACCTCGGGATCTGACGTGCCCGCGACGGCTGACGTCGCGGTGGTTGGACTCGGCGCCGCCGGCAGCGCCTCCCTTCAGGCCCTTGCCCGCCGCGGCGTCCCGGTCCTCGGCATCGACCGGTTCCATCCCCCTCATATCCACGGCTCCACGCACGGCCGCTCCCGGGTCATCCGGGAGGCCTACTACGAATCGCCGGTCTACGTGCCGCTGGTACCAGCGGCACGTAGACCGGCGACCCGCATTTCAGAGGAGACGGGGCGAACCCTGCTCACCCGAACCGGCGGCATCATGATCGGCCCGGCGGACGGCGAGCTGGTGGCCGGGGCGCGCCGGAGTGCCATCGAGCATGGCCTTCCGCATGAAATGCTGAGCGCGGGGGAAGTCCGGCGCCGCTTTCCAGCATTCAATCCGGGAAACGGTGACGTGGGGCTGCTGGAACCGAGGGCCGGCTTTCTCGATCCGGAACAAGGCGTCAGTGCCTGTCTGGAGCTCTCCGCCCGCCATGGCGCGGCGCTCGCACTGGGAACGACGGTGACCAGCTGGCGGCGGATTGGGTCGGGACTCCGGCTGGAGACCTCGGGCGGCGCGGTCGATTGCGGCAAGGCGGTGTTCGCCGCCGGACCCTGGCTGCCGTTGCTGGTCGGGGGCATCCTTCCGCTCACCATCGAGCGGCAGGTGATGTACTGGTTCGATCCGATCACCCACCCCGAACAGTTCCGCGCAGACCGCTGTCCTGTCTTCATCTGGGAGCACGCCCGCGACCGGTTCTTCTATGGCATCCCCGACCATGGTCACGGGTTCAAGGCGGCATTGCACCACGAGGGGAAGACCGTCACGCCGGACACGGTGGACCGCGACGTGAAGGACCCGGAGGTCGACGCAATGCGGGTGCTCCTCCGGCGGACCGTTCCCGATGCGCCCGGCACGCTTCGCGAGACCGCGGTCTGCCTCTACACCAACACCCCCGACCATCACTTCATCCTGGGCCCGCATCCGGACGAGCCGAACATCGTTCTGGCGAGCCCATGCTCGGGCCACGGCTTCAAGTTCGCGAGCGCGGTGGGCGAGGTGGTGGCGGATCTGGTCTTGGCCGGAGAGTGCGAGTACGACCTGGGGGCGTTTGCGCCCGGGAGGTTCGGGTGAGGGGAGAGGCGTAAGACGTGACACCTCCACGTTCACCGTTCACCGTTCACCGCTCACCGTTCACCGTTCACCGTTCACCGCCTCACTGCCACCGAAACACCTTCAGCGCCACCCCGAACCCCACCACCAGCCAGGCCGACAGCACCGTCAGCTGCCCGCCCACGGCCACCAGCCCCGCCCCTTCGAGCATGATCGCGCGGAGCGCATCGACCAGTGCGGTGAGCGGCAGGGCACGGATCAATGGCTGGATGGCCTCGGGAAAGCGGCTGGCCGAGAAGAACACGCCGGAGAGCACCCACATCGGAAGCATGATGAAGTTCATGATGCCGGAGGCGCCTTCGATGGTCCGGGGCCGGGCGGCGGCCAGCAGGCCCAGCCCGCCGAAGGCGAGCGAGCCGACGGCGCACACGACCGCGACTGTGACCAGCGACCCCCGTACCGGTACCCCGAAGGCGAGCACGCCGAAGATCAGGATCGTCCCCACCTCCAGCACCAGCAGCACCAGTTGCGCCAGCAGGAACGAGGCGAGGTAGTCGGCTCGCGACATCGGCGTGGCCGCCAGGCGCTTGAGCAGCTTCTTCTTTCGCGCATCCACGATCGCAAAGCCGCTGCCCCAGATTCCGCTGCCCATCAGGTTCATGGCCAGGAGGCCGGGGAGCAGGAAGTCGATATAGCGCGACCCGCGTTCCCGCACGATCTCGTCGCTGGTCTCGATGGTCGCGGTGCGGCCGGCCGCCCTCTGCAGGGCATCGTCCACCTGGAGCCGCCCCGCGGCCGCCTCCGGCCGGGTGTCGTCCAGCCGGAACCGAACGCCGTCTGATTCCGGAATCACCAGCAGCGCCACCTGTCCGTTCCGAAGGGCGGCCGCCGCGGCGGCCGAGTCCTCGAACCGGGCCACCTTGAAGCTGGAATCGGTCTCCAGGGCGGAGAGCAGCTCCGCCCGCGACCCGGTCCACAGCGCCCAGCCTACCGGAAGCCGGTCGGCCGGCTGGCTCCGAAAGGCGATCCCGAGTCCGGTCGCCAGCAGGATCGGGAAGACGTACACCCAGAAGACCGCTTCCGGCTCGCGGAAGAATTCGCGGAACCGCACACCGATCAGGGCACGGAGGCCGGGACGATTGAAGGGATTACTCATCACGCAGGTGCCGCCCGGTGAGGGAGACGAACACATCCTCCAGCGTCGGGGCGTGGGTCCGCAGTTCCCCGATCTGTAGCCGGGCCCGGGCGAGCGCCTCCAGCAGGCCCGGCAGCGACTGGTGGAGTCGCTCGACCCTGAGGCTCAGGATCCCACCTTCGACTCTGGTATCCAGCACGCCGGCCACGCCGCCGATTGTGGCGGCGGCCCGGGTGGCGTTGCCGTCGCCGTCCATCGATACCTCGATGACCTGTTCCGCGCCCAGGCGGGAAATCAGTTCTCTCGGGGTTCCCTCGGCGATGATCCGTCCCCGGTCCACGATCGCCACCCGGTCGCAGAGCCGCTCGGCCTCTTCCATGTAGTGGGTGGTCAGGATCACGGTCCGGCCCTCGGAGCGGAGCCCGGCGATCAGGTCCCAGAGCTGGCGGCGCGACTGGGGGTCGAGCCCGGTGGTGGGCTCGTCGAGAAAGAGCAGCTCGGGGTTTCCCACCAGCGCCACGGCCAGGGCGAGCCGTTGCCGCTGCCCGCCGGAGAGTTGCCCCACCCGGCCCTTACGCTTGTCCACCAGCTGCACCTGCTGCATCAGCTGGTCGACCGACGGACCACTGTCGTAGAAGCTGCGGAAGAGGCCCAGCGTCTCTTCGACCGTCAGCTTCTCGGAGAACTGGGTCTCCTGAAGCGAGACGCCGATCCGGCGGCGGAGCGCATCCCGGTTGGGGCCCCAGCTCAGTCCGAGGACCTCGACCACGCCGGAGTCGGGGGCCGTCAGACCCTCACAGATCTCGATGGTGGTGGTCTTGCCGGCGCCGTTCGGACCGAGCAGTCCGAAGCACTCGCCCACGGCCACTTCGAGATCCAGCCCATCGACGGCCCGCACATCCTTGTAGATCTTGTGGAGGCCCTGAATCCTCAGCGCGCCGGGCCGGGTCATCTCGACCCTCCACCCCGCTGGCACTCCCGCCAGTAGCTGATCAGCTCCCGGGTCGATTCGAAGACCCTGACCGCGGGGTCGGCCAGCGCCCGCTCGCGCGGATCCAGCTTGAGGTCGAGATGCGGGCGCGCGTCGCGCAGGTGCAGCGCCCTGGGCGGCGCTCCGACCCGTTCCCGCAGCTCCTCCAGCTCACCGATGTCGTTGCTGCTCGACAGCACGTGAGAGTAGCCGGGCACGAGCAGGTTCTCGCGGTCCATGAGCAGCATCGGTCGGGCGTCGGGTGTGATCGGTCGGTTGGTGAAGCAGCGCTGTAACGTAATACGGCAGACGCCCCCGGCTGACGCCCGGCGGCCGACGCCCTTAGTATTCCATCGAACCGATCACGTCCCTTTCGGAGCCTCCGTGTCAGACGCCGCCGCCCCAGCCCAGCACGATGCCGTACCGCTGCTCCAGATGCCCGGGGAGCAGGTGGTCGCGCGCTGGGAAGGCACGGAGGTCGTGGAGGTCAGGCAGCAGTCGAGCGACGCGTGGCGCGCGGTCGCCGAGCGGGTGGCGGTCCGGGCCATGCGCGACACTCCTTTTCACCATCCGGCGTATACCCAGGCCGACGCGGAACCGGAGACCCGGGTGTACATCGCGCGCGAGCGGGGCCACGCAGTGGGCCTGGCAGTGCTCCGGCCCCGCCCCCGCTGGGCGTGGTGGTCGTGGGATGACTACGATGCCGAACGGCGTCCCGCGACTGGTGTGGCGCCGATGACGTCGTGGACGGTGGAGATCATCTGGACCCACGCCGGCTCGCAGCAGCGCGGACTCGCCAGGCGGCTGCTGGACGTCGCCGCGGCGCGGGTGGAGCAGCCGATCGAGTCGTTTGGCTGGCGCCGGCCCTTCACGCCGTCGGGAGAGGCCTTTGTGCGGAGGGCCTGCCCGGAAGGGTTCTGGGTGCCGGACTGAAGTGCTTCACCGCCGCCTCCCCCGCATCGCCTCCCGGTGCCGGGCCATCAACCGCCACATCTCGCCCAGTGTAGCCGGCTTTGCCCCCCGTTCGACATTCTCCGCCGCCACTTCGAACAGGATCCGCCACTGGGTGAATAGCGTCCGGTAGGCGCTGCCGATCCCGTTCTTCGGGTCGTAGATACTGGTCGCTTCCGCGGTCGCGCCGTTCAGCTCCACCACCCTGAAGCCGCGTCCCTGCTGGAATTCCCCGACATCCTCCGTGCGGATGTCGTAGCGGCCGAAATGGAATCCGTCAAATCTGCGGCTCAACTCGTCGATGGCCGCTTCCAGTTGCGGGGTCCGCACCCACTCGCCGTGAGGAACAGCGCGGCCCCGGGCGTGGGTACCGACCTCCACCAGGGGAATGGACTCCCCCGCGGCAGGCACGGCCTCCAGGTGGTCGGCATGATTGCGGAAGTGGTACGGGGCCATGCAGACCGCGCGATCATCCTGCAGGATCAGCTCCTCGAGGGTCTGCGTTCCATCACCGGTGAGCGTCAGCAGCCGCTTGTCGGTGATCGAGAAGATGCTCCCCCACGCCTGGCTCGGCCGCCGGATGTAGAAGATCCCGAATTCCTTTCCCGGCACAAACTGCTGCACCAGGACGTCGCCCCTGGTCGCCTCCAGCCAGGCCAGCGCCGCCTGCCGGGAGCGAATCATGGCAACCCCGGACCCGCGCTCGCCGATGTCCGGCTTGAGCACCACCGGCCAGTCCAGCCCCAGCCGGGCGCGAAAGCTCTCGACTTTGGAGAGGCGTTCCTCCGGTGTCAGGTCGCCCGGCAACAGTTCCCACGGCGCAACCACCGCGCCCGCCGCGCTGAGTCCCTGCAGGATCCCCGCTTTCGATTCGCCCACGAACCCGCCGCCGGGAATGGCCGGATTCGCCGCGGAGAAGAGCGTGAGACTCCGGTGCTTGAGCGCCAGCCAGAGGACGTAGAGCACCACCGGGGGATAGAACGCCCACCGGGGCCAGAACTCCCAGCGCGTCAGCCGACGCCAGCGGGAGAGCAGCAGGCGCCGTCCGCGGTGAGTGAGGAGCGGAATCGCCAGCTTCAAGGCGAGGAACAGGGCCAGCGAAGTGACCAGGAGGTACAGGAACGCCTTCCGCTGGAACACGGTCAGGATCTGCTGGACCGCTTCGCCGAAGACCGCCGAGAGTCCCACCAGGACCGGCGTCCACAGGGCGCAGGCCACGAAGAAGTACAGCGTGAACCGGGCGAAACTGGTCCGCAGCATCCCCGCCGCGAAGTAGCTTGGCAGCCGGGTCCCGGGCAGGAAACGGGTCATGAACACCAACGTTGCGCCCTTCCGCTCCACCCATTGGGACGCGACCGTTACCGCTTCCGGGCTCATGAACCAGCTGAGCGGCGCCCGGCCCAGCACCGCCCGGCCGAGGCTCCGGCCGGCGAGGAACACCAGCAGGTCGCCGAAGAAGATCCCGAGGAAGCACGCCAGCGTGCCGGGGAAGAACCCGAGCGTGCCCCGCGCGATCATGAGGCCCGTGGTGATGCAGGTGAGGTCTTCGCTGACCAGCGTCGCCAGCATGATCAGCAGGACCACGACGATCAGCGCCAGCCCCTCGATCTTCGGGAGGGTCATCGGATCGAAGGGTTGCCCGGCGGCCGCGACCCGGTCGGGTGCCGCGTTGGCACGGGTCACAGCGGTGCCGGCCTCCACCCGGTCCACGAACTCGCCGATCGGCCGGGCGACCAGTTCGGGGCGGACGAAAACGGTGAAGTGATCGTGCTGGTCCATCCGCAGTTCCGCCTGCGGCACGATGCGCGCGTGCTCCCGCGCGACCGCTGGATTCACCAGGGGATCGTGTTCGCCCTGCAGGATCAGCATCGGACCGGCATATCCCTCGAGGATGCCGCGGAATGGGCGCTGATCGGTATCGTAGAAGTTGCGGGCGTACGGCACCGACAGCATCGCATCATCCAGCCAGCCGAAGTGGGGCGTGCCTTCCCGCAGGAGCCAGAGCCCCGCCAGCTGCAGTCCGTGGATCGCGTGATTCAGGTGATAGTCGCCGAGCAGCTCGAATTCCTGGGCGCCGATGGCGGAGAGCATGGTGATCGAGCGGACCCGGCCCGGCGCCAGCGCCTCCATCTGCAGCACCACCCCGCCGCCCATGCTGAACCCGACCAGGTGGGCGCTGGAGATGTGGAGGCTGTCGAGGAGCTGCAGGAGGTAGCGAGCATGCGCCCGGTTGGAGTAGTCGGGCACGTCCCAGCTCGAGCCGCCGAAGCCGGGCAGATCCGGCGCGATGGCGTGGAAGCGTTGCCCCAGCAACTCGCCCGCGGCGCTCACCTCACTGTTGTCGCCGGGGCTGCCGTGAACCAGGAGGATTGTGGGAGGAGATTCGTTGCCTGCCGCGGGGGCGTAGTCCCGGTAGGCCAGCCGGGCGACGCCACGGGTCTCGCGATCGCCATCCACCGGCCGGACCAGCTGGATCAGCTCGTCCGGGCGGGCGGTATGGGCCTTGGGAGAGATAAGGCGAACAAGGTGCGACGCGAGCAGCAGGCCGGCGTAGCTCCAGAGGAGCCAGCGGAGTCGAAGGCGCGCGCTCAACGCGCGGCCAGGTCGCGAGCTCCCGTCGCCGCCCGGCGCCGGGCCAGGGCGGTGGATGGCGCCACCCCGAACCCATCGCCCGGATCGATGCCCACCCCGGCCAGCAGGTTCCGGATCAGGGCGAAGTGATGCACCGTGTGGCTCACCAGAAACTGCAGCTCGCGCTTCGGGGTGGAGCGGCTCCAGTCCGGGCCGGCATCGGGATCGGCGACGCTGCGCAGGTTGACCAGGACCTCCTGATCCTCCGGATGATCCGCCACCCGCCCCAGCGCCTCCAGCAGCCGTGCCACCTCGGCCTGGGCCAGGCCCCGGTCGCGCTCGAGCGGCGCCTGCCGGTTCCGGGCCTCGTAGTCGATGCGTCCGCCGGCCAGCCCGTCGACCAGGGCTCGGTAGTGATCCAGCACGTGCCGCAGGTGGGCGCCGATCGGGGACACACCCGGACCAGCGCTGCCCTCGGCGTAGGCGGCATCGCTGAGCCGGCGGAGCAGGGCGGCGGCCTGTTCCAGCACCTCACGGTTGCCCGCGAGGGCTTCATCGTACGGGGTCATGCGTTCTCCGAAATCAGGAATCGGTCGGGGGTCTGACGGCACCCGGGAACGGTCGGGGAAATGAACGGCCTCCCGCCCCATCGCGCCAGACGGGAGTCTGGATTCACGGCGGCCTGACCCGATCCCTTGCCTGTCGGCCATGGAAGGCGGGAGCGGATCCCGGTCGCCGATCTTCCTACGACCTGATGACCGAGACGGTTCCGCACCAGGCCGGAGGGAAGCTGGCGGGCCGCCCGGTCCGCCACAACCGGGTTATGTTCACCCCATGGACGAGCTTGATGAATTCGCCCGCCGGGTCACCGCCGCGCGGACCGGATACGCCCTTCCACTCCAGGCTAACTGGCTGGCGGAAGAGTTCGCGCACGCGGTGCTCGCCATTCTCTTCCCCCACTTTGCGCCCTCCCGCAACTCAGCCCCGGAGCAGGTTCGCTCGGAGCTCGACCGGCTTGGCGCCCGCCTGACGCCGTTCCTCGAATCGCAAGGCACCACGCCGGACCAGGCCCGGGAGATCCGGGACGGGTTTCTTGCCACCCTTCCGGCGCTGGAACAGGAGCTGATGCTGGACGCGGTGGCAACCTGCGAGGCAGACCCGGCAGCTCGAAGTGTGGAAGAGGTGGTGCTGGCTTACCCCGGCTTCTTCGCCGTGGCAAATTATCGGGTCGCCCGGACTTTGGCCTGCAAGGGGGTGGGCCTCCTGCCGCGGCTCATCACCGAGTTCGCCCACCGGCTGACCGGGATCGACATCCATCCCGGGGCCCGGCTCGGTCGGTCGCTGGCAATTGATCATGGCACCGGCATCGTGATCGGCGAAACCGCGCTCATCGGAGACCGGGTGCGGCTCTACCAGGGTGTGACCCTGGGTGCGCTCAGTGTGCGGAAGGAACTGGCCCGGCAGAAGCGCCACCCGACCATCGAGGACGACGTCGTGATCTATGCCAATGCGACGATCCTGGGCGGAGAGACCGTCATCGGCGCCGGCAGCGTCATCGGCGGCAACGTCTGGCTCACCCACAGCGTCCCACCGGGCTCGGTGGTCACCCACGGCGCCACGATCGAACGGCCGCGGCTGGCGGATGAGGCGTTGCTGGAGTTCAATATTTGAGTGGCCGTTGGCCGTTGGCCGTTGGCCGTTAGCCGTTGGCCGTTAGCCGTTGGCCGTTGGCCGTTGGCCCTTAGCCGTTAGCCCTTAGCCCTTAGCCCATAGCCCACAGCCCATAGCCTCCCATGTCACCCTCTATCCCTACACCGCAATGAAGGCCTCCTCGATCCTCGACACCATCGGCAACACTCCCCACGTCCGGATCAACCGGCTGTTCGACAGCAAGGTCGAGGTCTGGCTCAAGCTCGAACGGGCCAATCCCGGTGGCAGCATCAAGGACCGCATCGGTCTGGCGATGATCCAGGACGCCGAGCAACGGGGGATCCTCAAGAAGGGCAGCGTCATCATCGAGCCGACTTCCGGGAACACCGGCATCGGCCTGGCCATGGTCGCGGCGGTGAAGGGCTACAAGCTGATCCTGGTGATGCCCGAATCCATGTCGATCGAGCGCCGCCGGGTGATGGCGGCGTATGGGGCCCAGCTCGACCTCACGCCTCGGGAGAAAGGGATGAAGGGCGCCATCGAACGCGCGAAGGAACTGGTGGCCGCGACCCCCGGCGGCTGGATGCCGCAGCAGTTCGAGAATCCCGCCAACATCGAGATCCACAAGACCACGACCGCGCGGGAGATCCTGGCCGACTTCCCCGAGGGGATCGACTACCTGATCACCGGCGTCGGCACGGGTGGGCACATCACCGGCGTGAGCGAGGTCCTCAAGCCCCGCTTCCCGAAGCTCAAGACCTTCGCGGTGGAACCGGCCAAGTCCCCGGTCATCTCGGGTGGCGCGCCCAGCCCCCACAAGATCCAGGGCATCGGCGCGGGGTTCATCCCCCTCAACCTGCACACGCAGACCCTCGACGGGAGCATTCAGGTGACGGAGGAGGATGCGTACGCCTTCGCGGTGCGCGCGGCGAAGGAGGAGGGGATCTTCGTGGGTCCGTCATCCGGCGCCGCCCTGGCCGCGGTGGCGCAGAAGATTCCGGAGATGGAGAAGGGGAGCCGCGTGCTGGTGTTCTGCTACGACACGGGGGAGCGGTACCTGTCGATCGAGGGGCTGTTCTAGGCGGGGGCGCCTATGCGCCCTTCACCTTCTTCAGCAGCGCCTCTGCCACCTGCAGCACTTCGGTGTCGTGGAGCAGGCCCCAGGCGCCCTCTTCCATCACCCCGAAGCGTCCCGCCACCACGCCCCGGCTGAGTGCGTCCTCGACAAAGCGCTGTACCGCCTCTTCGGTCCCGGCGGGCATCGCCGCCTTCACCCCGGTCTGCTCGAGCAACCGGCGCGTGACCAGCGGGTCGGATTCGAAGTCGGGGGTCAGCCCGCTCATCGTGTCGGCCGCGGCCTGGACCCAGTCGAGCATCGCGAGGCTGAGACTGTCCCATTTGGGGCCGGCGGCCAGCGCGGCCATCGTGACCTGCGCCGCCTGGCTGTCGGCCGCGATGTACAGGTCGGGGAGGACTCCCCCCTCGTGCGGCGTGCCGGGATCGATCGACGCGCCGGAGGGCTGCGGCCCGCGATCGATCCGCCGTCCGCTCGGCGTGTACCACCGCGCGATCGTCAGCTTCACGGCCCAGCCCTCCGGCAGGTCGGCGATATGCTGCACCGAGCCCTTGCCGTACGATTGCCGCCCTGCCACCAGCGCCCGGCGCGCCTCCTGCATCGCGCCGGCGAACACCTCCGCCGCCGACGCCGAGCGCTCGTTGATCAGGATGGCGATCGGCAGGGTGGGGTACCTCGGCACTTCCCGGCTGCGGGGTCTTTCGTTGATTCCGGTACCCGGCCGGCCGCGCACGTCCACCAGCGCCGTGCCGGGTTTCACGAACAGCTGCGCCAGTCCCAGTGCCTCCTCGAGAACCCCGCCGGGATTCTCCCGCAGGTCCAGCACCACTCCCCTGGCGCCACCCTTCACCATCCAGTCCATCGCCTCCACCGCTTCACGGGTGGTCTCGGGCCCGAACTGCGCCACCCGTACCACGCCGATGCCGCTCGGCAGCATCGCCCCGGCCGGCACCGATGGAACCTGCACCGGTGCCCGGATCAGCACCGCCTGGATCGCGTCGCCCGCGATTCCCCGGCGCAGCCCGAGGCCCACCGGCGTGCCCTCGGCCCCGCGGATGAGCGATACCACCGTGTCGGGAGGGAGGCCCACCACCGGCTTGCCGCCGATGGCAACGATCCGGTCGAAGGGACGCAGCTTCGCCTTGGCCGCGGGGCTCCCCGGCTGGACGCTGACGATCAGCGTCGTGTCCCGCCGGACGCCGAGGCTGGCGCCGATGCCACCGAACGAGCCGCCCGCTTCGACCTCGAATTCGCGACGCTCCTTTGGACTGAACAGGACCGTGTGGCGATCGAGCAGGGCGTAGAGCATCGCCCCGGCCGTCTTGAAGCGAGCCAGGCTGTCCCGGGAGATCGGGTTCACGTACGCGGTGGCCAGCGTATCGCGGAGCGCGGCGAGCACCTTCGGCGGGACCTGCTGTTCGGGCTCCGCCTGTTCTGCCCCGGCGCGCCCGGCGGTGAAGGCCAGCATACCCAGAACCACGAACCTGACGCGCATGCGAGCTCCGACACCGGGGGACAGGGCGGGAACGCCTACCAGAGAGCCAATCTAACCGCCATCCATGCCCCGTGCCCCGTGTCCCTTATCCCCCACGCCGCGACGGCTAATGGCTAAAGGCTAAAGGCTAAAGGCTAAAGGCCAACGGCTACCGGCCGACCTGCCCCGCCGCCGCCAGCACACTCCGCCGATACCGCCCCGGTGGCACGCCGGTCAGCCGCTTGAAGAATCGGGTCAGGTGGCTCTGATCCGAGAACCCGGTTCGATGCGCCACTTCGGAGACCGCCATGCCCCCCCGCAGCATGGTGATCGCCCGGTCGATCCGGATCTGCTCCAGGTAGGCGTAGGGCGGCGCCCCGGTTGCCTCGCGAAAGAGGCGGATGAGCTGGAACACACTCAGGTTGACGCTTGCGGCCAGCGGCCCGAGCCGGATCCGGCTGCCATAGGAATCCTCGAGGTGCGTCCGGACCTGCCGCACCGCCTCATGCTCCGGCCGCGTATCCCCGCCGGCCATTCCGTACTGACGGGTGAACTGCGTGAGGACTTCGTGCAGTTCCCCTTCTCTCCCGGTATCCCATCCTCCGACCTCCAGCGCGGCATGCACCCCCGCCATCCGCCCCGCCAGCTCAGGATCCTGAATCACGGGACTGTCGAACCTCGGCGTGGCTCCGGTATCGAACATCTCCGCCACGAGGCGCGGAGACACCAGGAAGGACTGATAGGTGGAGCCGATCGCGTCGAGCGGGGAACCGGAGTGAATCTCGCCCGGCGCGAAGACCACGAGGCTGCCACCGGTTGCCTGGAAGCTCCTGCCCCGGCAGCGGACCAGGCGCTGACCCGAGCCCACCACTCCGATCTCGTAGTCGGAGTGCGCGTGCGGCTGGGTGGTGCGGGTGATGAAGCGTGCCCGGAAGAGATCGATGCCGCCCAGCACTGCATTGTGATCGAACGCGACGAAATCGTCCGGATGGCCGTCGAAGGGATGGTCGGCGTCCGGGCAGGACTCGGCAATAGTATTCATGGATGAATGGGCCTACGACAAACGTGGTGAGTGAAGTTTCCAGCGGTCCTGCCTGAAACGCGCCCTTCGGCGAGTCCGTACAGGGCGGATTCACCCGATTCGATTCCCCCGCAAGATCGTTCAAGTCTGACGTCGGAGACTCCCGTGCCAGGCACGTCATCATACCGCGGCCTGCCGGCCGTCGCATTGTCGCTGATTCTCGCCGCCGGTTCAATTCCCGGAACAGCGGCCCCCGCGCCTGCTCCGCCCGCCGAAGGGTTCACCGTCGAACGCCTGGCCGAGGGGGTGTACGCTGCCGTGCGGCGCGAGCCGCCGTCGCTTTATTCCGAGTCGAACAGTCTCTTCATCATCGGCGACAGCAATGTGGCCGTGGTTGACGCCCAGTTCTCGCTCGCGAGCACCAGGGCGGTGCTGGCGGCGATCCGGCGGCTGACCGACAAGCCGGTCAGGTACGTGATCAACACCCACGGGCATGACGATCACATCACCGGAAACCAGGTGTACCGCGACGCCTTTCCCGGGGTCGAGTTCATCGCCCATCGCGGCACCCGTGACGAGATGGTCGCCGATGGCGCCCGGAAGCGCGGGGAATTCCTGGCCGGGTTGCCGGGCACGATCGGGTATTTCCGGACTCTCCTCACCGATGGCAAGGCACCGGATGGTGCACCGATCAGCGAGGAGGAACGGGCCGGATTTGCCAGTGACTCTGCCATCGGTGCCCGGTTCCTCGCCGAAGCCCCTGGCCTCGAGCTGGTCCCGGCCACGAAGGTGGTGGACGACCGGCTGACGCTCCGCCTGGGCGCCAGGACAATCGAGATCCTGCACCTCGGGCGGGGTCACAGCGCCGGCGACCTCATCGTGTACCTGCCCGCGGAGAAGATCGTCGCCGCCGGCGATCTGGTGGTGGCACCGGTTCCCCTGGTCGGATCCACCTCGCATCCCGGCGAATTCCTGGTGGCGCTCGACCGCCTCCGCGGCCTCAAGCCCGCGATCATCCTCCCCGGCCACGGCCCCATCCAGCGCGACCTCACCCACGTCGACCGGGTGATCCAGCTCCTGGTCTCGATCCGGGAACAGGTGGCCGAGGGGATCGCCCGGGGAGACTCCCTGTCCGTGGTGCGGGAGGGCGTCGACCTCGACCGGTTCCAGAGTCAGTTCGCGGGAGAGTCGCGGCTGCAGCGGTTCGCCTTCCAGAACTACGTGACCTCCCCGGCCGTGGCGGCGGCCTACGCGGACGCGACACCCGCCACCCCGGCGCGCGTGAGCCTGACGGCCAATCGCGTCGCCCCGGCGTCACGCACGCCCCTGACGCCCGGCGTTCTCGCTATTTCACGCGTCAACCTCATTTCGATGGAGTCCGACCGGATACTGGCGAACGCCACCGTCGTAGTCCGGGATGGGCGAATCGCGGAAGTCGGGCCCTCCGGCAAAGTCAGGATCCCAGCGGGAGCTCGTACCATCGATGGCCGCGGCAGGTACCTGATCCCCGGCCTCGGCGACATGCACGCGCACCTCTTCTCCGACTCCGATGCCGCCGACTCGGTCGGACCGTACGAGCTCAGGGCGATGGTCGCCAACGGCATCACCGCGACCCGGCTCATGATGGGAACGCCGGAACAGCTTGAGTTGAGGCGCAGAGTGATCGCCGGCCAGATCGCCGGGCCGCAGATGTGGCTCGCCAGCCCCGAGTTCGCCGGCCGCGCCTACGGAGACTTTCACGGCGAGGCCGTTCCCAACGCCGAGGCGGCGCGGGCCGCGGTGAGGCGCTCGGTCGGGGCGGGCTACGACTTCCTCAAGATGACGCTTTTCGTTGGGCGCGAGGCCTATGATGCCCTCTCCGACGAGGCCGCCCGGCTCGGCATTCCGGTGGTGGGCCACGTGGATCCGGCGGTCGGAGTCCCGCACGCGCTCGCCCTGGGCCAGCACATCGAGCACCTCGACAACTATGTCGAGCAGATCCTGGCCGACACCGCGCCCATGCGTACGTCGGTGTCGGACCGCGGGGTGTACAAGCCCGACAACTGGCTCAGCCTCGATTATGTCGATCAGAGGAAGCTCGCCCGGATCGCGGGGCTCACCGCCAGGTCCGGCACCTACACCACGCCGACGCTGACGATCTTCAGGAACGCCTTCGCCCTCGGTGTCCCCGAGGACAGGGTGCGGGTCTGGCCCGACTACCGGATGTATCCCGCCGAAGTGAAGGCGCTGTACCGGAAGTCCCAGGATCAGTACTGGGCCAGGCCGGCGCCAGAGGCCCTCCGGCTCCGCTGGGTGGAGGCCAGGAACCGGCTGGTGAAGGCCATCGCGGACTCCGGCGGCCGGATCATGGCGGGGTCGGATGCGCCCGAATTCTTCCACAGCTACGGCTGGACTCTCCATCGCGAGCTGGAGAGTCTCGTCGCCGCCGGGCTCACTCCCTATCAGGCGCTGGCCGCCGCCACCCGGACCCCGGCCCAGTTTCTCGGCGCCAGCGCCGAGTGGGGGACGATCGCCAGGGGGAAGCGCGCCGATCTGGTGCTCCTCTCGGCCAATCCCCTCGCCGACATCACCAACACCACCCGGATCGTGGGAGTGGCGGTCGGCGGCCGCTGGTTCGGCGAGGCGGAGCGGGGGCAGATGATCCGCGAGGCGATGGTGCGGCTGAGCGGGGGAGGGGAGTGAGGCCTTTTCTCGAACCGGAGCGCTGATCCTCCCAGCTGGTACCGCACGCGACCGAATCTCACCTATCCCGGCAGTGTGATTGTCCGTGGTTTCACACACCTTAGATTGTCGCGATTCGTTGGCCACACTTCCAAATAGACGCCTAGTCGTTCGACCGAAGCGCCGGGTCAGATTCGGACACCGAATCTCGCCTGGCCTCCCCCCGCGCGAGGAGTCCCCCAGTGACCGGCTTTTCCCCACGGCGCCGACCCTTCCTGGTCGGTGGCTCCCTCTTGACTGCCCTCGTCGTGCTGCCCGGATGCGGCGCACCAGCCACCGAACCAGTCGAGCCGCCTGCCGTGGCCTCGGTGGTGGTGCCGGAGACGGCTAGAAGCAGTGACGCCGTAGTGAATTCCATCGGGGTCGAGCTCAAGCTGACCTATCTCCAGACGGTCTACGGCAGCGCCTTCAGCAGCATCATCAAGCCCAGGCTGATTGCGCTGGGCGTCCGGCACGTTCGGGACGAAGGGGTGACCGCAAAGAGTGACGGCTGGATGAGCCTGATCTACGGCCGGATGAAGGAGCTGGCACAGAAGGGGATCAAGTTCAACCTGACGATGAGGCCGGCGGAGGGAGTGACCGATTTCACCCAGATCACCCAGTGGGAGCGTTTCCTGAGTTACGCCCTGCCGGTGGTAGAGGATTTCGAGGGCATCAACGAGTGGGACCTCAAGGCGCGCAGCACCACCTGGCCCGCTCAGCTCCGGCCCTTCCAGCAGGCGCTGTACGCCAAGGTCACCACCGATGCGAGGACCAGGCACATGCCGGTCTTCCTGCCGTCCATGGGCAATCCCAACAATGCCTCGCTGCTGGGTGACCTGAGCGCCTGGGGTAACTACGGAAACACACATCCGTATCCTGGCGGCAACCAGCCGATGGCGAATGTCGCCTATCACGCGACCAGGGTGAAGGTCATCAGCGGCACCCGGCCCTGGGTGGTCACCGAAACCGGATATCACAATGCCCTGGCCTGGACCGGTGGGCATCCTCCGGTCACGGAGCGGGCGGCCGCACGCTACATCCCGCGCCTCTTCCTCGAGTATTTCGACGCCGGCATCCGTCGGACCTACCTCCATGAACTGATCGATGAAGGAGTCAGCACCAGTAACCGGGAGCTCAACTTCGGCCTGCTGCGCAACAACGGTTCGCCCAAGCCGGCCTACACCGCCCTGCAGAACATGATCACCATCCTCAAGGATCCGGGCCCGGCCTACACCATGAGCCAGCTGGGATACACCCTCGGCGGGGATCAGACCAACCTCAAGCGGATGCTGCTGCAGAAGCGGAACGGCGTCTTCTATCTGGCCCTCTGGCAGGCCGTCTCGAGCTACGACCTGGTCGCGAAAAAGGACCTCGCGCCGCCGGCCAGGAGCGTGACCGTCACCTTCCCTGCCGCCGTGACCCAGGTCAGGATCTTCTCGCCGCTCACCTCCGCGGCGGCGATCCAGACCATCGCGCGGCCCACCACGCTGACGGTATCGGTGCCCGACTCCCCGGTGTTTGTCGAGATCACCCGGTAGCCGACGGGGGCCCAACGGCGCTCAGCGCAGCACCAGGGCGAGCCTTCCCGGAGCCGGGAGGGCCCGCCTTGCTGCCGTCCGGGGGCGGACTGACTGTCAACGCCGGAGTGCGGCTTGCGCGAGCCTCGTGTGGGCTCCAGCTTCGTCGTACGGAAGCAGCTGCGTCAGTCGGAGATGGAGGCGGGTATGGCGGGGAACCAGGCCGCGGAGAAGAAGAGCAGGGTGGACCAGTACCTCGAGATGCTCCGCGCCTCCCGGATGCCGGATCCCCTGTTCTTCCGGCCGGCGAAGGTCATGACCAAGGCAGAGGCCAGGGACTGCTATCTCCACTACCTGGCCTGGGGCAAGTTCGAAATCCAGAACCGGGACGCACTCTTCACCGTCGATGCCCAGGGCGATCTCCAGCCTCCCGCGCCCACGGCCAAGGTCTACATCTCGCCGCCGGTCATTGGCGGCGTCAAGTTTCTGTACCTCACGACCATCGACCGCCAGGGACACAAGAGCACCGTTGCACAGGCGCTCGGCAACCTCGATGCGCGGAACGTCGTCTTCCTCACCCGCCTGGCGTCGCTGATGCAATGGTATAGCGCGACGACCATCTATCACATCGGCTTCCTCTTCGATCCCTCCCGGAACGATTGCCACGGCCAGGGAAGGGCCTGCGACTTTGCCGGCGCGGCCGGAGACGACTGGGAAGTCACCGTGGCCCAGCACTGGTCGGGGCAACCGATCGTCATGCCGGTGGACTGGGCCGGACCGAGCGGCAAGCGCTACACCCGCGGTTCCCGGCTCGCCGATTGGCCGCCCCACTTCAAGCAGACGACCTTTCGCCTCGATTCGTCCAACCCCTACCTGGACACCTCGCTCAACCCGGACCTGGCCCGGCAGGTGTTCTACTCCGCCTATCAGCACGCCATCACCGAGGGAACCGACACCCGGGACGCGGTGATGTCGTCGATCGGGGCGACCAGTTCGTTTGTCCTCCATCCCGATCACCCCAGCAGCAATCCCGACCCCGACGCGAAGAGCGGGCGGGAGGCGCACTGGCAGCACATCCACATGCAGGTGGGGCCGACCGGGCCGGAATAGGCCCAACCGGAGCTGAAGGGGAAGGCGAGAAACGAAGACGCCTCACTCGCGGCCAATCCGCGGTGAGGCGTCGGTCTGACGGGCCATCTTGCCGCCCGTGCTTACCGCCCGAGCGCTATCCGGAACCCCAGCTTGAGGCGGCCGCCCGGTCCGGGTGCCAGGGTCACCGTGACCCGATTGGCCGGGACCGTCTCCCACCGCTCCGACTTGGTCAGAGCGCCTGCCACGACGCCGACGGCGCCACCGAGCATTCCGAAGCCGACCGCTCCGATCACTGCCTTGTCCCCGCTGCTGAACAGCAGATCGTCCTCGCTCGACGCACCGAGGATGGCGCCGCCCGCCGCTCCGGCGCCCATCCCGATTGCCAGGCCGGTCAGCCACCTCGAGTGACGGCCCCGACTGACCTCCACCCTGGCGATGCTCGCCATGGGGATCGCTGTGGCGACGGTATCTCCGGCCTTGCCGGTATGCCGCAGATGGAGAGTGTCCGGGTCAAGCGCCTCGATCACGCCGGTCCTGACGGGTGTGGCCTCCACCGCAGATGTCACCCGGACTCGCTGGCCGGTGTGAAGTGCTGCCGCCTGTGCCACCGCGGCGGCGTTTGGGATACCAGCCAGCGCGCCGATCACCAATGCCAGCCGTCGCATCCTGTCCTCCAGTCACAGGACGAACGCCGGCCCCAGCCCGCCGCCGCATCCGTTTCCTGTTTACCGGGTGTCCCCGATGTCGCTCGTGAAGGAACCCACACCATTCCCGTCGCTGGGGCCCTCCATGTTGGCGGCGGGTATGCGACGACAGCGTGAAACGATCCTGAATCGTCCTTTCAGGAGCGGACACTGAGTTGCTGGGGCGCCGGGGTAGAAATCGAAACGCCCCAGCCGTCGATAAGACACGGTGAGGCGTGAAGATCAGTGGAGTGCGCCCGAGACGATTCGAACGTCCGACCTCTTGCTCCGGAGGGTCCTCCACCAGGCGCTGACCCTCGCCCACCCACGTAAACCTTTGTCAATGCTAGCGTCTGCGCTGGTGGCCACGGCTCGGCGCGGCCTGGATTATTGGGGAGACCGTCCTGACTGCTCATGGGAGGGGTTGGGCCCAACCTTGCAACGGCTGCGAGCCGATCTCAACCGGGCGCTATCGGGACTGCCTTTCACCCATCGCCAATGGCAGTTTGAGCTTTCAATGGCGGGATGGCTATCAGACCCGCGTTGGCCCACGAGGCGCTCTCGCTCCTTCGTCATGT
>Ga0210377_10001249_pt1 | contig 23324 bp, 37 predicted proteins | sample PLM4_65_b1redo_FD_155480 | JGI IMG/M metagenome (GOLD analysis project Ga0210377, IMG submission 155480) | Groundwater sediment microbial communities from an aquifer in East River, Colorado, USA - PLM4_65_b1 redo | ecosystem: Environmental > Terrestrial > Soil > Riparian zone | place: USA: East...
ATCTGAAACATGGTCTCTCTTCTTTTTTTCGCAGAAATTACATCTCCTATAATGATAAGGAGACTATCATGTTAACAAAATTTGAAACGATCGCTATGTCACAGAAACTTGTTAATGATGCAGTTAGTAGAAAAGGAATAAAGCCTACTCTACGAAATTACATTGTAGCAATTAATGAGATACGACGATTAAACAAAATTAACCCGACAGAATCATATTCGAAAATTGAAGATCTTGCAAAGTTCTTTACCCCCTGGTACAGGTGATAGAGATCCGAAAGGATCTTCTTTTTTCGCATTTTAAACAAAGGGTATAAAAATTTCCCCGAAAGGAATTATGGCAAAACAAATTGAAAATCCAATAATTGTTTATGGAAACGGAGAAGTATATACTATAGATAAGTCTGAACTTTATGATCCTTTTCCAGAACCACAAGAAGAGATAGGTAAAGAAGATTCGCAGGATTTACATAGGATATAATGAAAGAGTGAGAACCCAAATGTAAAAACATGGGCACCTGATTAAATTCAGTAACAAAAGAACTGCTCTTTTTTTTGAAAGGAGAAAAATGTTACATAAACTTCAATGCTATCTGGCTGGATTGATCATATGGATTCGTTTTGGAATACCATTTAAAGAAGCAATGAATGCTGCAAAAGAAGTCGAAAAGATTACAAGAGAGAATTAGATCTGTAAATTCGCAGGATTTACATAGGGTATAATGAAAGTAATAAAATTACCCAAAAAGGAAACCAAAATGAAATTCATAAAGAGTTTAATTGAGAGTCTAGTTTTAAAGATTATGTTGCGTAGAAGCGACGAAATCTTCAAAGCTGTAGATTCGATGTTAGATGGAAAACATGAAGTCACTGATGAGGAACTTGATGCGGCGATGGCAGAACTTATGAAAGAATAGATCAATGAAATATTGATTTATTCTTTTTCTCGCAGGATTTGCATACCCTATAATGAGAAGAGTTATAGGGTTTCACCGTTTAGTAGGTGGAAATCTAGAGAAATCTAGAAACTTATAACTCTCCTCTTTTTTGTTGATTAATGGCTTATTCTGACATAACAGACTTAAGGTCCACAATATGATAAAGAAAAACACATTAACTAGGCTAGTAATAGTGTTTAAACAAATCATACGCCGTCCTAGCGGAAACTGGAACTGGTTACACGTTAAACGTAAACTATTGTTTCGGGTGCCAGAATAAGCCGTTAGTCAACAAAAGCAAATTAAACTATTCTCTTGAAAGGAGAAAATAAAATGTATTCATTAGTTTTAAACATGTTCATCTTCATTAAAAAGATAGAAAAGGAATTTCCTGGTTGGTCTATTAGTTTAACAACTAAGAATCAATCTCTCATCTTTTTATTTGAGAACAAGAAAAAGAATTTATTTTTGAAACATAGTTTGGATGTAAGAGAAATTGAAGAAACATATGATTCAGATGAAACTATTTTTCTATTTCTTATTAATCTTGTTAAAAAGCAAATTAAACTATTCTCTTGAAAGGAGAAAGATCATGTTCGAACAGAATGCTGAATTTGAAAGACTTTTAAAAGCTCTCTATGAAGGGAAAGAAGATCTTATTGGCCGTTTAGCCAGTGATCTCTTTATAACCAAAGAAGGACCAAATCATGTTGAAATAAATGCTTTTCAAATCTATGCACAATGCAAAGTCTACACGAAATATATCGAATCTGTTGGAGGATTCGCTGGTGTCATAGAACATGGTAGTAATAAATATTATTTTGGTTAACTCTTGAAAGGAGAAAAATGCAATGAATGATGCAACTGACGCCATAAAAAAGGTAATTGCGGTAGGAGAGGAAATTGCAAAAAAAGGAAGTAAAGTGGGTTTAGCAATGATGGCTTTAATTTCTTCTATTAAACAAAATAAAGAAATATCATCAACGATTGAAACTCGAACTGCAATTAAAGCTAAAACCCAAAAAGGAGCTAGACATAATCAAGGGGTTCATTTTCTTAGTCGATCTATTTTATCCATAACTCCGGCTCAATATCGACATCGGCATTTCGGTTCTAAAAAGAGGAAAGTAAAATGAATCTAACTCTTTTAAATAAATCTACAAAGGAATTAAGTCGAGTAGTTAATCAAAATTCTCCAACAATTTTAACAGGATTAGCTGTTGCCGGATTATTAACTACAATTATTTTAACTGTTAAAGGAACAATAAAAGCTCAGGATATTCTACATTACGAACAGAAGTATCGAATGGAAGAATGGAGCGATCAAACCGGAGAGGTTGAAGATGCATGTCCAGATCTTGAGTTTGAAGAAAGAATTAAACTAACTTGGAAATGCTATATTCCAACTGCTTTAATGAGTCTTTCTACTATAGCATGTATGATCGGATCTAATCGTATCAATCTTCGAAGAAATGCTGCTGTTGCTAGTTTATTATCCATAGCTGAAACGACTCTTAGAGAATATCAATCAAAAGTTGCAGAAGAGATTGGCAAAGGTAAGGAAGAAAAGATAAGAGATGAAATTGCACAGGATAAACTCGATAACAATCCAGTTAATGAAAAAACAGTGGTTTTAACTGGGAGTGGTAACTATCTTTGTTACGATTCATTTTCTGGAAGATATTTTCGAAGTGATGTTGAAGTTCTACAAAAAGCGGCAAATGAATTCAATCAAAAACTTTTGAGAGAGGGTTGGCTTTCAATAAATGAATTTTATTACGATATTGGATTAGAATCGATTGAATTGGGAGATGAAATGGGATGGATTGCTGATAGAGCTTTACTTGCATTTAAACTATCAACGAAATTATCAAAAGACAAAGAACCGTGTTTGGTAGTTGGATATACAGTGGCCCCACATCATATTTAAAGGAGGAAACATTGGTAGACTTATTCATAAGATTATTAAAAACAGAAATGTTTCATTTTTATGATACACCACAAAAAAAGTTAGTAAAAATAGACGAATGTCATTATATTGGTCCGCAAGGAATTCGTACTATTTCTCCAACAGTATTAGTGGTTCGAGAAAAACATGAACCATTAAATACTTCTATTTTTGTTGATAAAACCAAAGGAGACGATTAAGATGAATGGTAAAGACCCACAAGAAGATGGTCCAATCACACTTAAAATTAAAGGTTTACCAGAATACAACGAGAGAGAATATGTAAAATTTAGATATGACTTAGCACTTCAAGCTATGCTTAAAAATCCAACAGAAAAAAATATAGAAGCATTTGGAAAAGCCAATTGCGATTTATATGAAATTGAAGACGCATATCGTATCGGTACTCGCCTTATTCTTGAATTTAATCGAGTTCGTATTCATGTCTCGCAGAAATTACACCCCCTATAATGAAATCAAACAATTCATAAGGAGAAATCAAAATGTTAAAGCAAATCAAATCCACTTTGAGTTCAAGAGAATTTCAAACCGGCGCAGGCCAGGTAGCAATTGCAGTAACGGCGATTATCGTCGCTAATGTAGTCAGCACTCTGGTTGCAAAGGGATTGAATACGCAACTTGAAATTCTGATGGAGAAGGTTCACGGCAAGATTGAAATCCCTGCTGAATAGGCGAAAAGAAGGATCTATGGAAACATAGACCTTTCTTTTATTTCTTGAAAGGAGAAATATATGCCAGGAGTATCGAAGAAAATTTTACCTCCTAAAAAGAAAGAAACTGGAAACGGTAAAGTAAAACCAATGCCTTCTGGTCCATCTCCTAAAGTTCGTGAAGACTTTATCAGGAAGATAGTGGAAGTCATTAAAAGGATAACTAAATCATGAGTAAATGGGTTATGCAAAACAAAAACGGTCAGAATAAGAAAAGTCGTGAACGAAATCAAACTGCTCTAAAAGGGCGTGGATGCAGGACTCATAAAGGAGAATATCCTAAACGGGGAAAAGGAACGACAGTTCACGGTCATAGATAGAGGAGACAAATGACTTTAAAACAGTTAAGAAATCAAAGACTATCCAGATCTTATTATGTAAAGAATTACCCAATATTAGATTGGTATTTAGCTTTTCTTACTATTGGTGAGGATCTTTTAAAAACTTATGTAAATCTATATAATCAAGATCGCTTACAAGAAAATGCTAAAATTGCATTAGAAGCAATAGATGCTTTAACTAACGATTAATCTCTTAGAAAGGAGAAGATATAATGGGAAAAAAGCAACCAGAACCCAAAGGTAAGAATAAGGGTGGTACAAAAGGCCCAGTGAATCCTCCAATTTCTAGACCACGATAATTTTCTTGAAAGGAGAAAATATCATGACAGTAACTCTTATGGATCTTTATAAGGAAGATGGTGTTAGTGATCTTCCCATGAAAGTTCGCATCCCCTTTGCCAAGGCTCTGATGGCTGAGATTCTTGGCAACACCGATGAAGCAAACGATTGGCTTAATAAAGCAGTTGATGCTGAAGTCGCTATTTCAAATGAAATGAAGAAGTAATAAAAAGTTGCGCGGCTAAACGGGTCAACTCTCGACTATTTATTCTCCTTATTGACTACCCTTTATTTTGTCGAGACAATAATTAGCCTAGCTGTCCTATGAGACAAGCGATCAGATCCATGAGAAATATAAGTTTTTCCGGTGGAGCTTAGGAGGGAAGCATTGAAGCTGGTTGAATAGATATATTCCTCAAACCGTGTCGGTGTGAAACCGGTCGCATCTTTACTAAAATTACTGGACCAGAAGAAGTCTTGCTGCGAACCAAGATCGAAGCTGGCAGTAATTGTTCCTTTCTGAAAAGAATCCTTGACTGAACCAGGAATTTCTGTGGATTATCACATTAAGGTGAGGATATTTCCCAACAGAAAAGGGTTTCTTCTTGGCTGTGGATGAGTAACCTAAGTCGATCACGATTTATCTCGGGTAACTAATTAGGCGACTAAATTTTATGAGGCCTAATCTAGACATCTTTCGGCTAAATAAAGGCGAGTGAGGTAAAGAGAGGCAGTAAGTCCAAGAGCAGAAAAGCCTCATAAATTTTTGAAAGGAGAAAAATGGAAGATTTAGAAGGACGTGTTCATAAATTCAATTCGCTTACATTACCTGGTCAAATACCAATAATGCATCAAGGAACGTCATATTTAGTCAATGATTTGTGGCGTGAAGTTCAACGCCTTCGCATGCTTGAAAATGCCCAACTTGGTATACCTCGGACAGTCATTTCACTTAAAGACAAATCAGTTTGGAAAGGTCTAATTATGGAAAATATAGTTGAATTTGCTCTTATTATTGGTGTATTGTTTGTTTGTATTGCATTAAGTATTGCTGTTGTAGTAATTTCTTGCAATGTTGATCTTGTTCAGCAATGTCAAATGGTCATTTTCGCATGAGTACAATGTCTAAAGAAAGGAGTAACACAAAAAATGAAAACGTGGTTTGAACGCCTAATGATTAAGGCTGAAGAAAACAAAGAACTTTTGATTCGTGTTGGTCTTGGTGTAGCTGGTGCACTTGTTGGTGCTGCTATTGCCACAGCCATTGCTAATTCTCAAGAAGAACCGCTTTTTTACGAAGTGACAGACGATCAAGAAGATCAACTCGAATCCCTTCTTGAAGACTAAAAGGAGAAAACGATGAATACAAAATGGTTTTTTCGATTGATGAATACTATTGTGTTCATCATCTTACTTTTTACTATGTTGCCAGGAATTCAGGTTTTTATTCAGGGTGGTAGTTTTTATAATGAAACTCTTAGTATCGTTCGTTGTAAAGATGAGTTTTGGTGTTGGCATGAAATAGGTCATTTGATAGATGATGAGATGGGATGGATCTCAATGTCTCCAGACTTCGGAAAAGCAACTTTGACCTATGCTATTTACAAGATCAAATACGAAGAATTAGATGATATCTCAAGGAGTATTCTTTCTACTCAAGGAGTATTTGTTTATTCATCCAGTTATAAAGCCTTTGGATGGGAATCTGGATCTTCTCCTCAACAGGAAGTATATGCAAATATCTATGCAAATGTTAAAGGAGACATAAACAAAATTCCAGAGATATTGAGACCGTTTTATGATACTGGAAAGGATTATGATTCTTTGTTTTCTCATCTAATGAAGAATCAATCTGAAATCATTCTCTTGGACGGGACTATGTATGATATTATCAAAGTACTTAGCCAGGGATTAATATCGCAAGTTTTACATGGGCTATAATAGAAGAGTAATTGTGGATCTGAAAATTTAAAGATAGGTGAAATCAATTATTCTTCTAATTTTTTATTTTCTTGAAAGGAGAAAATATCATGGGTAAAACATTGTTACAAGGATTGATTGAAAAAAAGACAAAAGAGTTGGAAGACTTAACGGTAATCGATGCCTGGTTCACGAAAACAACCTGGTTTTATCAAACAGGATCTAGATTTTTTGGAGGTTTTACTGAGGGTTCAGATGATGATTACTTCATTTCTGAATCTTCTATGAAAAGCCTATTTCCATACTTTGAGAAACTTGGTTTCAGGGTTAAACATCACAGCCATTCATTTGAATACTCGCTGTATGGTGGCGATCCTAGTATCTCTTATATCCTTGAATATGGGAGTATTATTGATATCCAGGTGATCAAGGATTCTTATTTTGAAAGGAAGTTAAAAGCTCAAGACAAATATAAAGAGCTAATATTGACTGTTCCTGGTTATCTTTCTTCCATGTCAAACAGACAAAAATCAAATCTTTGGAGAACCTTGATCATGTTGTCATAGTTATAAAAAAGAAGAGAAATTACTTGCTCTTCTTTTTTGCATTTTTTTAAACTCTTGAAAGGAGAAGATATATGTTTAAAGTTATTATAGATAAAGATGAACGTTTAGGTGTAACTAACTTCATTATTCAAATTCCAGATTCTATATTATCACAAATTAGTTTAATAGATATCGAAAATAATAAAATTGGAGATTTGGTTGCTGATGGAAAAATATATAGTCATGGTGTTCTGGAACAATTAATGAAACTTATAGAAAAAATTGAACGACTTCAGAGAGGAATGATGCATAATGGATAAAAAAAACTATCCTGGAAATTCTAAAAGCAAAAAAATTGCTCCAATTCGTGAAGAAATTATGGAAGAAGGAGCATTGATTGTACCAGAAAAAAGAACAAGAAAAGGTATTCGTAGTCAAGCTATTCGCAAGAAGAAAACATGGGCACAAACAATTGCTCAAGCTTTTATTGGAAACGAATCTCAGGACGTTATTAGTTATATTCTTAGTGATGTTTTAATACCAGCAGCTAAATCAACAATACAAGAAATGGTACAATCTGGAATTGAGATGCTTTTGTTTGGAGAAACTAAATCTCATAGTCGATCAAAAAGTAATAAAGATAGATCTATTGTAAGTTATGGAACTTTTTACAAAGATAGAGATAGAGAAGAAAGACGTCCTATGTATAGAGATAAGTTTGATCTAAATGATATTTATTTCAAAGATCACTCTGATGCAGAGGATGTTCTTACTGGACTTTGTGATTTGCTTGAGGAATATGAGCAAGTAACAGTGGCAGATTATTTTGATCTTGCTGGGATTGAAGGAGTTACGTGGGCTCATAACAAATGGGGTTGGGAGAACTTAAGACGAGCACATTGCACCCACACAAGACATGGATATGCTATTGTATTACCAAATCCTGTGGAATTAGATTAGGAGATACTATGTTTTCATATAAAGGATTATTACTGACTGGTTTTGTTAATGATAAAGGAAATAAATTGAGTGAAGAAGTTATTGAATATATCTTGCAACAACAACCAGAAGTTCCAGTTAGAATAAATTTTAATGGCGCTACAGTAGGAAAAGCTAACAAATATGAACGTACTGAAGAAGGAATTATTTGTTCGTTTAGTTTGAGTATCCCAGATATAGACCAATTAAATTTATTTGTTGTTCCTGGAGGAACAGTTCATATTAATGATATCACTAAAGAAGAAAATGGTAATATAACAATACAAAAAATGAACTTAACCGAACTATCTATAACGTCTTTTCCCACAGATGAAAAACTAACAAAAATTGAGAAAGATGATTAAATGAGATATTATATCTTTTATCTTTATAACGGCTCAAAAATTGTAACACAAGCCAAAGATCTAGAACAAGCTATTAAAAAAGCGGATCTTAAAGGCAAAACAAAAAATGTTAAATGGATCACAATTAGTAAAACAGAAAAGGAGTAAATCACAATGAACATTAAAATCATTAAAGACGGGATCGCAAGGTCTTTTGGTCGAAATACATTGATCGTTAGAAAATACTCACCAGAAATTCTTCTTGGTGTTGGCATTATTGGTGGTGTAGTATCTGCTATTATGGCTGCCAAAGCTACTTTGAAAATGAACGAACTTTCTATTTCAATAGAGGAAGAAAGAGCAGAAATTGAACTTGCTGAGGAAGAAGGAAAGACGGAAAGTGGAAAATCATATTCTAAAGAAGATTACACTCGAGATTTAGGCATTCATTATGTCCAAACTATACTCAAATTCGCAAAACTTTATGGACCATCAGTTGGAGTTGGTGCTCTTTCAATAGTATCGATTCTAGCTTCACATGGTATCATGACAAACCGTCAGATTGCTCTGATTGCTGCATATAATCTCATTAATGAAGGTTTTAAGTCATATCGAGAACGTGTTGTTGAGGAATTAGGAGAACAGGTTGATAAGGATTATTTCCTTGGATTGAGAGATGAAGAACACACGGAAACGATAACCGATAGTGAAGGAAAGAAAACAAAAATTAAGAAAGTAACAAAAACTCGTAATCTAACTTCGAAAAGTATTTATTCACGATTCTTTGATGAATCCAATTCACAGTATCAAAAAGATCGTTTGCTTAATAAGGCATTCCTTCAAGCACAACAGAACTATATGAATGATGTCCTTAATATTCGCGGGCATATATTCTTAAATGAAGTCTATGAGGCTTTAGGATTTCCTCATACAAAAGAGGGAGCAATTGTTGGATGGGTTTTGAAAAGTACAAAAGAAATGAAGAAAGATAGTAGAGATGGGTATGTTGACTTCGGTCTTTATGATGTCGAAAACGATCCAGGACGAGAATTTATAAATCTAACTAATCCTACTATTCTGCTTGACTTTAATGTAGATGGAATTATCTTCGATCTTATTTGAAGACGAGAGCTGCTGGAGGCAATAGCATCCGGAGATATATTTAAAACAATAGATATAGAACCGGATGACTATGTCTACGACAGTGTAAAATATCGAGTCTAACATAAAAGGAAAAAATGAATACTCTTACTAAACAACTTATCGGAATTGTTATTGGTGGTATTACAGGATATTTTATTGGAGATGTTGTTGTAGAATATATCCGAGCAAAAGAATATTTAGAAAGTAGAAAAGGAGAAACTAATAAAGATCTTCTTGAGGAAGAAATCGAAGAAGAAATCACAATGGAGCGAATTCCAATGAAAAAAAAGGGATCAGGTCAGTCACCAAAGAATTATGTGGAATTCTATTCCAATGCAGGTCGTCCAGATTTAGCAGCTCTGGCATCAAAATATAATGGGGATAATAAAGAATCTCCTGAAAATGAGGTAGATGATTCTATACGAGAATTTATAAATCTAACTGATAAAGCTATTGAAGATATGGAAGGTGAAGAAGATGAGTTTAAACCGATTGAGGAGAATAAAGATCCTTCAATAATATCAGTAGATGAGTTCTTAAATGATGATGAATATGCTAAGGTTAAACTTTTTTATTTCGAAGATGATGTTTTAACAACAGAACAAAACAAAGTAATTCAAAGACCAGAAAAGTTTCTAGGAGATGATGCTCTGATATCTTTTGGCCAATTATCTGGAGATGAGACTAAAGTTTATATTAGAAACTCTTTCAAAAAGGCTATGTATGAGATTGTTCGTTTGAACAAGAATTATATGTTAGGACAGGTTAAAATAGCTGTAAAAAGACAAACTGAAAAGTTAATAGATAAGGAGAAGTATGATGATGAGGAGGCTAGCACTTAAAGACTCTTATTTTCTCTGGCTTTATAATCTTATTGGTGATCAAAGAAGAAGTTATAAAAAACTTAGTTCCATTCTCCACAAAAAGATATTCAGGTGGTTTATCCGTAATGATGATAACAGATGTCAAGATGGTTTATATCTTAGACATCTTTATATAGAAGAAAATGATCTAGATGAGAGCCATTTGGAAGTTTCATACTTCTTAAAGGGGGATTGTACCATTTTTGAATTGATGATAGCCCTTGCCAGAAGACTTAACGATCTTACTTATGACCTGGATTCTCATGAAAATAGGACATCTAAATGGTTTTTAGAACTACTAAGAAATCTAAGATTAGCTAGATTTTCAGATGATTTTAGCACCTACAAAGACTTTGATGGGGTGTCAGATGCCGAGATAAATGAGATTTTAGAAGTATTGATAGACCGTACGTACGGGTCGAATGGGCGTGGCAGTTTGTTTCCAGTTAGTGTCACAAAAAGTGACATGTCGAAGACTGAAATCTGGTATCAGATGATGGCTTACCTAGAAGAGAATTATGGATAGGAAATAATGTGACAATTGTGACAGAATTGTATGAACGTTTTGTCACCTAAAAATTAGAGTTTTGTAGAAGGGAAATACCTTATTAGTGACAGTTGTGACAAGTTTTATATATACATTATAAATAAATAAATAAATATAGTATATATATAGGTAGTCGAAAAAACCGTCATTTCTGTCAAATTGTCACACAAAACTTGAAAAGGAGAAAAATATGGATTTTATCACTATAAGAACAAGGGAGTTAAATAAAGGTCGAGTTGAGATTTATCCTGATTTTCAGGTTATGCGGTCTGAAGATATTATGTTTCGTGGAAGAAATTTTTATGCCATTTGGGATGAAGAAAAACAGACATGGACTACTAACCATTTTTTTGTGCCTATATTGGTGGATCGAGAGCTGAAAGCCTATAAAGAGAAATATTCAGAATATTCTCGAATCAATGAAAAGTATATTTCTGTTAAATGGCTTAAAGATTTTGCTAGTGGAAGTTGGATACAATATCAAAAGTTCGTTAATAGTATGATAGATAATTCTTATAATCTCGATGATAAGTTAACTTTTCTAAATAGCCAAGTAACAAAGAAAGATCATGTCAGTAAAAGACTACCATATCCTTTAGAATCAGGTTCAACCGAAGCTTGGGATGAACTTGTTGGAACTATATTTGAAGCAGAAGAGAGAAAAAAGATAGAATGGGCTATTGGTGCGGTTGTTGCTGGAGATGCAAAACATATTCAAAAGTTTTTAGTTCTTTATGGATCTTCTGGTGGAGGAAAGTCAACAATTCTTAATATCATTCAAAAGTTATTTCAAGGATATTATACAATATTTGAGTCTGCAGCTTTAGGATCTAGACAAAGTGAATTTGCCATGGAACCTTTCAAAGGTAATCCATTAGTTGCTGTTGAACATGATGGAGATCTATCAAGGATTGAGGATAATACCAGACTTAATTCTCTTATTGCTCACGAAGAATTAATTATTAATGAGAAATTTAAATCTAAGTATACATCTAGATCTAATGCTTTTTTATTTATTGGTACAAATAAACCAGTCAAGATTACAGATGCAAAATCAGGTTTAATTAGAAGACTCATTGATGTTAAGACTTCTGGAGTTACTGTTCTTCCAGATCGATATTCTGTTTTGATGTCTCAAATAGATTTTGAGTTAGGAGGTATAGCTCATCATTGTCAGGAAGTGTATCGATCTATGGGTAAAAATTACTATATGAATTATATTCCTCTTGAGATGATGTATGAGACAGATGTATTTTACAATTTTATTGAAAGTAATTATTATACTTTTCTTGATAACGATGAGGTGACATTAGAGCAAGCATGGCAAATGTATAAGACATATTGCGATGAAGCTCTTGTGGAACACAGATTACAAAGGCATAAATTTCAAGCTGAACTTAAGAATTATTTTATAAGTTTTAGCGATCGTGGAAGAATAGATGGAAAACAGGTTAGAAAATATTATAATGGATTTAGGGCTGATCGTTTTGTATCTAAAGATTTTCCAAAGCAACCTATTTCTATATCTTTAACTCTTGATTCAGAATTGTCTATTCTTGATGAAATATGTTTAGATTATCCAGCACAATATGCTTCTGAATCTACTGGTCTTCCCTATAAAAAATGGTCAATAGTTAAGACAACTCTTAAAGATTTGGATACAACCAAATTACATTATGTTATTTTACCAGAGAATCATATTTATATAGATTTTGATATAAAAGACGAAAAAGGAGAAAAATCTGCAGAATTAAATCTAGAAGCAGCTAGTAAATTTCCTCCAACTTATGCAGAGTATAGCAAGAGTCATCAAGGTCTTCATTTGCATTATATTTATGAAGGAGATGTTAATAAATTAACTAACTCTTATGCAGAAGGTATAGAAATAAAAAGATGTACATATGGAGAAAAGGGTCCATCATCACTTAGACGAAAATTAAGTAAATGTAATAACATTCCGATTGCTCACATAAATGGTGGTTTGCCCTTGAAAGGAGAAAAAATGATAGACGCAAAAGCGGTTTCTAGCGAGAAAGGTTTGCGCGAATTAATCGTTCGTAATCTTAATAAAGAAATCCACCCAGGAACGAAACCAAGTATAGATTTTATTTATAAGATACTAGAAGATGCTTATGCTTCTGGTATGAGATATGATTTAACACAGCTTCGTCCAAAGATTTTAACTTTTGCTAATAATAGTACTAATCAATCCGAATATTGTATTAAATTAGTTTCCAAGATGAAATTTCAGTCCGAAGAATCTGAAGAAGAAACAAACGGTAATCAAGAGAATAATAATGATTTACTGGTTTTTTATGATGTTGAAGTATTTCCTAATCTTTTAGTTGTATGTTGGAAATATCAAGGTAAAGATAAAGAAGTTGTTCGAATGATAAATCCATTACCAAGTGAAATTGAAGAACTTTTTAAGATGAAACTTGTTGGTTTTAATTGTCGAAGATATGATAATCATATTTTATATGGTAGATATATTGGATATGATAATCAGCAAATATTTGATTTAAGTTCTAAAATTGTTGGTGATAGCCAAAATGGTTATTTTAGAGAAGCATATAATATATCTTATGCTGATATTTATGATTTTTCATCTATAAAACAAAGTTTAAAAGCTTTTCAGATTGATCTTGGGATTCATCATAAAGAATTAGGTATTCCTTGGGAAAAAGAAGTTCCAGAAGAAAGATGGATTGAGGTTACTCAATATTGTGAAAATGATGTTATTTCCGAAGAAGCTGTATTCGACGATAGAAAAGCAGATTTCGTTGCTAGACAAATATTAGCGGAATTGAGTGGATTGAGTGTTAATGATACAACTCAACAACACGCAGCAAGAATTGTATTTGGAACAGATCCGAAACCACAAGAAGATTTTATTTATACAAATCTTTCAGAAATGTTTCCAGGATATATTTTTGATGGTGGTAAAAGTATATATAGAGGAGAAGAAACTGGAGAAGGTGGTTATGTATATTCTGAGCCAGGAATTTATGAGAATGTTGCTTTATTAGATGTAGCATCTATGCATCCTGCTAGTATTGAAAATCTTAATTTATTTGGAAAGTATACAAAAAAATTTAGTGAAATTAAAGAAACAAGGTTAGCTATAAAACATAAACAATTTGATAAAATTAAAAGTGAAACTTTTGCTTCTAATATTTTAGAAAAATATAAAGATTCACCTAAATTACTAGATGGTTTGGCTTATGCTTTAAAAATAGTTATTAATATTGTTTACGGTTTAACTTCTGCAAGTTTTCCTAATAAATTTAGAGATCCTAGAAATGTTGATAATATTGTAGCTAAACGTGGTGCTTTATTCATGATAGATTTAAAACATGCGGTTCAAGAGAAAGGATATATAGTTGCACACATCAAAACAGATTCGATTAAAATTCCAAATTCAACACTAGAAATTATTGAATTTGTTTTTGATTTTGGTAAAAAATATGGATACGATTTTGAACATGAAGCTACGTATTCCAATTTTTGTCTTGTCAATGACGCAGTCTACATTGCCAAATATAAAGATGGTAAAAAAGCTGGAACCTGGACAGCAGTTGGTGCTCAATTTGCGCATCCGTTTGTATTTAAGAGTTTATTTTCTAAAGAACCAATAGAATTTAAAGATATGTGTGAAAGTAAAGCCGTAACTGGTAAATCAGCATTATATCTTGATATGAATGAAGGTTTAAAGGAATATGAACATAACTATAAGTTTATTGGAAAAGTTGGTTTGTTTTGTCCTGTTGAACCTGGAACTGGTGGTGGATTATTAATGAGAGAAAAAGATGGAAAATATTATTCCGCAACAGGAACAAAAGGATATCGATGGTTAGAATCAGAAGTAGTTAAAGATTTGGGACTTTCTGATCAAATTGATAGTTCATACTATGAGAATCTTATTTCTAATGCTGTTGAACATATTTCAAAATTTGGAGATTTTAATAAGTTTATTTCTGAAAATTAAAAAGGAGATAGAAAATGACCACAAAAACTGATAAAAAAGAACAATCGGTAAAGGATAAGAAAATTCCCCCAGTTACTATTGAAAATGCAAAATTAATTTATAGAAACTTTGGAGGAGTCGCAAAAAAGTTTAATGCCAAAGGTCTAAGAAACTTTCATGTTGTTTTAGATCCAGGGGTAGCTCAAATGTTAGAGAGAGATGGTTGGAATGTTAGATGGAATGATCCAAAAGATGATGGTGATGTTGCTTCGGCTAGTATTAAAGTATCAATTCGGTTTGATAATTATCCACCAAGAATTGTTATAATTTCATCTAAAGGAAAAACTGTTTTAGATGAAGATTCTGTTGATATTCTTGATTGGGCTGAAATTCAATCTTGTGATGTTCAACTTTCTCCATACTCTTGGGAGGTAGATAAAAAACAAGGAATTAAAGCCTATTTAAGGAAAATGTTTGTAACTTTGAATGAAGAAGACCTTGAGTCTAAATATAGCGATGTTGCATTATCTTCTAAACATCGAAAAGAAGATGATGATTAGTCTTTTTGAGTATCAAAGAAAAGCAATATTAGAACTTAAGACCGGCTCTATCCTTTGGGGTGGAGTCGGTTCTGGAAAATCTTTGACAGCTTTAGGATATTATTATACAATTGAATGTAATGGAATTCTTTTTGATAAAATGACACCAATGTTAAAACCAAAAGATTTATATATTATAACAACATCAAAAAAAAGAGATTCATTAGATTGGGAAAGAGAAGCAGCTTTTCTTGGCATTTCTAAAGATAAAAAAGTTAGTATAAATGGTGTTAAACTAACTGTTGATTCTTGGCATAATATTGGCAAATATAAGGAGGTTAAAAATGCATTCTTTATATTTGATGAACAAAAAGTTATTGGTTCGGGAGCTTGGGTTAGAAGCTTTATCAAAATCACTAGGTCAAATAACTGGATTATATTGTCGGCAACTCCTGGTGATACATGGGTGGACTATATTCCCGTGTTTATTGCAAATGGATTTTATAAAAATCGTACTGATTTTATTCATCAACATATTATTTATAATACGTTTGCAAATTATCCAAAAATAGATAGATATATTAATATTGGTAAGTTAGAAAAACTAAAAAGAAAAATTTTAGTTAAAATGGATTATAAGAAAAAAACTATAGATAATATAGAAACTATATTTTTTCCATATGATGAAGAAAAAGTTGAAATGATTTATGAAAAAAGATGGAATCCATTTAAAAATTTACCAATACAAGGAGCATCAGAAGCATGTTATGCTATGCGAAAAGTTGTTAATAGTGATTCTAGTAGATTTAATAAAATCTTAGAACTTCTTAAGAAACACAAAAAACTTATCATATTTTACAACTTTGATTATGAGTTAGACATTCTTAGAAGTTTAGAAGAAGTTGTAGATATTCCTGTTTCAGAATATAATGGGCATTTACATGAATCGCTTCCTCAAGGAAAAACATGGATCTATCTTGCCCAATATCTTTCTGCTGGAGAAGCTTGGAATTGTACAGAAACTAATGCAATAATTCTATATTCTAGGAATTATTCATATAAACAAACAGTTCAAGCTATGGGTAGAATAGACAGGCAAAATACTCCATTTTTAAATTTATACTATTATTTCTTTTCTTCAAAATCAAGAATAGATAAAGGAATAACAGAATCATATTCTAAGAAAAAAAACTTCAATGAAAATAAATTTATGAAAAATGACTTCGCGTAGGAAACATATGCTATAATAGAAGAAGAGTCTAATTTTCCAGTTCGCGGTGCGACTGCAAGGAAATTACTCTTCTTTTATTTTTGCCAACAAAGGAGATTTTATGGCTGGCGAAAGTAGATTTCAAGCCTCTTTGATTAGAGAAATTAAACGAAAATATCCAGGTGCTGTGATCATTAAGCCAGATTCAGGATATTTACAAGGAATTCCCGATCGTCTAATTTTATATCAGGATAAATGGATTGCTTTTGAATGTAAAGCAACTAAAGCTTCTGGACATAGAATAAATCAAGATTATTATATTGATCTTCTAAATGATATGTCTTATGCCAGTTTTGTTTATCCAGAAAATAAAGAGAGGTTTTTGTATGAACTTCAACAAACATTTAGACCTAATAGGTCTTCACGCATTTCTGTCCGGATCTAAATATCATTGGATTAACTATGATGAAGAGAAAGTTGTATTTGCTTTTACAAAGTTTTTAGCAATTCAGAGAGGAACAGAACTTCATGATTTTGCTCGTAGATGTATAGAATTAAAACAAAAACTTCCAAAATCAAAAAAATCTTTAAATAACTTTGTTAATGATGCGATTGGCTATAGAATGTATTCAGAACAACCTCTTTTTTATTCTGTTAATGCTTTTGGTACAACAGATGCTATATCTTTTAGAGAAAGGTATCTTAGAATACATGATTTAAAAACAGGTGTTTCTCCAGTTTCAATGCGACAGTTGGAAATATATTCTGCTTTATTTTGTTTAGAATATAAAATCAATCCATTAGAAATAGAAATTGAATTAAGAATATATCAATCAGATGAAATAATAATTCATAAACCAGAAGGAAGAGATATTTCAGAAATAATGAGTAAAATTGTTCTTTTTGATAAAAGGATTGAGAAAATTAAAACAGATGAATTGGAGGAGTAACGTTATGAATATTATTAAACATTATGGAACTCCTAGACATTCCGGTCGATATCCTTGGGGTTCTGGCGATAATCCTGAACAAAGAAATAAAAGTTTTTTAGGATATGTGAATAAACTTAAAGAAGAAGGACTTTCTGAGGTTGAAATAGCAGAAGGTTTGGGAATGTCAACGACTCAATTAAGGACAAGAAAATCCATTGCTAAATCTGAACTTCGTGCTGCTATGGTAGCTGAAGCGCAAAGATATAAAGAAAAAGGAATGTCGAATACTGCTATTGGAAATAGAATGAATTTGAATGAATCTTCTGTTAGAGCTCTTTTAAATCCAATTCTTCAACTTCGATCTAATATTGCTGTTGCAACATCTAATATGTTAAGAGAGACTATAGCTAAAAAAGGTGTTATTGATATTGGAGCTGGAGTTGAAACTCATATTGGAATAAGTAAAGAAAAGTTAAAAACTGCTGTTTCTTTACTTGAAGAGGAAGGATATAATGTTCATTATGTTGATGTACAACAATTAGGAACAGGAAAATATACTTCAATAAAAGTCCTTGCTCCTCCAGGAATGGAATATCCTGAAATTTATAAAAATAGATCAGAAATCAAAACTATATCTGATTTTGTTTTTAGCAAAGATGGAGGAAAATCTTATTCAGGGTTAGACCCAAGTAAATTTAAAGGTGTTAATTCAGATAAAATTATGATTCGTTATAAAGAAGAGGGAGGTTCATCTAAAGATGGAGTTATAGAACTTAAAAGAGGTGTTGAAGATTTAAATTTAGGAAATCAAAAATATGCTCAAGTTCGTATTGGTGTAGATGGAACACATTTTCTAAAAGGTATGGCTATGTATACTGATGATGTACCATCTGGGTACGACATTGTTTATAATACTAATAAAACTAAAGGAACTCCAAAAACTTCTATATTTAAAGAAATGAAAAGTGATCCAGATAATCCTTTTGGAGCAACTATAAAACCAAAAGGACAAAAAGGCTTTTTGCATGTTGTCAATGAAGAAGGAGATTGGCAAGAATGGTCTAGAACCATTTCTTCTCAAATACTTTCTAAACAATCTCCTGCTCTTGCTAAAAGACAATTGGATTTAGCTAGGAATTTAAAACAAGAAGAATTTGATGAAATAATACAAATTACTAACCCTGTAGTAAAAAAGAAACTTCTTCAAGATTTTGCTGATGGAGCTGATTCTGCCTCGGTTCATCTTAAAGCTGCTGCTTTGCCACGTCAAGCAAATAAAGTTATACTTCCAATAAATTCTTTAAAAGAAAATGAAATTTATGCACCTACTTTTAATAATGGAGAAACAGTTGCTTTGATAAGACATCCACATGGGGGAATATTTGAAATACCTGAAGTCAAAGTTAATAATAGGAATGCCATTGCAAGAAACATAATGGGAGACGCAATTGATGCTGTTGGCATTCATCCTAATGTTGCAAAAAAGCTTTCTGGTGCTGATTTTGATGGAGATACAGTTGTTGTTATACCAAATAATAATAAAGATATTAGAATAGCACCATCTTTAAAAGCATTAAAGGATTTCGACACAAGGGAATCATATCCTCCTTATGATGGAATGACTACTATAGATGGTGGAATATATAGTTTAGCAAATGATAAAGTAGATTATAAAGGAAAAAAGCCACGTCTCGGACCAAAACAAATGAAAATGGGGGATGTTTCAAATTTGATTACAGATATGACAATTAAGGGTGCGACAGCAGATGAAATAGCTAGAGCAGTAAGACATTCTATGGTTGTTATAGATTCTGAGAAACATCATTTGAATTATAAACAATCTGCTATAGATAATAATATTTCTGATTTAAAAATGAAATATCAAGGAGGAGCAAGATCTGGTGCCTCAACACTTATATCTAAAGCAGGTTCTGAGAAAAGAGTTCCTTTTAGAGAAGAAGGAAAAAAGATTGTTATTGATCCTGTTACTGGAAAAACTAAAAGAGTTTATATCGATCCAAAAACAGGAAAGAAACTTTATGAAGAAGTTGGCGGAACTTTTGTGAATAAAAAGGGGCAAACCATAATAAGAACTACTAAGACAACTAAAATAGCTGAAGAGGATGATGCTTTAACCCTTTCTTCTGGAACTAAGATCGAAACTATTTATGGTGAATATTCTAATGCTTTAAAGGCCTTAGCAAATAAAGCTAGAAAAGAAATGATTAAAACACCTAATCTTGTTTACTCCCCCTCTGCTAGAGAAATATATGCCTCCGAGGTTGCTAGTTTAAAATCTGCCTTAGCTATTGCTTATAGAAACAAACCTAATGAAAGACAAGCCCAACTACTTGCAAATAAAATAATCTCCGCTAAGAAACAAGCAAACCCCGACTTAACAAAAGAAGAGATTAAAAGAATTAAAGGCCAGGCTCTAGAAGAAGCTCGTGCTCGTACAGGAGCTAAAAAACAAAATATTAAAATTTCAGATAGAGAATGGGATGCTATTCAACTAGGAGCAATAACCAATAGTGTTCTTTCTCAAATCATAGCAAACACCGATGTTGATGCTTTAAAGGTAAGAGCAACACCCAGAACAAAGTATAAGATGACTGATGCCAAAATAATAAGAGCAAAACTTATGTCTGCTGCTGGTTATACAACATCGGAAATAGCAAGTGCTCTTGGTGTATCCACAACTACAATACAAGAAACTATCAAATAATTAAAAGGAGATGATGTATGCCTAGTGTATTTATGTTAACAACATTGGATAATCCATTTAATCCTTTTACACATTATGATGATTGGTATTCATATGATGTATCAAAAGGATACAACACTTGTTCCTATTTAGCTAGGATTACTAAGTCTTCTGATGAACTAAGCGAAGAAGATGAAGCTTTAGCTATAGATTATGCTATGAATGAAATTATTAATTTAAATCTTTCTGGAAATTATTTAAAAGTTTCAGAAGATTACGTTCCTAGAACTATGGAACATACTTGACCCATGGAGGGGGGGTCTCGCAAAAGATACCCCCCTTCTTCATCGCTTGCCTCCTAAAAAATTCTCCGGAGGTATATTTTGTAAATACTTTTTAAGAGGTTGCTGAGATTTTAAATCAAATCGGAGTTGTGGACCGATTTCTCCTTTCAAGAGCCTAGATAAAACTAGGTTAAAAGTCTCAGCAATCTCCTTAAAAGTATTTACAATCATATTCTAGAAAGGAGGAAACTCAAATGGATCAAAACGAAACATCAGTAATAGTTGCTTTGATTCCGCAAGAAGATTCTTGGTGTAAAATAGAATCTCCACACATGACTATTGTTTATGTTGGAGAAACAGGAGATTTGAAAAATACTAGCTTTAATGAACTCGCAAAAGATGTTGCTTCAATATCAATGCTTTCAAATCCAATATTAGTAAAAGTTATGAAACATGATGTTATGGGAGATGACGAAAGAGTTGATGTTTTTAGACTTTCTTTAACACCAGAACTCTTATCGATTTGGAGAATGTTCCAAAAATGGAATAATGGAGAATTTGTTAATTTTGAACCTCATGTAACTATTGGGCCAGAAGGAAGTTATGCTCCAGAATGGAATAATCAGAATTTAACTTATCTAATGTATCTTACTTTTGATCGAATTGCTGTTTTCTGGGGAAAAGATCATCTAAACTTTTGGCTGAGAAAGTATTAGGAGGTGACTTATGGCAAACTTCCCAAGAAAACCAACGAAGCGACACGAACAGCAAAAAGAAGAAATTAAAAAGATTAAACATCGTCAGGCTCCTGGGAAAACAATAGAATCTAGAGAAAATCAGATTATAAGATTGGCATATGATCTTGCTGAGGAGAGAATTAGAAGAAAGACAGCAACTTCTCAGGAGGTAACACATTTTCTTAAAGCTGGTTCTATACTGACTCAATTAGAAAAAGCCAAATTAGATAAAGAAAATCAACTTCTCGAAGCCAAAACACAAGCACTTCAATCTCAGAAAAAAGTAGAAGAGCTTTATGATAAAGCTATAAAAGCTTTTAGAGTTTATAATGGTCAAGAGGAGAAAACTGAAGATGAAGACGATTAAATCCTATCAACAGTTAAAAAAGATAGAAACATTTGAAGGGCGGTATGAATATTTAAAACTTAATGGAATTGTAGGAAAACAAACATTTGGATGGGATAGATATTTTAACCAAAGATTTTATCATTCCCTAGTTTGGCAAAGAGTTAGAGATAAAGTAATAATTAGAGACTCTGGTTGTGATTTAGGTGTTTCTGGATTTGAGATTCATAACAAAATTATTATTCATCATATTAATCCTATCTGGATAGAAGATCTTAGAGAAGGAAATCAAGATATATTAAATCTGGAATTTTTAATTAGCGTTTCTGATCGAACCCATCAAGCAATTCATTATGGAGATGCATCTCTTCTTCCTCAAATTCCTCTGATTCGAAAATCTGGCGACACAAAACTTTGGTAAAGGAGAAAAATGGCAGAAAGTATATTGAATACAATTAAAAAGATGTTAGGTATTCCAGTAGAAGATACTGCTTTTGATATAGATATTATAAGCCATATTAATTCTACATTTACAATTCTCCATCAACTTGGTGTTGGTCCTGTTATTGTTTTTTCTATTTTAGATCATACCACTGAGTGGAATGCATTTTCACAAGATGCCTATATTGTTGCACTATGCAAAAGTTATATGTATTCAAATGTTCGTCTCATATTTGATCCTCCAACTACATCATTTCATATTGAGGCTCTTAATAGACAGATCTCCGAGTTTCAATGGAGACTATATGTATATTCTGATCCTATAACTATTCTTTAGAAAAGAGGTATATTATGTCTATTAGACAAGATGCCTCTACTGAAGGTTTAAAAAGAACTGCTAGTTTACCTTCTCCTATAGCATTTACAATTGCTGGCTGGTTTAAGAAAAGAGGAAATGGAGATGGTAGTTGGGAAGCTATACTAGGTTTATATTCTTCTGGATCTACATGGATTGTTCTATATGATAGAGCTGGTGGAACCAATTTACCAAGATTACATACTAATATAGGTGATTCTGAGGTTTGGACACAGGCTTTAGCTGTTGATACATGGTATTATGTTGCTATTGGATCAAATGGAACAGGAGCAAATCAATGTAGTGGTTGGGTAATAGAAGAAGATGGTACTGTACATACAACAACTGAACAAAATTCTTCTTTTACTCCAGTTGAAATGGCTTTACTTAAAAATACTAATTGGGGGGAGTGGGTAAATGGAGCAGTTTGTAATGTAATGGTATGGAACGTAAAACTTACAAGTGCTGAATTAGTACAACAAATGTGGGAACAAGACCCAGTTGTTCAAGTAGGTAATATTCATCTTCATACACAATTAAAAGTACATACAGATCTATCAGATATATCAGGTAATAATAGACCTTGGACTAGTATGGGAGGAACTTTATCTACAGAAGCTGATCCTGATGGATTATTTTCTAGTGGTCCAGTAGAAAAGTCTGTTGGTGGATCTCTTAGTTTAAGTGGATCTGTTATAAAGACAGTTTCAAAAAAATTGTTTGGATCAATTGGTTCTTCTGGTAGTTTATCTAAGAAAGTAAATAAAAGTTTATCAGGGATTATTACTGGTGCTGGTAATTTAGGTAAAATAGTATCGAAGCAAATATTTGGACTGTTAGATTTATCAGGATCTTTAAATAAAGGATTAGATAAAATAATAAATGGATCTTTAGATTTTAGTGGTTCTATAATTAAGGATTTAAATAAAATATTGATAGGTTTCTTATCTTTTGATGGCTCTACTTTAAAATCCCTTACAAAAAATCTAGTAGGAACTTTATTATATTCTGGAGATTTATCAAAAGCAAGAACTGTAAATGTATTTTTATCTAGATCATTATTATTGACTGGATCTTTAATAAAAACTATTCAAAAAAACGTATTGGGAAGTTTTTTATTTACTGGTTCTATTTCTAAATCTATTCAAAAAAGTTTATCTGGTAGTTTATCATTTAGTGGTTCTTTAATAAAAGATCTTTTTAAAAATATAAGTGGTTTTTTAAGTTTCTTTG
>Ga0210377_10001250_pt1 | contig 23295 bp, 24 predicted proteins | sample PLM4_65_b1redo_FD_155480 | JGI IMG/M metagenome (GOLD analysis project Ga0210377, IMG submission 155480) | Groundwater sediment microbial communities from an aquifer in East River, Colorado, USA - PLM4_65_b1 redo | ecosystem: Environmental > Terrestrial > Soil > Riparian zone | place: USA: East...
GTGTCCAACGGATTCGGTTCATCTTCCGGAAAATCGGCGATCTCCGGTTCCTGTCGCACTTGGAAATCATGAAGGCGCTCAGCAGGGCGCTACGACGCGCGCAGGTTCCGATGGCCCACTCTCAGGGATACAACCCTCAGCCGAAGCTCTCGTTTGCCTTGGCGCTCCCGGTGGGCGTCGAGGGGTGGCAGGAACTGGCGGACCTTGAACTGAAGGCGGCGATGGCCCCTGAGGAGTTGGTGGCGCGGGTCAACCGGCACCTGGCTCCGGAGTTGCACCTCCTTCGCGCCTGGGAGGTTCCCTTGACGGTCCCATCTCTGACGCCGTCGGTGCGGGAGGCTGTCTATCAGGTCTCGCTGCCACTCAATGGTTCGGCCCCTCAGATCAGAGCCCAACTCAGTTCTCCCGCTCTCTGCGACGAATGGCTGAGTCGGGCCAGCATTCCCGTGAGTGTTCAGCGGAAGGAGAAGGTTGTGGAGATCGATGTCCGGCCGCAGATCCTGGAGCTGTTGCCATTGCAGGAGGAGGATGGCGCGCTTCGCTGGGGCCTCCGCCTGAGCGCAGGACAGGGCGGTAGTGTGCGCCCGCAGGTGATTATGACCTACCTGCTGAAGGACGCCCTCAACGGTCAGGTCGATGGATGGGAAACAACGTTGCGTGTGTCGAGAACCGCGCTGATTTTGGATGGCGAGATGTGATCTCCTCTGCGACCTCTAATCATCAGCGGTGGGGAAGCCCACCAGCTTGAGGAGAAAGCGAATATCGGTCAATGAAGCGTGAGATCATCGTCAATTCCTCCATGGTGGAAACCCGGGTGGCCGTTCTGGAGGACGGTGTCCTGGTTGAGCTTCTCATCGACGACTCGAAGAATAAGAGCATCGCCGGCAACATCTACAAGGGACGTGTCCTGAAGATCCTTCCGGGGATGCAGGCCGCCTTTGTGGACCTGGGGCTGGCAAAGGATGCCTTTCTGTACGTCCGGGACATCTTCGAGGATCTGGAGGAGTATGAGCGCCTCCTGAACCTCGGCGAGGAAGGCGAGCCCGGCGAACCGCTTCCCGAGGAGCCGAGGCCCAGCTTCGCCCGCGGCCGGCGCCCACAGGCCACCATCGAGGAACTCTTGAAGGAGGGCCAGGAGGTCCTGGCTCAGGTGGCCAGGGAACCGCTCGGGACCAAGGGGGCTCGCATCACGTCCCACATCACCCTGCCTGGCCGCTACCTGGTCTACATGCCGACCGAGCAACACATCGGCGTCTCCCGAAAGATCGAGAACGAGACAGAGCGATCCCGGTTGAAGCAGATCGTCGAGGACATCAATCCGCAGCGGGAGGGGGTCATCGTCAGGACCGCCGGGATCGGCAAGGGGAAGGCAGAAATCGCCGCCGATCTGGAGTTTCTCCGCTCTCTCTGGAAGAAGATCAAGAGCAGGGCGGAAACCCTCACAGCTCCGGCGCTGGTGCAGAAGGATCTGGACCTGATCTTCCGGATCTTCCGCGACCTCTTCACGAAAGAGGTGGTCCGCCTGGTGGTGGACAGCCCGACCGAATACGAGCGGTGTCTGGAATACGCCGACTCACTGCACCCTGATCTGAAGTCGCACCTGTTCCTCTATACCGAAGACGAGCCGATCTTCAAGTCGTTCGGCATCGAACGGGAGGTTGAGAAGGCGCTGCGACACAAGGTCTGGCTCAAGTCAGGGGGCTACATCGTGCTGGAGGAGACCGAGGCCCTGGTCTCCATCGACATCAACACCGGGAAGTATGTCGGGAAACACGATTTTGAGGAGACGGTCCTCAAGACCAACCTGGAGGCGGCCAGGGAGGTCGCGCGCCAGGTGCGCTTGCGAGACCTCGGTGGCATCATCATCATCGACTTCATCGACATGGCCCGGCAGGAGAGCCGGGATCGGGTCCTCCAGGAGCTGAAGGAGGCGCTGAAGCCTGACCGCTCTCCCACCAACGTCTCGCTCCTGTCGGAGCTGGGTTTGGTCGAGATGACGCGGAAGCGGGTCCGCCAGGGGCTGAACAAGGCGCTGAGCGCTGCGTGCCCGGCCTGCGGAGGTCTCGGCTATACCCGTTCGACCCCCTCCATCGCTCATCAGGTCCTTCGGGAGGTGGAGTGGCGGCTGTTCCAGAAGCGTGTCCTCCGCGTGCGGATTCGCGCCCATCCCGATCTGATCGGCTGGATTCAGGCGGAGGACGGCGAGATGGTCGAAGGGCTTCAGCAGACCTACGGCGGGGAGATCGTCCTTGTTCCGGAAGAATCGCTGGCGCCAGGGAAGTATCAGTTGCTCGAAGGGTAGCATGAAGGTCGAGATCGTGTGCTCCGAGCCCTCTCTGGCGTATCGAGGGGAATGGCAGGCGGACGACGGGCCGGAGGGGCTGGTCCGGCGCCTGCTCGGCGAGGCCAAGCGCTGCGGGATCCCGATTCAGCTTACCGTCGTGGGACACGGCACTTGGAGCATCGCCCCGAACGGCCGAGTCATCAGGGGCGCCCTGTTCCTGGAGAGGAAGCTCGCCAAAAGGAAACTGCGTTCACAGTTGACTGTTCGTGGCTTTCGTTCTCTGGTTCTAGCTGTGAACTCTGAACAGTGAACCGTGAACTATCTTTCCCGTCGGTTCTGCTTGACAGGGCGGCCGGAGCTGCCTAGAATACGCTTTGACAGCGATATGGCATCATCGAGAAGGAGGCGATAAGCCTCCTCTCCGTGTTTGTTGGCCTAGTGCCGTCCAATTAACTTCGCCTAGCGGCGTTGCTGGCCACCGGGGTACTCCCTGTCCGAGATCCCGGGACGGGCTCCCGGACCGGGACGACGTACCCGGGAATGCTCGTTTCATGATCCGGCACGGCGCCTGCCAACTTCTGGGGAAATTGTTTGGCGGTCTTTGATCATCGGAGGAGCAAACGGTGTACGCGATCATCGAGTCGGGAGGCAAGCAGCAGCGCGTTACCCCTGGCGCCTTGGTGGCGCTGGAGCGGATCGAGGGCGAGGCCGGCAGTCAGATCGAGCTATCAAAAGTCCTGCTGGTGGCCGATGGAGACCAGGTGAAGGTAGGCACCCCGTACCTGCAAGGCGCCAGTGTGTTGAGCGAGATCGTCCGGCAGGGGCGTGGGCCAAAGATCACTGTCTTCAAATTCAAACGGCGGAAGCGGTATCGACGCACGCAGGGTCACCGTCAGGCGCAAACGACGGTGAGAATCAAGGAAATCAGGGTTTAGGGGACAAAGTTCAGGGTTCAGTGTTCAGGGTTCATAGACAGGAAACTATGAACTATGAACTACGAACTATGAACTCTCGTCGGAGGTAGGCGATGGCACATAAGAAGGGGATGGGAAGTTCCCGCAACGGCCGGGATAGCGCCGGTCAGCGGCTGGGAATGAAGGCTGGTGCAGGGCAGGTGGTGCCGGCGGGCAGCATCCTGATCCGCCAGCGGGGCACCCGCTTCAAACCAGGCAAGAATGTCGGGATCGGCTCGGACGATACCCTGTTCGCCAAGGTGTCCGGGGTCGTGACGATCGAGCGACGCGGGGGACAGGGCCGTTTCATTAGCATCACGGGTGTCTGACGACCTAGTGCCGTTCCAACATTATCTGCTTAACGATAAAATGGCCTGGGAGCACCTGGATCGGTCGTCGCGTAGTCTTGCCATTTGTCCGAACAAGTTGGAACGGCACTAGCTTGATGTTCGTCGATGAGGCCCGCATTCGGGTCAGGGCAGGGGATGGTGGCCGGGGCTGCATCAGCTTTCGGCGAGAAGCCTATGTCCCACGGGGCGGACCCGACGGGGGTGACGGAGGCGACGGTGGGAGCATGTACCTCGTCGCCAGTCGTTCGTACCGAACCCTCAGCGACCAGCGGTACCAACAGCAGTATCGGGCGGAAAACGGTGCGCACGGCCGCGGCAAAACGATGCACGGCCGGCGAGGCGCCACCCTGATCATCTCGGTTCCCCTTGGCACAATTGTCGAGGACGCCGAAACGCGCGAGCTCTTGGCCGACCTGATCCACGATGGCGAACAGGTGCTGGTCGCCCAGGGCGGGAAGGGCGGTCGGGGCAACGCCCGCTTCGCCACCGCCACTCGCCAGGCTCCACGCATGGCCCAGCCGGGTGGGGAAGGCGAGCAGCGACTGCTGCAACTCACCCTGAAATTGCTGGCCGATGTCGGCCTCATCGGCCTTCCCAACGCCGGAAAATCTGCTCTTCTGTGTTGCATTACGGCCGCCCAATCGAAGGTGGCGGCTTATCCTTTCACGACCCTCACACCCCACCTCGGAACTGTTGAGATCGACCCGCTTGGTGCATTGGTGGTCGCTGATATCCCCGGATTGATCGAGGGAGCGGCCACCGGGGCAGGCCTTGGCATTCGCTTCCTGCGCCACATCGAGCGGACCCGCCTGTTGGTGCATGTGATCGATGTTTCCGACGATGCGAGGGACCCATTGGAGGCGCTGTCGGTGGTGGAGGGAGAGCTTCGGGCCTTCGATCCGGCGCTGCTCCAGCGGGCACGCGTGATCGCCGCCAATAAGATCGACCTTCCCCATGGTACTCGCCTGCCCGCGCTCACTGCTCTCTGTGCAGAGCGGGGCATCCCGCTCTTCCCGATATCTGCTATGACAGGTGAAGGGGTTGAGGCTCTCGTCCAGTATACGGCCGCCCAGCTCCAAGGAGTTCATAGTTCAGAGTTCACAGTTCACGGTTCAGAGGTGTCGGGGCCGGGAGTGGCAAACGATAAACCGTCGGCGGTCAGCCGTCGGCGGTCAACCGTCAAGCGCAAGCCGTCAATCGTTCCATGAGTAGAGCAGACACGCAATCCCTGGACCTTCGTGCGGCCGCTGTTCGGGATGCGAAGCGGCTAGTGGTCAAGGTCGGGTCGGCCGTCCTCTCAAAAGGGAATATCGGCCTGCACCGGCCAACACTGGAGCGGATCTGCCGCGAGCTTTCCTTGCTCAGGGAGGAGGGGCGGCAGATCGTCCTGGTCTCCTCGGGAGCGATCCTGGCAGGGATGGGGCGGCTTGGTCTTGGAGAGCGGCCGGGCAGCATCCCATTAAAGCAGGCCGCCGCAGCCGTTGGCCAGAGCCTGCTCATGCGCCACTACGAAGAGGCGTTCGATCCGTATGGCCAGCGGGTAGCACAGCTTCTGCTGACTCAGGAGGATTTCCGGTCTCGGCCGCGTTACCTCAACGCGCGCAATACCCTGTTCACTCTCCTCCATTTGGGCGTCCTGCCCATCATCAACGAGAATGACACGGTGTCAGTGGAGGAGATCAGGTTCGGGGATAACGATAATCTCTCGGTGCTGGTGGCGACGCTGGTCGGGGCGGATCTGTTGGTGATCCTGACCGACTTGGACGGGCTGTATACGGCCGATCCGCGAAAGGACCCGAGCGCGAGCCTCATCCCACAGGTGCCCCGCCGGTCAGCGGGGCTATCCTTCTGGGCCGCTGATTCAGGGACCGAGCTTGGCACGGGAGGGATGGTGACAAAGGTGGAGGCGGCTCGCCGGGCCGCGGCCTCCGGAATCCCCACCATCGTCGCGAACGGCTTGGCTGAAGGGATCCTCGCGCGGATCCTCCGTGGTGAGGCGGTCGGCACCCTGTTCCAGGCGTCGTCCTCAAGAATGAGGAGCCGGAAGCGCTGGCTGGCGTTTGCAAGTCAGCCCCTGGGGAGGATTACCGTGGACAACGGCGCCAGAGAAGCATTGGTCCATGGTGGCAAAAGTCTCTTGCCGTCTGGGGTCGTGTTGGCCACTGGGGGGTTCGAGGGCGGCGAGGTCGTCAGCCTGTGTAATACCGATGGAGAAGAGTTCGCCAGAGGCGTTGCCAATTACGATGCCGAGCAGGTGGATCGAATCAAGGGCCTCAAGAGCGCGCAGATCGAAGAGGCGTTGGGCACTAAGCCATTCGACGAAGTGGTTCACCGGGATAACCTGGTAATACTAGAGTAAGGACAGTGCGAGGTGCGAGGTGCGGGGTGCGAGGTTTTGAGTTAGGACCCCTGATCCTCTGGGTTTTCAGCTTGGGACTTGGCACTTGGAACATAGAACCATGAATGAGGGATAAAGGGGTGATTGCGAACATGGTCCGGGAGCTCGCAACGGCCGCGCGGCCGGCAGCTCGGGCTCTGGCCGTGGTGTCATCCGAGGTGAAGAACCGGGCGCTTGCCGCGATGGCGGACGCGCTCTGGAGCGAACGGGCGGCGATCCTCTCGGCCAACGCGCTCGATCTGGCGGACGCGAAGGCGGAGCGTCATCCGCCCGCTTTTCTGGATCGGTTGGCTCTTGATGAGGGGCGGGTCGAGAAGATGGTGGCCGGGGTGCGCCAGGTGGCGGGATTGCCCGATCCTGTCGGGGAGATCACCGGCATGTGGCGCCGCCCGAACGACCTTCTCATCGGCCGGATGCGGGTGCCGCTTGGGGTCATCGGCGTGATCTACGAGGCGAGGCCGGGTGTCACCGCCGACGCCGCGGCCCTGTGCCTGAAGTCGGGCAACGCGGTGATCCTGAAAGGGGGTCGAGAGGCGATCCGCAGCAATCGGGTCATCGGCCATCTACTGGCTGAAGCTGCCGCGGCGACCGGTCTGCCAAAAGGATGTATCGCCTTCATCGATTCAGTGGACCGAGAGGCGGTCTCGCACCTGCTTCAGCTCACCGGGCTCGTGGACCTGATCATCCCGCGAGGAGGCGAGGAGCTGATCCGGACTGTGCAGCGGGCCTCGGCTATCCCGGTCCTGGCGCATGACAAGGGGCTCTGTCACACCTACGTCGATGAGGGTGCCGATCTCACCATGGCGGAGGAGGTTGCCTTCAACGCCAAGGTGGAGCGGCCAGGCGTCTGTAACGCCATGGAGACTTTGTTGGTGCACGAGCGGGTCGCTCTGGACTTCCTGCCGCGAATGGTCCGGCGGTTGCGAGAGGCCAAAGTCGAGGTGAGAGGCTGCCCTCGGACGCGAGCCCTCGTCCCGGGCATCGCGGCGGCGACCGAGGACGACTGGGATACCGAATACCTGGACTTGATCCTGTCGGTCAAGGTGGTCGGCTCGTTCGAAGAGGCGCTCGCCCACATTGCCCAGCACGGCTCCGGCCTGGCCGAGGCGATCGTGACGTCGGACCACAGCCGGGCCATGCGGTTCCTCCGGGAGGTGGACGCCGGAGCGGTCTTCGTCAACGCCTCCACCCGTTTCACCGATGGCGGCGAGTTCGGGATGGGCGCCGAGATGGGGATCAGCACCCAAAAACTGCACGCCCGAGGCCCGGTCGGCCTCACGGAACTGACCTGTCAGAAGTTCATCGTGCTGGGCGAAGGCCAGATTCGTGATTCGAGCAAGTAAGGGCGTTCACAGTTCACGGTTGACAGTTGACGGGTCAGGGCCTTTCCTACTGTGAACCGTTCACCGTCAACCGTGAACCCGTCGTGAGGCGACGATGCGCATCGGCGTGATGGGCGGAACCTTCGACCCGATCCACCTCGGCCACCTGCGGGCCGCCGAGGAGATTTACTGGGCCTTCGAGCTGGACAGGATCATCTTTGTCCCGGCCGCCCGGCCGCCCCACAAAGAGGAGGAGATCGAGGCGTCGGCCCTGCACCGGTACGAGATGGTCTCGCTCGCGACTGTCTACACGCCCTACTTCAGCGTCTCGCCAATTGAGCTAAGCAGACCCGGACGCTCGTACTCGGTTGAGACGCTCCGGGAGTTTCGGAAGCTCTATGGGGAGGAGAGCACCATCTACTTCATCATGGGCGTGGATGCGTTCCATGGTATTTCCACCTGGAAGGAAGCGAAAGAGTTGCTGTCGCTTGCCCAGGTCATCGTGACCGCCCGGCCCGGTTGGCGGCTTGACGAGGTGGAGCGATCGATGACCCCGGAGCTGCAGCAGCTCCTGGGGGCGCCCCGATTCAAGTACCTAAAGATCTCCGAGATCACATCCGAGATCGCGAGAAAGCGCTATGAACCTGGCCTGGTGCTACTGGTTGAAGTGGTCTCGCTGGATATCTCCTCGAGCGAGATCCGACAACTTGTGAAGGAGGGAAGGAGCATCCGGTATCTGGTAACCGACACGGTCGCCGCCTACATGGGCAAGAACCGCCTGTATCAGCCGGGACGTAAGCTGGCCGATACGCTGCGGTGAGACGCGCGTTGTCACGGGGCGAGAGAGGAACGATCGACACCGAGACGCTGTTACGGCTTGCTGCGGCGGCAGCCTCCGAGGTAAAGCCGACCTCCTTGGTCCATCTGGACCTGCGGGGCCTCTGCAGCTTCACCGAGCATTTCCTCATTGTGAGTGCGCCGTCGATCCGGCAGGTCCGCGCCATCGCCGAACGCATCGAGGAGCGGCTCCTTGAGGAACGGGTCAAGATGCTACACCGAGAGGGCGACCTGGAAGCCCGTTGGATTTTGCTTGACTACAGTGACGTCATCATTCATATTTTCGACGAAGAGACATGGCTGTACTATGATCTAGAGGGCCTGTGGGCGGATGCTCCGAAACAGGAGCTCCTCCGGCGGGGATCGCAGGGCCCTTTGAGATGACAGGGCAGCGACAAGACAGATCTTCGAGAGGCGGAGGGCGAAAACGCCCCGCTTCTTTTTTTATTGAAGCTGTTCCGCCGGGAAAGTGGGTCTGGTGGACGAAACGTAGGGCCTGGGGCAGGTGAATCTTCGAGTCAGCCGGAAGCCCTTCCGCGAAAGCGAGAGCGTTTAAGGCTGGCTGATCGCCAGGATTGGAGGTGATGGCGATGCCGATAAAGGCAGCGATGCTGGAGCGGTTAAAGCAAAAGCTCCTACAAAAGCGACGTACGTTAATCAGTGAGGTTCGGGAGAAACATGCGAGTAACCTGGAGAGCGGCACTGACGGTACCCAGGACATCGCTGATCAGGCTACCACGGCCTACACCAAGGAGTTTCTGCTCTCCATCGGCGACGCGGAGCGCCAGTTGTTGAAGCAGGTGGACGCAGCCTTGGAGAAGATCCGGCTCAAGAAGTTCGGGCAGTGCGAACGATGCAGCGAGACGATCGGCGAAAAACGGCTCGAGGCGCTGCCATTCGCCCGATTCTGCATCGCCTGCCAGGAGGAGGAGGAGGAGCAGCAGCGCAAGGCCTGAGCCGCTCACCCCTCAGCGAATTCCGCTGCGCTGGTCCCGACAGGCGTCTTGTCGGGCGGTTCGTTCGATTTCACTCCTTCACCTGGTGGAACAGCGTTGTAGATAACCCTCCAAAAGGTTGGCCGCAGAACAGCCGGCGTCGTCCGGGCTCGGGTTACTGAGCAGTGTATCACACCTCGGTCCCCGTTAGGCCGAGGTCCCCCCCTCGATTGTTCGTTCCTCCGATGAAAGAGCTACTGGCAGCCTTCCTTCATTGTGTCTTTCCTTCGCCCTGCCGAGTCTGTCACCGGCCGCTGGACGCCGCCAGACGGTCTCTGATTTGCGGCCCATGCTGGCGTCTGGTCCGGCCAGTTCCTCAGCCGTTCTGCCCCCGCTGCGGCAAGCCATTCATCTCGCCCCGAGCCCTTGAGGAAAGCCCTGGCCATCTCTGCGGACCCTGCCGGGTCCAGCCGCCGCCGTTTGCCATGGCGAGGGCGGCGACACTCTACGAAGCCGACGGAACGATCCGTCAGGCGATTCTGCTCTTTAAGTACGGCGGCCGCCTATCGCTCGGCCGCCATCTCGGCCGTCTGATGGTCGAGGTGGCAGACAGACTGCTCGATCCCCGCGAGTTCGATTTGCTGATCCCGGTCCCGCTTCATCCCAAGCGCGAGCAAGAGCGAGGCTTCAATCAGGCAACGCTCCTGGCGAAGGAAGTGGGCAGGGGGTGCGGACTCCCGGTTGGTCGGCGGCTGCTCCGACGCGTCCGGGCCACAGAGGCCCAAAGAGGGGCTCGAAAAGAGCGGGAGGCAAACGTCAAAGGAGCCTTTCGGGTTGATCGACCTGAAAAGGTGAACGGCCGTAGGGTCCTCCTCATTGACGATGTCTTCACCACCGGCGCCACCGTGAACGAGTGCGCAAAGGCTCTGCTTGCCGCCGGCGCCGCCGAGGTCGCAGTCTACACCCTCGCCCGAGTGGAGTGAGCTAGGTTGCCGGTGCCAGGTCAATGGGTGCCCGATGAGAATAGATCCATGGGAGACTGTATTGGGGACGAATCATTCGTTGAAGGTGACTTCATTTGAGGCGCGTTCGCCGGATGAGTGGCAGCCGTTCGCGGAGGTTTTGCTTGTCTTCCTGAGAAAGGCTGTCTAAACTCTGTCACAGTGCCCGCGGGGGTTATTGGCCTCGAAGCCTAAATGTCATCTACGGGAGAGGAGATCAAGAAATGGTGATGCCAGGGGAGCGGGGCGCGAATGGTTCTTCGAACTTCTGCCCGATCTACTGCATTGTTCCGCCGCACATGCTGAAGGAGATCGCCAGGCGCGGAAGTGCGAGGCAGCAAGCATGGGCGTGGCAGACGCTCACCCTGTCCGAGCAGATGCGCGGTCAGCGCCAGGCGCTTTCCGTGATCGCCGCTATGGGGACGACCGCGACCGGCACAAAGCGTCGGACGGTGTATGATGCCGGGAACGGTTCGACCTTGCCGGGTCGGTTGGTGCGGGGAGAGGGTGACCCCAAGAGCAAAGATGTGGGGGTGAACGAGGCCTACGATGGCGCGGGGGCGACGTATGACCTCTACTTCAAGGTGTATGGCCGGAACTCGATTGACGAGCGTGGGATGCGATTGGACTCCACCGTCCATTACGGTCGCAAGTATGATAACGCCTTTTGGAATGGACAGCAGATGGTCTATGGAGATGGCGATGGCGAGCTCTTCAATCGGTTCACGATCGCGATCGATGTGATCGGTCACGAACTGACCCACGGCGTGACCGAGTACGAGGCTGGCATGGAGTATCACGATCAGCCGGGCGCTTTGAACGAATCCTTTTCGGACGTGTTCGGGTCACTGGTCAAGCAGTATAAGCGCCGACAGACCGCGAAGGGTGCCGATTGGCTGATTGGGAAAGGGCTGTTGGCTCCAGGGGTGAAGGGGAAAGCGCTCCGCTCGATGAAGGAGCCCGGTACTGCATATGACGATGATGTCCTCGGAAAGGATCCGCAGCCGGGGCATATGAAAGACTATGTGAAGGTCCACGACGATAATGGCGGGGTCCACATCAATTCTGGCATCCCCAACCGTGCCTTCTATGAGACGGCGATACGGCTGGGTGGCAACGCATGGACGAAGGCGGGAGAGATCTGGTATGTCACCTTGAGGGACAAGCTCCGGCCAACCTCCTCGTTTAGCGACGCTGCTCGATGGATCGTGGCGGTGGCGAAGGATTTATACGGGGCCGGGAGCCTCGAGCAGAGAGCGGTTCGAGAGGGATGGGCCGCCGTAGGGATTAGGGTATAGCGTATAGGGTATAGGGTGGAGGGGTCAGCGGGCCTTTCTTGGTCTTTACCCTACACCCTGAACCCCATACCCTGTTCTTGTGAGGTAAAGCGTGAAGGTTCAGTTCGCCAGGACGGGGGGTGTGGCAGGGATACGTTTGACGGTGACACTGGACACCGAGACGCTGCCGCCCGCCGAAGCGGACCGCTTGCGTCGACTGGTAGCCGCTGCGCGGCTCTTCGATCAGCCTGCCTCCAGACCATCGCCTGCCCCGGAGACTGACCGGTTTCAGTACCAGGTAACGGTCGAGGATGGAAGTCGAATAAAGAAGGTTGAGATGGATGAGTCATCCGTCCCGGGCACGTTCCGACCGCTCCTGGACTATCTCATCGATTCAGCCCGAACCGGTCGAAAGATCAAGCGTTCATAGTTAACGGGTTGACTGTTCACAGTTGACAGATTAGAGTTTTCTGACTTGGTGCATAGCAGTTTCTTACTCTGAACCCTGAACCCGATGCTTTGAACCGTTAACCGTGAACCCTGTTGACTTTTTCGGCTAAAAACCGTATAAGGAAACGAGGGTTCGCTCCGTCGCAGGAGTCGTTCGGCTCATGACGGGCGGATTTTTCTTTTGTCCTCAGGTGGGGCGTTCGCCCGCCGGAACAAGAATCGCTCGATCGTGAGCTTTTGAGCTTCGAGGAAGGAGTGGCGTTATGGCCATCAAGGTTGCGATCAATGGATTCGGCCGCATTGGGCGAAATGCCTTTCGGGCGGCGCTCGGAGACCGCGAACTGGAGTTCGTCGCGGTGAACGACATTACCGATGCCAAGACGCTCGCCCACCTGCTGAAGTACGACTCGATTCATGGAACGTTGAAGGCAGAGGTGCGGGCCAAGGACGATGCGATCGTCGTGAACGGCCGAGAGGTCAAGGTCTTCGCCCAGAAGGACCCCGCGGCGCTTCCCTGGAAAGACCTGGGTGTGGAGGTGGTCATAGAATCGACCGGACGCTTCACCGACAGGGCTGGCGCGAGCAAGCATCTGCAGGCAGGTGCGAAGAAGGTCATCATTTCGGCGCCGGCGAAAGATCCCGATATCACGATTGTGTTGGGTGTCAACGAGAAGATGTACGATCCGGCGCGGCACGCGATCATCAGCAATGCCTCCTGCACCACGAATTGTCTTGCCCCTGTGGCCAAGGTTGTCATGGAGAATTTCGGCATCCGCCACGGCCTCATGACTACCATCCATTCCTATACCAACGACCAGCAGATCCTGGATCTGCCTCACAAGGATCTCCGGCGGGCCAGGGCCGCCGCCCTGTCCCAGATCCCGACCAGCACTGGGGCGGCCAAGGCGGTCGGCTTGGTGCTGCCGGCGTTGCAGGGGAAAATGCACGGAATCGCCATCCGTGTGCCCACGGCCAACGTCTCGCTTGTTGATCTCGTGGCAGAGACGGAGCGGGTTGTGACAGCGGAGGAAGTCAACGCAGCTCTCCGAAAGGCAGCCGACCAGGAACTCAAGGGCATCCTCGGCTTCTGTGAGGAGCCGCTGGTCTCCATCGACTTCAACGGAAACCCTCTCTCCTCGATCGTTGATGGCCTTTCGACATCTGTGGTGGATGGCACCCTTGTCAAAATCCTGGCTTGGTACGACAACGAGTGGGGCTACTCCTGCCGGGTTCGCGATCTCGTCAAGTTTATCGCGACGCGATGACAAGAGGTGCGAGGTCCGAGGTGCGCATGGAGTCTGCTCGACTGCTCCGCTCGGAGAGAAGTCGCACCCCGCACCACGCACTTCGCACGGTGAAATTATGGCTAAGCTGTGTATCGATGACCTGGAACTGAAGGGGAAGCGGCTCCTCATACGGGTCGATTTCAATGTCCCGCTCGACGACCAGGGAACGATCACCGACGACATCCGCATCCGCGGCGCGCTTCCCACGATCAACTACGCGGTGGGGCAGGGCGCCAAGGTTCTTCTGATCTCTCACCTTGGCCGGCCCAAGGGCGGCCCCTTCTCGAAATTCAGCCTAAGGCCAGTGGCGGTGCGGCTGTCAGAGCTGCTGCGACGTCCGGTGGAAATGGCCGAAGATTGCGTGGGGCCGGATGTCAAAGCTCGCATCGAGCGGATGGGCGCGGGACAAGTGCTGATGCTGGAAAACTGCCGCTTTCATCCAGAGGAGGAAAAGAACGACGAGGCCTTTGCCCGGACATTGGCGCACCTCTGCGACCTGTATGTCAACGATGCGTTCGGGGCCGCCCATCGTGCCCATGCCTCCACTGTCGGGGTGACGAGGTTCGTCAAGCAAGCGGCATGCGGCTTTCTCATGCGGACGGAGCTCCAGCACCTGGGGGCGCTGCTGGATTCGCCGAAGCGACCCTTCGTGACCATCCTGGGCGGGGCCAAGGTGTCGGACAAGATCGGCGTTCTGGCCAACCTCCTGCCGAAGGTGGACAGCTTCCTGATCGGTGGGGGGATGGCCTATACCTTCCTGAAGGTCCAGGGGCAGGAGGTAGGCAGCTCTCTTGTAGAGGCCGATCGGCTAACGGTGGCGGGAGAGACGATGGAGCGGGCCAGGCGCTCGAAGGTGGCAATCCACCTGCCCACCGACCACATCATTGCCGAACGGGTCGATGCGGGCGCGCCGACGAAGCGGGTCGAGGGCACGATCCCGAGCGGCTGGATGGGACTCGACATCGGGCCCGTGACGCTCAGCCGGTTCGCTCAAGAGGTCGGACAGGCCAAGACGATCCTTTGGAACGGGCCGATGGGTGTCTTTGAGCTGCCTCCCTTCCGCGAGGGCACGTTCGGCCTTGCCAAGGCCGTGGCGGCCTCAGGCGCCGATTCGGTCATTGGGGGTGGCGACACAGCAGCCGCAGTCGCGCAAGCCGGGGTTGCGGACAAGATGACTCACATCTCGACTGGCGGCGGCGCATCCCTGGAGTTCATCGAGGGGAAGGAGCTGCCAGGGATTGCCGCGCTCACCGACAAGCGCTAGGTGCCGTTCCGATAAACTTCGCCTAGCGGCGTTGCTGGCCCCGAGGGCACTCCCTGCGACGTACCTGACAATGTACGCCTCGGTCGGCCCCCGGGGCCGCGCCTTGCTATGCTCGTTTCTTGGATCGGCACAATCCTTTCCAACTCGAGGGGAGGAGTAATTCGAGATCCTACAGGAGTTGACAGTGCGGACGCCGCTTATTGCAGGCAACTGGAAGATGTATAAGACTGCCTCCGAGGCGGTCGTATTGGCGAGGGCAGTGGTGAAATCACTCTTCCCTTCGGATGGGAGCGAAGTGGTCATCTGCCCTCCATTCACCGCGCTTGCGGCGGTAGGTCAGGTCATCGCTGGGTCGAGAGTCGGCTTGGGCGCGCAGGATCTGCATTGGGCGAAGGAAGGGGCCTATACGGGCGAGGTGTCAGCAGAGATGCTCCGGGATCTTGGGTGTTGCTATGCCATCGTTGGCCACTCCGAGCGCCGTCAGTATTTCGGGGAAACCGATGAGAACGTCAACAAGAAAAGCCTGGCTGCCCTGGGTAGCGGCCTCACGCCAATCATCTGTGTTGGAGAGACACTTTCAGAGCGAGAAACCGGGCGCGCCCACCATGTTGTGGAAGCCCAGGTGAAGGGGGCGCTGTCGGGATTGGCTCCAGGGCAGGTTCGAGCGCTCACCCTCGCTTATGAGCCGGTCTGGGCCATCGGTACGGGAAGAACGGCCACGCCGGACCAGGCCGAGGAGATGCACGCCCATGTCCGGAAGACCGTCGCTGGCCTTTTTGGCGCGGACATCGCGCAGGGCGTCCGAATCCTCTATGGGGGAAGCGTCAAGCCCGAGAATGCCGGGGAGCTCCTTCAACGATCGGAGATCGACGGTGCCTTGGTCGGCGGGGCCAGCCTACAAGCTGATTCGTTTGCTTTGATCGTAAAAGCCGTAAAGAGTTGACAGTTGACTGTTCACAGTTTGCAGTTTCTTGAATCCGGATCTGAAGGCTCTGAACCGTGAACTGTGAACCCTGAACCGTGAACACATTTAGGAGGTATGCATGTTCGTTGCTCTCTCAGTGCTACACCTGCTTATCGCAGTGATCCTTGTGTTGGTTGTTCTCCTTCAGAGCGGCAAGGGTGCCGATATCGGCGCCGCCTTTGGTGGCGGCTCTAGCCAGACCGTTTTCGGTGGCCGCGGTGCCGCGACCTTCTTGACCAAGCTGACAACGGCGGTGGCAATTCTCTTCATGGTTTCGTCGCTCATTTTGGCCATCTATGCAGGGCACAGGGGTAGTTCGTCGGTTATCACAGAGGAGCGGGCCAAACAAGCCGCCCCGGCGCCTGCGCCCCCAGCCAATGCCCCGGTGACACCAGCGCCACCCGCCGAAAAGACGCCGCCTCAAGGCCAGATGCCTCATACCAAGTAATTCGATGCCCGCAGGCTTACTATCTCTGCTCCTTGATCCGCACTCCACTCCTCGTGAAAGAAACGTTCACGGTTCACGGTTCACGGTTCACGGTCAAGGGGGAGTCCTGCTGTGAACTGTCAACCGTCAACTGTTAACGCCTTTTCGCGGGGATTCTGGAGCCGCCTTCGGCGTGGCCTCGCCCATGCATTCGCCCTACACAGGGAGGGCGACCAGTTGAAGGCGGGCGATCTCGCGCTCCTGGATCGCTTTACCCGCCTTCTTGCCGATCGCGGCCTCGCGACACCCGCCATCTTCTTAGTCGAGTCCCTGGCCCCCCTTGGCTTCCTTGGAAGCCAGCTTGTCCATGCCCTCACACCGATTATGGGCATGGTTGCCTCGCCCGATGACATCGAACGGCTCGCCGGTTTGCTGGAACGCCGGGAGACCCCGGAGCTCTTTACCGACAGACTTCGAGGGTTCGAGGGGGCCCTTCGACCTGGCTCAGGACAGGCTCTCTACAGGGACGAGGAGGAGGGAGTTCGCCCATGAGTGGCCCGAGCGGCGAGATGACCGCGATCCTGGCCACCGACTGCGGCAGTACAACCACCAAGGCGATCCTGATCGAGAAGGTCGGCGGCGAGTACCGCCAGACCTTTCGGGGCGAGGCCCCGACCACCGTCGAGGCCCCATTCGACGATGTGACGCGCGGCGTCCTGAACGCCATCCAGGAGGTGGAGGAGCTGTCGGGACGGAGGATCCTGGAGGGGGAGAAAATCCTGACCCCCGCCGAAGGCGGTCGCGGGGTTGATATCTATGTTTCCACGAGCAGCGCTGGCGGCGGCCTCCAAATGATGGTGGCAGGCGTTGTGATGGCCATGACCGCTGAGAGCGCTCAGCGGTGCGCCCTTGGGGCCGGCGCCATCGTTATGGATGTCCTTGCCAGTAATGATGGCCGACCCGCGCATGAAAAGATCGAGCGGATCCGGCAACTGCGGCCCGATATGATCCTGCTGTCGGGCGGGACCGATGGCGGAACAATCTCGCACGTCGTAGAACTGGCGGAGTACATCCGGGCTGCTGATCCGAAGCCCCGCCTTGGCGGAAGTTTCAAGCTGCCGGTCATCTTTGCTGGCAACACAGATGCCCGTGGCCGGATCCAGGATATCCTAGCGGACCGGACTGCACTCGTCATTACCGATAACATCCGTCCCGTCTTGGAGCGGGAGAACCTCGCCCCGGCTCGCCACAAGATCCATGAGCTTTTCCTCGAGCATGTCATGGCTCAGGCGCCGGGGTATGGGGTGCTGATTGGCTGGACCGGAGCGCCGATCATGCCGACGCCCGCCGCTGTGGGTCTCATCATGGAACAAGCGGCGAGGCAGCAGGGGTTGAACCTGCTTGGCGTAGATATCGGGGGCGCCACGACCGATGTCTTCTCGGTCGTGGATGGGCAGTTCACACGGACGGTCAGCGCCAACCTTGGGATGAGCTACAGTATCAGCAATGTCCTGACCGAGGCCGGCCTCGAGAAAATCCAGCGGTGGCTTGCGCTGTTGCTGCCGGAACAGGACATGCGAAACCGGATCAAAAATAAGATGATTCGTCCCACCACGATCCCCCAAACGCAGCAGGATCTGGCCCTGGAGCAGGCGGTAGCCCGCGAGGCGCTTCGGCTTGCTCTGGAGCAGCACAAGGCGCTCGCGGTTGGCCTGAAAGGCGTTCAGCAGGAACGGACCATCGCGGATGCCTTCGAACAGGAGGAAGGCGGCAAGAGTCTGATCGACCTGTACCGGATCGACCTGATCATCGGTAGTGGCGGGATCCTCTCCCACGCGCCGCGCCGGGTCCAGGCAATGATGATGATGATCGACGCCTACCAGTCATTGGGACTTACGCGGCTGGCGGTGGACAGTATCTTCATGATGCCGCATTTGGGAGTGCTGTCACAGGTCAATGAGCGGGCCGCCACCGAGGTCTTCCTGAAAGATTGTCTGATCCCGCTCGGAAGCTGCCTTGCTGCAGAGGGGCAGGCGAAGCCCGGTGAGCCATGCTTCGCGTATACCATTCGGTTCGCGGACGGTCGAGAAGAGAAAGGGCGCCTCTGCTTCGGGGAGCTCCTTCGCATGGAGCTTGGAGCAGGGGCAGTGGCTGACCTTCAAGCCGAGCCGTCGAGAAGCTTTGACCTGGGCGCCGGCAAGGGAAGAGCGGTGTCGCTGAAGGTGGAAGGCGGCGTCGTCGGCCTGATCCTGGATGCCAGGGGGCGACCGCTGAGCCTGCCTAAGGATCCCTCGGAGCGGGCGGCGCAACTGCACGCCTGGGCGAAGGCGGTCGATCTTTACCCACAGTAAGAGCGTTCACAGTTCACAGTTGACGGTTCACAGGCTTCAACTCAGCCCGCGCAGCTCTGACCGTGAACCGTGGACTGTCAACCCTGAACCGGAGTTCTCATGGCTCACTCGTATACGCCAGGATTGCGTGTCACGCCGAGAACTGTGGTTCGGAAGCGGCGGATCCTGCCGATCCCAGGTCAGGTGCTTGTAAGAGAGGGACAGGCCGTCACCGCAGGCACGGTCATCGCCCAGACCGATCTCCCGGGCAAAGTACACACGGTCAACGTCGTGAACCTCCTGGGGATCGTGCCGGAGGAGATCCGGCGGTACATGTTGAAACGGGAGGGCGATACGCTTCAGGCAGGCGAGCCGATTGCTGAAAACCGGCCATTCATCAAATGGCTGAAGACGCGGGTTCCCGCTCCTATCACCGGGACGGTAGAGAGTGTCTCCGAGGTAACCGGGCAAGTCTTCCTGAGGGAGCCGCCCAAGCCCTTGGCGCTTTTGGCCTATCTGGACGGCCATGTGGTTGAGACCTTTCCTGGTCAGGGGGCCTCAGTGGAGACGGTGTGCAGCCTCGTCCAAGGTATTTTCGGGGTCGGCGGCGAGGCGGTCGGAACGATCGCGGTGGCGGTAGCCGGTCCTGAGGAGGTTCTCACGCCGGAGCGAATTGCCGAGTCCCATCGGGGAACGATCCTGATTGGCGGCTCGCTCATCGGCCGCGATGGCTTTGCCAGGGCAAAGCAAGTTGGCGTCTGCGCCATTGTCGTCGGTGGAATACACGACCTCGACCTGAAAGAGCTTCTCGGACGTGACCTCGGTGTCGCCATTACTGGGACTGAGCAGGTCGGCTTCACCCTGATCATTACCGAAGGGTTTGGCCGAATCGCCATGGCAAAGAGGACCTTCGATCTCCTAGCTTCTAAGGTCGGCAGGCGCGCATCCTGTTCAGGGGCGACGCAGATCCGGGCCGGCGTCATCAGGCCGGAGGTGATTGTGCCGCTGGAACAAGGTTCACGGTTCACGGTTGACAGTTCACAGAAGGAAGTCTCCCCAATCGGAGGTGGGTTGAAGGTCGGCGATCAGATCCGAATCATTCGGGAGCCGCACTTTGGCCGGATCTGCAGAGTGTCCGATCTTCCCGCCGACCTTCGGCTTCTTCCAACGGGGAGCAAGGCCCGCGTTCTCGAAGCGGAGCTTGACGATGGAGAGCGGATCATTGTCCCTCGAGCAAACGTCGAACTTCTTGAGGGATGACGTGCCGCCGATGCTGAGAAAGGCGTTCACAGTTCACAGTTCACAGTTCACGGTCAAGACTGACTCCGTCTGTGAACCGTCAACCGTCAACCGTGAACACTTTGTCAAGAAAAGGTTCACGCTTCACGCTGCACGATTTACGGTCCTTTTTCTTCTCCTCTTTACCCTCCACCCTCCACCCTCCACCCTGGCTATCTCCCTCTCCCCACCAGAACAGTTCGAGGCTTTCGACATGCCCGGAGATGGGGGAGGCAGCATTGGACTGTCGTGGCGAGCAGCGCCCTTCGACGGGCCCGCATTCCGCTATCAGGTCTACTTGGCCGATCAGGAGCAAGGGCCATTTAAGCAGTTCATCGAGTTCCCCGCAAACACGCACTACAAGAGCGATGTCGATCGGCCCTGGTGGAGCTGGGACCGGACCAGAAGCCTCCACTTCTATCAGGTCAACTCGACCCGGGATCTGCGCCTGGTGAATGGGCGACCGTACTTCTTCAAGGTGGCCATCACCGATGGGACGCAGACTGTTGACGGGCCAATCCGATCGGCGGTCCCGGAACCGAATCTCTTCAACTGGGCAAAGGCGAACAACCTCTTGTTGATGGTGCTTTTCTCCGCCCTCGTCTTGATCGCGATTGCCCACGCAAAGCGACGGCCCAATATCTTCCTGCGTCGCATCCCGGGTCTCGATGCAGTGGAGGAGGCGATCGGCCGGGCCACTGAGATGGGGCGACCAATCCTCTACCTCACCGGTTCGGATGACATGTCGAGTCTCTCGACCATCGCGGCGACGGTGATCCTGGGGCAGGTCGCCAAGCGGACCGCCGCCTACGACACGCAACTCAAGGTCCCGCACCGCGACCCGATCGTCATGGCCGTCTGTCAGGAGATCGTGAAGGAGTCGTACCTCGAGGCCGGGCGGCCAGATGCCTATCGGGAGGATTCGAACTTCTTCATCACCTCGGACCAGTTCAGCTACGCCGCCGCAGTCGATGGGATCATGCTGCGAGAGCGGCCAGCGGCGAACTTCTTTATGGGCTTTTACTATGCCGAGGCGCTGCTGTTGGCGGAGACCGGCGCCGGGACCGGCGCGATCCAGATTGCCGGGACCGATGCTGACCTGCAACTGCCCTTCTTCATCACGACGTGCGACTACACCTTGATCGGCGAGGAGCTGTATGCGGCAAGCGCATACCTCTCGCGCGAGCCGGTGCTGGTTGGGACCTTGCGGGGGCAGGACCTGGGAAAGGCGTTTCTCTTGGTCTCCATAGTGGTGGGGACCGTCCTAGCGACGATCGGCGCGCTCACTGGGACCCAGGCATTTGTGCCGCTGCTGCAGATCTTCCGCGACTTCAAGTAGTCAAAGGCGTTCATAGTTAACAGTTCACTGTTCACAGTTGAGAAATGAACGAGACAGGTTTTGGAAGTTCGAGTCTGACAGTTCTTAACTGTGAACCGTCAACCGTGAACTGAAGGTGATTCGATGACGCTGTTCCTGCGGCGGACGTTGCCGTTGCTCTTAACCTTTTTCTTCGGGGTGGCGGCCGCCATCCAGTATTACGTCCCTCACCCGGTCTCCGAAGCGGCGCTCACCGAGATATCGGTCTGGCTTAGGATAACCATCGGATTCGCCATGGTCCTGGGAGTCGCCAGCCTCTGCCACGTCCACTATTCGAAGATCCGGGCGAGGGTCGCAGGCTGGGGCTATAGCGTCGTGGTCTATTTCTCGATGCTGGCCACGGTGGCAGTCGGCTTGTGGGCAGGGGGGCAGGAGGAGGGGACAGGATTTGGCTGGATCTACACCTACACCCTGCTGGCGCTGCAGGGGACAATGTTTTCCATGCTCGGGTTCTTTGTGGCCTCCGCCGCGTTTCGGGCCTTCCGGGCCAGGAGCAAGGAGGCCGCAGTGCTGCTCGTGGCAGCGATCATCATGATGTTCGGCCGGGTGCCCTTGGGCGAATATCTGATTCCCGCTGCCGGCCCACTGGCCGGTTGGCTCCTGAATGTCCTGAACACTGCCGCCCGGCGAGGGATCATTATTGGAATCAGCCTCGGTGGGATCGCCACCTCGATCAAGATCATCTTCGGGATCGAACGGTCGTACTTGGGAGGCCGGGAGTGATAGGCAACGTAGGGGCGCTGCTTGCTGCGCCCTCTTTGGGGATCGAGCGATCATACCTGGAGGGCCGGGAGTGAAGGGGCTGGCCAGCAGGATCCTCCGCCTGGACCGTCGGGCGATCTTCATCCTGATCGCGCTCGCCACACTTCTTCCACTCCTCCACCCGATCGGCTTTCCGATCCGGATCTCGCCCGAGGTGAAACAGGTCCACGACTACATCGAGTCGCTGCCTGCGGGATCGGTGTTTCTCTTGTCACTTGACTTCGACCCGGCCTCGAAGCCGGAACTGTACCCGATGGCAGTCGCATTGCTCAATCACGCCTTCAAACGAGACCTGCGGGTGATCGGCATGACCCTATGGGTCACAGGAACCGGGATGGCTGAGAAGGTGGTGAGCGGGGTCGCAAGTCAGTATGGAAAGCGACAGGGGATCGACTACACGTTCCTGGGTTACTCCCCCGGCGGGTCCAACGTGATCATCAACATGGGCCAGGACCTTACTGCCGCCTTCCCCACCGACCACTATGGCGAGCGAACCGCGGACACTCCGGTCCTTCGCGGCGTTCGGTCACTGAGGCAGGTGAACTATGTGGTAAGCCTGGCCGCGGGCACCCCAGGCGTCGAAAGCTGGTACGTCTACGGCAAGGAGAAGTATGGCTTCGAGCTGGGCGGCGGGGTGACGGCCGTGATTGCGCCCGGCCTCTACCCCTTCCTCGATACCGGACAGATCAACGGTCTGATCGGTGGGTTGCGCGGGGCGGCCGAGTACGAGATCCTGATCGGGCTAAAGGGGAAGGGAGTGGCCGGGATGGATGCGCAGTCAGCCACTCATTTCGTCATCATCGCTCTGATACTGCTCTGCAACTTCCTCTATTTTTTGGCTCCGAAGACGACGGTTCGATCCTTCGACGGCGCTCAGGACAGGCCCGGCTCCCCGCAGGGAATTGGGCGCTAATGGCCGCTTCGGTCTTCATCGGGGCCTGGGTGGCTGCAGGTCTCACCCTATTCATGTTCAGCTTCTTGTACAAGGACAACCCGTTCTTCAGGTTCGGGGAGCACCTCTATGTTGGAATCTCGATGGGGTACATCATTGTCCGGATACACTACGACGTGATGATGAAGAGCCTGTACAGTCCGGTAATCCGGGAGGGGAAATGGTGGCTCCTGATCCCTGCTATTCTGGGCCTCCTGGTTCTCGCTCGCTTCATTCCGAAGGTGAGCTGGCTAAGCCGGATCTCATTTGCAGTGATCGTGGGCTTCGGCTCCGGCGTGGCCATCCCCCGGATCATCTCCTCCAACATCCTTCAACAGGTGCAAGGGACGCTGAAACCGATCTTGAACTCCGGACAGCGTCCCTTCGGGATGACCCAATTCAACTCCCTCTTGATCCTCGTGGGCGTCGTCACGGTCCTGGTCTACTTCTTCTTTTCCATCGAGCACAAAGGACCGATCCAAATCTGCGCCAGGATCGGAATCTACTTCCTCATGGTCAACTTCGGCGCAGGCTTTGGCTACACCGTCATGGCCAGGATGTCGCTGCTGATCGGCCGGTTCGATGATCTGATCCTCTTTGCCTCCCGCGAGTACGCCTATGCCTCACTGATCCTGCTTGTGTTGGTGACCCTCGGCCTCATCCTGTGGGAGCGCGGCCGTCGGCGCGCTGAGACCCCGCGTCCCTGAGCCTGCCGGCAATTCCCTCTTCCCCCCTCTATTCTACCCCTAAGCTGTTAACATTTCACAGTTTCGGCCTAAATGGATAACAGCGAATGGGCCATCCCATGCCACACAACTACTTATTTTTCAACTCCTTATTTTTCTTGACAGGTCAAGAGGCCCCTGAT
>Ga0210377_10001252_pt1 | contig 23269 bp, 24 predicted proteins | sample PLM4_65_b1redo_FD_155480 | JGI IMG/M metagenome (GOLD analysis project Ga0210377, IMG submission 155480) | Groundwater sediment microbial communities from an aquifer in East River, Colorado, USA - PLM4_65_b1 redo | ecosystem: Environmental > Terrestrial > Soil > Riparian zone | place: USA: East...
TTGATACATTTGGGACATTCCGGCGTAGCTCAGCGGTAGAGCGGCTCCCTGTTAAGGAGATGGTCCCAGGTTCGAATCCTGGCGCCGGAGCCAAAAAAGAAAAAGCCGCCCGTGAGGGCGGCGGATGAGTGAACCGAATCGTCCGAATCCATTTGGCACTGTTACTCGCGGTATTACCTAAGCGGCTGCGTATGTATTCCGCACTCACCACAGGCATCCGCGGTGCCTTTCCATCTTCCCGCTCTTTCCGTTTCGGATTCGTCTTCCTCCGGAAAAGAACAGAGCTCGCACCCCAAGCTTCTGTATCCGTTCTGATACTTGGGATTTACCGGGACGTGGTTGAGGGCGGTATACCTCCAGATGTCCAATTCGGTGAAATCAAGAATCGGGTTTATTTTTGTGAGACCGTTCTTTTCTTCCACCGGTTCAAAGTTGGCCCGGGTAATGCCCTCTGTTCTCCGTACGCCGGAAATCCAGGCATCATACCCCGCGAGAGCTTCCTTAGTTTTCTCTACCTTTGGCCTCCCGCAACATTTTTCCCCCACTTCTTGCCCGAAAATGTGCTCTGCGTAGCGCAACCCATACACCGCTACAACCATTTTTATGAATTCGTACGTTTCCGGGAATTCCGTATCGGCAAGAATTGAGAAAACGGGGATGTTTGGCTTAACCGACAAAACGAGATGGAGGGTGACCATCGAATCTTTTCCGAAAGAACAACCCAGGGCAATGTTCGGGTACTTTTCGATTGTCTCCCTGATTAGTTGCCCTGCTTGCTCCACTTTCTGCAGATAATTCATGAATCCTCCTGATTATTGATAATTTGCTACTCCCAGACTAACAATCCTCGCCAAACCAGTCAATTCGCAACTAAATAAATTTATAAAAGCGGCCATCCGACAAGGGTCAAACTGCCACAAATAGAAGGTTTATGACATCGAAAAACCATGATAAAATTACGGTAAGAATCGCGGCGTGCAAACTAAAAAGATGATTATATATGAAGGATAAACACCTACGAAGCATTGCGAAGTCAATCAGTTGGAGAATTATTGGAACAATCATAACATCGGCTCTCGTTTTCTTATTTACGAGGCAATGGGCGATGTCCCTTACTGTCGGTGCTATGGAATTCGTCGTTAAATCACTCGCTTTCTATGTCCACGAGCGCGTATGGTTTACAATCGGATGGGGAAGGAGCGATATTGAATCGCTTTCATAACTCACCGCTAAACTCATTTTTGCTATGCTAATTAAATGAACATGCGGCGGGTATCTTTAGTTTCGACACTTTTGGTTTTTGCCGCAGTACTGGGAAATTTTATCGGATCCCATTATTTCGGAGGTGACAAACCGGAACCGTCTAAAAGCGGGGTTTTGACCGCTATGCTCGCGGGAGAAAACAAGCCGCTTCATCTGGGCTCACGCACCAAAGAAATTGGTTGCAAAATAAATGGTCCCCTGCCGGACCACGCTTGCACTCCGGGAGCAGTGTTCCCGGAAGCCACGCCGGAGATAGTCTGCGTTTCGGGATACACCAAAACCGTGAGAAACGTATCGGTCAGTTTAAAAAAGAAGATTTATGCCGCCTACGAAATAAGCTATCCCCAACCAACGGGTTCCTACGAGGCCGACCATCTTATTCCCCTGGAGCTGGGCGGCAATAACGACATCGCGAATTTATTTCCAGAAGCGGCTGGGCCCGCTCCGGGATTCCGGGAAAAAGATTTGGTGGAAAACTTTTTGCACAATGAAGTTTGCGCCGGGCGAGCGAACCTCGCGGCGGCGCAGGAACAAATAGCGAATGACTGGCTCGCGGTTTATGAGAATTTAACTCCGGAGCAGATTCAATATTTAAGACAACAGTTTAATTGAAATAATCAGACCACGGAAAGGTGTATAATAGTAGCATGGAGCACTACTACGGGAAAATGGTAAGGCGGCTTTTTGTAGCCGGAGCAATAATTATGGCCGTTACCCTGCCGTTCTTTTCGGATAAAATTTACGAGCCTCTTTTTCTCTCCATCCTCGTAATAATAGCCATAAGCATCGTGGCGGGCTTTAATAGTCCCCGTTTCTATTGGAGCGTCTTACTGGACGTATTAATCTCCTTGTTTGCTTCTGCGGCTTTTGAATACTACGCCGTGAATGCATACAAGACTTTTGGGCCCATAGATTTTTTCTGGACCAACCAGCTCCTCACGATCATATTTCTGGTAACGCTTTACTTTAGCATAAAAACCTTGCGCGAGATGAATTGAAAGCCGCCCTTACGGGCGGCCAAAGCGGAGGAGGCCTTTCGGCCTCGGGAGATTTGGAATTGAAACAAGGGGCGAAACTCTCGTATGGCTTAGCCATCTGGTCGCCCTCCTTTTTGCGCCTATGTAGGCGGTGGTCTAATCTAATTATACAAAATTTGAATTTCCGCCGGAATACCTGTAGTATGTGGCGAGAATAAGGAGGTTCGTTTGTCGTCAGAATTCGAGGTAAAAGAAAGACAAGCCATCGCAACGTTTCTAGGAGTGAAGGAAAGTCAAATCCATTGCGTAGAACTCTCGAGGGGTGCGATTAACCCGCGATTCATAGTGGTAGTGGAAATTCTCTATCGCCGCAGCCACGAATTCGTGAAGGATTTCACTCCTCCATTTGAACCAGGAAACAAAGTGATACCAGTTACCGCTCCTATTCGTCCCAGAGGTGGCACAAGAAAAGATGAGCTTACCGATAAGCGCAAACGCACCGTGACGAAAGTTTCTTTCGACCGCAACACCCGCACTTGGTGGATATGGCTCAAGGGCAAGAAATTTCCATTCAATCCCAATGTTTTTCGCCTGGTTCCCCCGCGCGCATAGCGCGGGTTTTTTATTGAAACAGGTCAGGAAGTGATATAATACCGAAAACAAGGTCGAAATCGTTAAATAATTAACGCATGAACATCCTCATTTGGATAATTTTCGGAGGGCTGGTGGGTTGGGTTGCGTCCATCATCATGGGAACCAATGCTAGGCAGGGAATTTTTATGAATGTGGTGGTTGGGGTTATCGGGGCTTTTCTGGGAGGCTGGATTATGGGCCTTATAAACGGCCAGGAACTTACGGGCTTTAATCTATACAGCTTCCTCGTAGCACTTTTGGGTGCTGTGATACTCTTGGCAATTGTAAGAGCCTTTAGGCGCATGTAGAACCAATAGAGATAGAAAACAAAAACCGCCTCAATGGGGCGGTTTTTGTTTTCTAAATTAATAAAGATGCGGGATACGGAGAACGGTGAGGGCGGCCTTGACTTTTTTAAATTTGCCTATATAATATTATCGCAACTTTTTGTAACAGAATATCGCCGCCTTCGGCATAACTTAGGATGACTCCGAAACAGGAAACACATATGGACATGAGCTTTAAAAATATTATTAGTTTTCGTTCTCTACTTTTAGGCGTGCCAATTTTCCTAGCCACCTTTGGTATATATTTTAACTCCAAGCCATACACTTATATAGTTCGCGGGGAATCCATTGTGGTGTGCGACACCGGTAAGACTTATCCAGCCGCGCCCAATAATATAAGTGATGTGAGCGGCCTTCGGGGCTATATTGAAAACGGATACACGGACGTGAAAATTCAAGCGGAAGATTTAAAAGCCCGCAAGCTTTGCTCTTTTGGGGTCATTAACGATTTTGTACCTTTTCGCAACATTCCCGATAAGCGCAATTACACCGTGAAGCCAGGGATAGTGGATCTCATGCCTGAAACACGTGAAGACCCAGGAGTGATACTGTCTAATAAATAAGCGTGGCGCAAAAGCCGCAAACTAAAAAACTTCCCGTACGGGAAGTTTTTTAGGGCAGGTGCTTAAGGCCGGGTTACTATCACCTCTCCATATCTCCTTTCATTCATGAGCCGGAAGAAATAGGCGGATATGATAAGAATTATGAGAAGCAAGAGAAGGAATAACCAGAAGTATCCGGGGATGCTGCCGAAGGCGCTCCCGATTGAACCCAAAGACGTATTTGTATTTGCAGGCTCATCTACGGCCTCCCTTCCTATTTGAAGAGTTAAGGGAGCGGCAGCAATGTTCTGCAGGGAACCGTTCTTATCTTTGTATTCCGCGCTGGAATTGAAAGAGAGAATCGTGCCCACGGCCAAAGAACTCCCGACACCCAATTTTATGCTTACACTGCCTTGTCCGTTCGCAGGCACCGTGCCCAAGTTGAATGTAAGCACGTTCCCGGATTGGGAAGTAATTTGGGGAATGGAACCCCTATATTGGGCGTCAAACGGTATGATTACGCTTAAGATGGCGTTTCTAATCGGGTTTTTATCCGGGTTTTGGTAGCTCACTACATAACTTATCTCGTCTCCCGGCAAAAGAGGATTGCGGGAGCTTATGGTGGGACAACGATCAATGGAGGCGGTGAGTACGGCCGGAACCGTCGCGGCAGGAATTACAGGGGGAACATAAATTGGCGGCTGATAAACCACTCCCGATGTCCTAAAGCTAAGCGTGACACCATTCACTGCGCCGCAGCTATTTACCGCGACCAAGCGGTAATAGTAAGTGGTATTGGGCGTAAGGCCGCTTATACTCCTCGAAACATTAAAGAAGTTCTGGAAAGAATTTGTAGAGGTAAAAATCGTGTAATTAGACAAGAGGTACGGTGAAGTGCCGTATTCAAAGCGGTAAGAGGTCGGAACACCGTTCGCATTCACGCGCCCGTAAAGCACTGCCGAATTCCGGTAGGCTGTAGCGCTTAATGTTTCCGGAGCGGGCTGAATGCAGGGAGGATTAGGAGGAGGATAATAGCCACCCCCGGTTGTGAAACTTAAGGTTCCACCGTTCGCGTTCCCGCAAGAACTATTAACAACCACACGGTAGTAATAGGTGGTATTGGTATTCAAATTATTAACTGTCCAAGAAACCGGAACCCAAGAATTTCCGCCTCCCGCAGAGTAGAATGGGCTCATCTGATTCAGATTGTTCGGGTCGGTGCCCCATTCAAAGCGGTAGGAAGCCTGGGAACCGTTGGGGTTCACGGACCCGTTCAAAACCACTGAGGTTTGGCCGGAAACAGTCGCGCTTAGGGTTTGAACCGTGGGCGGAACACAAGGCGGAGGTGGCGGAGGTGGCGTACCCGTAACATTCACGGAACAGGTTGCGGTTTGGTTGCCGCTCGTAACCGTGGCCGTAAAATTGCCAGCAGAGGGGAAGGTGGTTACAAAAATCTGGCCGGCTCCGTTAGCGGGGGCTCCGCCCGGAATTAACCAGGAGAAAATACCACTCCCGCCGTTAGCTATAAATGTAGCTGGCGTATTTACAGGCACACCTCCCTGCGGAAAAGCCACACAAGAAAGAGGAGTTGGCGGGGGCGGAATGGGACAATTCGCTGTGGCTTGAGCTTGAGCACTGGCTTGGGCCTGAGCTTGCGCTTGCGCTTGGGCGGAAGTCTGAGCTTTTTGCTGTGCGTCTGCCTGACTTATGTTGCTCGTCGCTGTAGCTGTGGCAGTTGCTGTAGCTGTGGCGGTAGCCGTAGTTCCATTCGGGCAACTAGCGCTTGCAGTAGCAGTAGCAGTAGCTGTAGCTGTGGCGGTAAAAGGCCCACTAGGACATTTGGTTGAAGCTTGAGCCTGTGCGTTGGCTTGGGCTTGCGTTTGAGCCTGTGCTTGGGCCGCGGCTTGAGCTTTTTGCTGTGCGTCTGCCTGACTTATGTTGCTCGTCGCTGTAGCTGTGGCCGTGGCACTTGCAGTCGCAGAAGCCGTAGTTCCATCCGGGCAGCTCGAATAAGCCGTAGCTGTCGCGGTAGCTGTGGCGGTGGCCGTAAAAGTAGTAGGTGGATTAACAGGGGGGGTTACACAATTGCCATAAATATCTTTAACCATTCCCGGCGGGACCGAGGTTTGTGTACCTTCCAAATTGGGGCAGACATCCACTGGCGGAGACGGAGGCGTTACGCAGTTACCGTAAGCGTCCTTAACCATGCCTGCCGGAACTGAGGTCTGCACGCCGGACAAGTTGGGACAAACGTCCACTGGCGGAGGGGCGACAACACTGCATTCAATCGTTTTAGGCGTGCGCGAAAGCGGCACGTCAAAATTCATGTCGCCGGGATGCAATGGGTCAATCGCAACCACGGTTATGAGGTGGGGCCCCGGCGAAAGAGTAAGAAGCTGGTTAAAGGCGCAGCTGCCGCCCGTAGCGGAACAAACCCCGGTTAAATCGCTGCGAAAAAGACTGGCTAAGGCAGTATAGGTCCAAGTGCTGTCTACGCGAATGCGCACCGAAACCGGCTGAGTAGGATTAGCATCGTTTACAGCCCAACCATCAGCTATGCAATTGGACGGTGGCTGTTGACCGCTCATGCCATCATGAAAACCGTGAATTTGGCTGGCAGGAGTGGGCGGCGGCGTAACTGTTACGGCCTCCACGCTGTAACGAATCACGGTTTGCCCCCAGCAAGTATCTCCGCTTGTATCCGCATTTCCAAAATTAAAAGTTGTCGCCCCTTGGGGAACCAAACGTATGGATCCCACTCCGGAAGCGGCGGAAACCGACACCGTTCCGGAAATCGGGGAGGCGTTATCGGCTGAAATAACTCCGGTTACGGAAACCGAATTCCCCTCTCCGGAAGTTGTGACTGCGCCGCGCACATTTATAATAGGAGCCGGGCCGCCGCTATTCGTGTAATACAAAAGGATTGCAACGGTATCGCCGGGACGGACATTAGAAATACCGGGCCCCCAACAGCTGGGGCAGTTGGGATTTGTAGTATCGTTTTTTACTTCTACGGTAGGCCCATTGGGATCATATTGAAAAGCCGCATTCTCGCTAGCAGTTGCGGTACTGACCTGATTTTTAAAAACACCCAAAGAATTGGCCGGGAAAACAAGCGCTCCCAAGAGCGACGTGGATAAAAATAGTATACTTAACTTCCTTACTAATAATTTTTCGGTCATGGGTGGTGTTGTTTTTTATACTATAGGCATAAATGCGTCTTCCGCACAAATACCGGGCTTATCAGGCACTTAATTTTTGTTGTTCCATTCTAGCATAAGGTTGTTTTCTTGTCAACACCTGGCCCCTGGGTGGGGAGTTAAGTATTTAAGCATTAAAAACCCTATATTTTGCTGGTAAAAAATGTAAAAGGGGCGCCCGAATCGGGTGCCCCTTTTGATATGAGACTAGACACTATCCTGGTTTCTTGCGCGGAGGGCAGGTCGGGCAACCGCAGGTATCGCAGCTCTTCTTGCGCCCTCCGAATGCAGCCGCTCCTCCAACAATGATTCCGAGCCCAACGAAACTGCATACATAGGGGTGCCGTGCGCAGAACCAACGGTTGTCGTTGGGCGGGGGTACATACGATTCTTCACGCTTCGTGGTTCGCTCCAGCCGGGAATAGAACTCTTCCAGATCGGCTCGCGTGAGTCCCGGCTGTACGGTTGCGGCAGGAGTGGGCGGTGGACAGACTTGGCACTCAAAATACTTGCCCAAGAGCGCACCTTCCGGCACGTAGGGATTGCCGCAGGCGACGACCCGAAAATCTTCTGCTCCGTTCAGGGGCACCGCGATGCTCATCCCTTTGCGCAAACGGGTGCGGATGGTTTTTCCGCTTCCGGTTTGCATCTTGCCACAGCTTTCCTCGGTGAGAGTGAGTATCTTGTATTCCTTCGGGTCGGGTTGCCAGTCGCGGGCAACCGGATCAGCCAAGAGGTTCGCGAATGGGACTTCACTACAGGGCCTCATGGCCTTGCCTTCCGCATGAGCACCTTCGTTCGCCGCCTCTTCGATTGCGGTGGCGTGGGTGTTCGTCAAAGCAAAAGCCGGGACAGAGAAAACCACCATCCAGGCTACGAGCCAGGTGGCGATTGGCTTGGAATAGCTCAGAAAACTTTTCATGTACTGCCTCCTTATTATTGTTGAACTGTTGCTTATTCTACTTTATTTTAAACATTTTGTCAAATAAGAACTTGCCGTGTTATGCTTATAGCCATGACAGAAAACTTTAAAAAATATTTGGCAGTGTTTGGTGTGATTGTCGCTTTGACCGTGGCGATTTCGGTCTGGAAATTCGCGGATGCCTATTCCCGCTCCATACAACCGTCTTCCTTTAGGAGTTTCACTGTAAGCGGCGAGGGTAAAACTGTAGCCATTCCGGATGTGGCCCAATTTTCTTTTAGCGTCATAACCGAAGGCGGAAAAGATGTGGCCTCCATACAATCCCAGAATACCGTGAAGGCGAACGCCGCAATTGATTTTGTAAAAAGCAAAGGCGTGGACGCTAAAGATATTCAGACTTCCGGATATTCCCTGTCGCCCCGTTACCAGAACTTCTCCTGCCCTCCCTCAACCTATTCCAATCCCAGACCCTGCCCTCCTTCAGAGATAGTGGGCTATACGGTAAGCCAGACGGTTTCCATAAAAGTTAGGGATTTTACTAAAGTCGGAGACATTTTATCCGGAGTTGTAAGTAAAGGCGTAAATTCCGTTTCGGGCCTGAACTTTACGGTGGATGACCCGAGCGCAGTCCAGAACGAAGCTCGCGCCAAAGCCATACGAAATGCCCAGGAGCGCGCCAAAGCAATAGCTAAGGCCGGGAACTTTAGCATCGGCCGACTTCTTTCAATTGAAGACCAAGGCTCGCCAAATTATCCGGTTTTTGCCTACGGACTAGGCGGCGGGGTACAAGACAAGGCAGTAACACCGCCTACCATAGAACCTGGCTCGGAAGAGATTACGGTCAATATCACTCTTCGCTACGAAATAAATTAGGACGCTCTCAATTCTTTTTCTCTAGAGACGAGCCGTTCCACTTGAAATTGCCAAAGTATATTTTTACCCTGGCTTCCCTTTTTGCCTCCGCGAGCCAATCCCCAAAAACCCTGCCCTTAAGAATGAGTTGGCTGTTTAGAATGTCTTCCTCCGCCTGAGGTGTAATTACATACTCTTTAACCCCCGATGCACTTAGGCCGTAAAACTTTTCCGCAGCAGACATAAATTCCGGATTTGAAAGCGCCGAGTTAATTTTATTCCGGAGAAGTCCGGAGAGGGTTTTTGCGTCCACCGCACTCCGAAGTTCTTCGTGCACAAGGTGAGTCTCTAAAATTCTGTTGGCTGTGGCAGTTTCCAAATCGGCTCCGGAAGGCAGGTTGGGGTTTTTGACATGGAACTCTTCTTGGGCGTGCCCCGCGGCAGAGAGATTAATCTTAAATTCCGGACTGAAGATTATGTCTCCGTTAACGGAGAACATCGGCCGGAAATACAAATACATTCCGACGGCTAAAACTATTAGAGACAACAATCCGAATAGAATTTGTTTCATGGGGTGGAGGTGGAGGTTTTGGGCACAATTATTATAAGCTTCTCATCTGGAAGCTTGTAGTTAAAACGCGCCCGCAATTCTTTTTCCAAATTCACCGGGTTTAAAAAATAATTCAAATCCGAACTTATTTTCAGGGCGTCTTCTTTGGCTTTAAAAAGTTCCTGCTTGGTTTGGTTATATATCACTGCAGCGCCGGAGTTCTGCAGGTAGAGCGAATGAATCTGCAAGCCGAAAAATATTAGAACGAGAAGTAGGAATGCAATTACTGCGTTTCTCATCCCCGCACCATAAAAAGGATTGCGAAGCTCAAAGTAATCCCTTGTTGTTGGTTTAAAGACTTTTGGTTGAGATGGGCCATGTTTGTTTCGATTTTAGTTTGGCTTCGGGTAAATTGCCTATCCTTTTTTGGTGCGGGGACTCATTTTAAGACTTGGAAAATAAACTGGACCCCTAAAACCAATGCCAAGATAAGGAGAAACAAAGCCAAGAATTTCCAAAAAACTTTTTTCCTTATGGGATCCATAGTTTTAATATTACTCCCGTAATTAACCAAAACAAAAACCGCCCCCAGCGGGACGGTTTTTATCGGGTTAGCCTTCAGTCCCCTGCCTAAACTTAGCCAAGAGATGCGAAGCATACTCCCTGCCGCCCAAACCGAATGCCAAGCCGCCCGCAAGGGCAACCATGGCGATAAAGCCGGTTATGACAGCATTTATAATGCTAGGCACTACACCCAATTGGTTTAAAGCGGCCAATAAACCAAACACTATAACCGCCCAATAGGTTAAGGTTCCCAAGAAATGAGCCGCCCCAAGGCGAGTGCTCATAATGGATGCCTGCACCGTCCTCCTCAAGAAATTTCCCAGTACTGCGGCGGCAAACACTATGAGTACCGCTACAATCACGTTGGGGAGATAGAAGAGAACGTCCCGCAAGAATCCGGAAAGAGCTTCCAGGCGAAGAACGTCTGATGCCGCAAGAAGGAAGGCGATAATTAGGAACCAATACACCAAGCGTCCCAAAAACCGCGAGCCCTTCAAGGACAAACCAGCCCTTTCAAAGTGCGGAGCAAGCCCAATGCGGGCAAGAAAGGAATCCAGTCTCAGGGAAGCGAAGATTTTTTCAATCAATGCCCCCAAGCCGGCAGCCACTATTATCCCCACAATGAGGACAACCAAGGCGCCCAAGAGATTCGGGACAAATCCCGCAAATCCTAACCAAAGGTTCTGCAAGGATCCCACAATCAAGTCGCTCCAGTTTTGAACAATCATAAAAGTATATAGAGAACTCCGACCTTTTCATTGATTATACCACAAACCACCTGTTTTTTGTGTATAATCGTCTCAAAATCAGTATTAACTCCATTATTGGATCTGGCAAATGGAACGTTTTTACTTGCAAATGCTCAAATTTGGGTTCAGGCCGCACGCCTGTTTCTTCAGGGCGGCAATCTGCTCACAGAGATTTCGCAGGGCCGCGTCATTGGGGTAACGGGCGTAACATTCCCCGCCCGCGCCAATGGGAGTTCCTCCTCCGCCAGTCGGAGGATTCCCTCCGCCGCCCGTACCTCCTCCACCGCCCGTCGAGCCTCCGCCGCCAGGAGGCGTGTAGCTCCCGGTTAGCGCGGTCACATCCACCCGGTCCACTCTCACGGTAGGATTACCCCAACTCCACCATTCATCACTGGGCGAAGTGAGAGGACCATAATTAGAATATTGGTCTGTCCAGGTCATGGAAATACCGTTTGTCGTGTTGGCCTTTCCGTTGTAATAAAAAGCGTTTCGGTACAAGTACAGGTTAACTTTATTTCCTTCCGTTTTGAGAAATCCGTTCAAGGGCCATTCATTAACCACTATCCCTCCCACCTGCACGGGCCATTGAGTGATACCCGGCAAGCTTAAAGCCGGCTGTGGAGTCGAATCTCCGCCACTGGTCACAAGGTCCTGCACACTATACAGATCCACACCATCTCCAACGACAATGGTGCCGCTCTTTTTAGACCTGGGAACCGCGATGAAAGGATAGGCGGAGTTAGAAGCGGCGGAAATAATAGTGAAATAGCCGTTTGTTGAGATAGCACTCAGCCCGGCGGACTTCACGGTGATACTGCCTTTGCGGGTTACGGTAAGGTCGGCGGGATTTAGTTTATAAGCACCAATAGTGATATCTCCGATGCTGGGGATATTGTAGCTGCCGCTCATATTAATCGGCTTTACCTTCTCCACTAGGAAAATATAGGTGGAATTTTGTATGGTTGCGGAGAGTAAATTGCTGTCTCCCGTGTAGGACTGCGCCGACTCGGAAACATTGAAGGTCACTGTTTTTTGTCTAGTATTAAGAATCTTGCCGGTTTCACTACTTAATTCCCCGATTTTCCATGTTGTCGTGTTGGCCGGACGCAGTTTCGCTATCATAAATTGCGTGCTTCTCCCGGGGATACTGGTTACGTGCATATCGGTGACTCCGTTCCAAGAAATAGCCCCGGCCGGTTCAAGGTAGGGCGGATTTGCGGACCCGGAAGGGCCGGTCATATCAAAAATGTAAATCTTATTGCCCCCGGAAGAGTACCCGAAGAAATTCCCCTCATCGGTCGCAAAGACAGCTAAAGGCGTGTTGCTATTTACCGCTGCCTGCTGGCCGAAACTTGCCTGGCCGCCAGAAAAAGAGTGGAAAGATATGCCAGTGGGCCCGTTGGAAGGCGTATAATGGCAAATCAACGGATAACCATATACCGGATCGGAACCGCACACATACGAATTGCCGTAATATTCCGCGAGTCCGTTCTTGTCTATCATCCTGGCTTCGCCGTCCCCGTTTTCGGCAGTTGCCGCTCCGACGCCATGCGAAGCATGCGGCCACAGGTGCTGCACCGGGCCATTGCCTCCGTTATTATTCGCAATAAATTGTAAACTGGGACTTGCAGGATTCATGGGGTCGCTCAAATCCCAAGCGCCGTAAGCTCCCGGCTCGTGGCCGATCACATAATAAAGGGCTTTCTGGAATTGTCCCAAAAAGGTGCCCAAACCGTTATCCGAAAACCAAGAAGGCGCGGGCATTCCCGTCATTGGCACAAATACTCCCGGTATCTGGGGAGCATATTTAAAAGCCGCGGAAGCGGGGCCGGCAGCGGTGTTTATTGAATAAGTGCCGGGATCGGGAAATTTCCCGGGCTGAACCGCACCTTGGGCCGGGCCGGTCGGGATGGATGCTGCAATAGTTACGGAACAGGTTGCAGCAGTGGAACCATCGCTTTTTTTCTTAATGGTTATGGAATAAATATTATTTTGGAGAAGTTCGCTTCTTGTAAGGCGCACGCCGTCCGATATTTTTATATCCGGCGTGGTCTTATTATGGAAACTACCGCCGTTAAAAGTAGCGGTGTAATCCGAATCGCTTAAGGCTGGTGCATTCCAAGCCGAACCGCTCACCGAGGTCCAATGCAAATCACCTGCGCACGACGCACCGGGGATTCTATCATCACCACTTTGGACATCCCAGCAAATATCTCCGTTAACGCCTGCGGTGTAATTGGAATCCTGGGCCATAAAGAGATAACCGCCCTGGCCCGGCAGATCGAACCAGCAACGCTCTCCGCCGCTCGCAGGAGGAGGTGGAGGAGGTGCTGTACTTACCACCACAGCATCCGAAGCGCTGCACACCTCTTTGCCGGCAACATATGCCGTAACGGTGCAGGCAATGCTTTTTTGAATATTTTTAAAAGTGTAGGATTGCGGACCAAGGCTTAAATTTGATACGAAACTATTTATATCTCCTCCATCTACGCATCCGCCGGAAGCCGAGTCTGCTCCGGTTATAGCCCATGTTTCTGTAGCGTCCTTGCATCCCGGAGTAGTACAGCTACTATCAATAGTCGCTTTGTCCCAATTTATAGTAGCCGTAACCGGACCCGCAGTGCAGGTTTCCGCCATGGAATGCGGGGTGTAAACCGCAAACCCCAAAAGCGCAAAACCAAGCAAAAAAAACGGTAAGCTTTTGCGCAAAACGCTATTAGTCTCCATAGCTTAAATATACCACCCCACAATAACCCCCTGTGGATAGCGCCTACGCCACACCCAAGGCTTTCTCCACATGCCTCACAAGCGTTGCCACATATCCCGCTTCGTTGTCATACCAAGACAAAACCTTTACCAAATCCCCGTCCACAACCTTGGTGAATTTTAAGTCCACAATCGCCCCGTAGGGCTCTCCGATTATGTCTGAGGAAACAACTTGGTCTTCGGTAACCGTAAAAATTCCCTGCCAGCGCGGATCCACGGCCGCGCGCTTAAAAATTCCGTTAATTTCTTCCGCGCTGGTCTTACGCTTAGCTAAAAAAGTTATGTCGGCAATAGAGCCTGAAACAATAGGCACCCGTAGCGCAATGCCGTCAAACTTTCCGGCAAGCTCCTTTATGGCACGGGTTACCGCCGTAGCGGCGCCGGTTGTGGAAGGCACAATGTTTTGCGCCGCGGCGCGCCCGCGTCTGAAATCCGTTCCTTTATTGGGTCCGTCCACTAAATTTTGGGTGGCGGTGTAACCGTGCACCGTGTTTAGAATCGCTTTGTGTATGCCGGGATTCTCCGACATTATCTGAATAACGGGCGAGGCGGCGTTCGTGGTGCAGGAACCGTTAGAGGTGAGATTCACAGTTTTGAGTTCGCCATCATTCACGCCCATTAAAACCGTCTTGCCGATACCATCTTCGTCCTTGGCCGGAGCGGTTATGACCACACGCTTCGCGCCCGCATCCAAGTGCGCCTTGGCTTTCACAAATTCTTCAAAGAAGCCGGTGGACTCCACCACTAAATCAATATTTAAACTTTTCCAGGGCAAATTTTGGGGCTCTTTTTCCTGGAAAACTTTTATTTCCTTCCCGTCCACCCACAAAGACCCGTTTTTGGTTTCAACCGGTTTTCGGAAGCGGTGATAAACCGTATCGTACTTCAAAAGATATGCCAAATTTTCCAGGTCGCCTAAATCATTTACGGCGACGATGTTTAAATTCGGGTTGCCCCAGGCCGCGCGGAAGAATAACCTCCCGATTCTCCCGAAACCGTTTATAGCAATATTCGCCATTAGGTTAATTATAAACTTTTTACTTCAATTCGGCCGCGTCCCCGACTTTAATTCCCAATCTCTCCGCGGTCCCCGCATTTACTTCCAAAACTTGATTCACGGAAGAAGGCGGCCCGTAAGTCGCAAAATCCAGAGTGCTCGTGGGTGTGGGAACATTGGTTGTCACGCCCATTACATAACCGTTTTGAATCCAGACAAAATCAAGCGGGAATTTCATCCCCTTCATCCAAAAAGTGTACTTAGCGGAAACCGGGAACATAAATAGCATGCCCTCGTCTTTCCCCAAACTCTGCCTTCCGGAAAGCCCCCGCATGCGAGAGAGTTCCGTATCTGCAACTTCAACTTTAAATATGCTCCCGCGCAGGGTGAGCTCATTTTTTACCAGAGGTTTCTGGGAAACGAAACGAACGACCACCGTGACCACAAGAATGAGAATTATTGCCGAGATTATTAGGAGCACGTTCTTCATTATCTAACGGTTCTTTATTAAAGAATACACCACAATCCCAAAAGCCACCGCCACATTCAAGGATTCCTTGGCCCCATACATGGGAATTTCCAAAATTACGTTGGCTCTTTTTAAGACGGAGGGTGGTAATCCTTTTACCTCGCTTCCCATAATGAGCGCCATTTTGTCTTTCGGGCGCGCCTGGCTTAGCGGGGTGGACTTAATGTCCTGCTCCACGGCAAAAACATAATAGCCATCCAGTTTAAGTTTATTTACAAGAGCCGCGCTGGACTTATATTTTTCCCAAGGCACGGTTTTTTCCGACCCCAAAGAAACTTTCACAAAATCTTTTCTCCATTTTCCCAGCCGGTCCAAAGGCTCTGGTGTTACTCCGCAGAGATAAATTTTCCTTACTCCCGCCGCATCCGCCGTCCGGAAAATTGATCCCACGTTGTGGGCGCTCCGCACGTTATGGAGCACTACCACCAATTCTCTGCGCCGTTTCATTGTTTCCAGATTAAGCCAAAAACCGCTAAAAAACCAGGAAAATAAGGGGTTTTGTTGTGTTGACAAATATATATTACAATGGTATAATGTACCACAGAAACTAATAGGAAAACAAAAAACGAAAAAGGAGAAGAAAATGAGCACAATGCCAGGAATGACCCAGTTGTCTCTCGCTGAACTCCGGAACCGTGTTCCGGTCCCATCAATCGAAATCATCGCGTATCCCTGGGTGGCGCAGTTCTGGAATGAAAACTGGTTCCGCGTTCGGAACCATTTCACGCTCCAACTGCTCGAAGCCCACCGCATCTTCCTCGGAGTCGCGAAGCTGACCAAGGAACACATCTTCGGCCTCATCGGCAAGGACACTACCATGCCCGACGGATCCAAGTGCCACGCGTGCAAGCACACAATCGCACCGGCCGTCCGCTGGAGTGGGCTGAACGCCGATGGCACACTCGAGACGAACGCCGACGGCTCGCTTTGGGAATATGGCGCGACCGCCATCATCCCCGACGAAACGAAGCGACTCTTCGTCGCCAAGTTCTGTCTGGACTGCCAGGCGGGATTCGTTCTCGTGTCCGAGAAGGCCCGTTGGGCGACCTACGCGAAGTCCGTAAAGGACATCGCGGAGATCGTCCGGCGTCGCAACGAGAAGCAGGCGCAACAGGCGGCCGAAAGCCGTGCTGCGAAGGAAGCGAAGTTCCAATCCGGTGCGAAGCAAACCATCCGGGCCATCGCTTCCATGCTGTCGGCGCCGGCTCCGGCCGAAGAAGAGGTGGAAGAGCTCACCGAGGCCGACCTCATCACGGAGATGCCAGTCCCTGCCCCGGCCGAGAAACCCGCAGCCACACCGAAGGCGGTGAAGAAGGCGAAAGCCCCAAAGAAGGCCGCCGCCCGCCCCAGAAAGCGCGCCGTGAAGAAAGAGACTTCTCACGCCGCCTCGATGCCCAACTGATCCTTTCCCAAAGAAACACAGAACGCCCGACATCATCGTCGGGCGTTTTTCTATTTATTCACACCAACCACAACCTAGATAAAGATTCTCAAGAAATAGTTTATGAAACCCCGCAGGCGGTTTTGCTGGGAATCCCGCTACGGCGGGATAAAACCGCCGAGGACTAGCAAGCGAATCGCAGGAATGAGCGAAGCGGGTTGAGAAAACTATTTCTTGAGAATCTCCCGGAATACTTCCACCGGAACCCGTACCCTGCCGGAGGCTTGCAAGCGCTCCTTGCCGCGTTCCTGTTTGCGCCACAATTTCATTTTACGGGTAACATCTCCGCCGGTTTTACCGAAATCCCCCAGCTTCTTTTTTATGGAGCCAATGGTTTCCCTGGCGATTATACGCCCCCTAACTCTCGCCTGTATGGCCTGTGAAAATTGCTGCTTGTCTAAAAGTTCTTTCAACCTTTCCACGGTTTTGCGAGCTTCCCGTTCCACGTCCTTTCTGGGAATTATGCGGGTTAAAGCATCCACAACTTCATCAGCCACAAGTATTTCCATTTTTTCCGCATCCGCTTCCGCCTCACCCGAAAGTTCATAACTGAAGGATGCGAATCCGGCAGAGAGAGATTTAAGCTGGTCATCAAAGTCCCGGACAAGTTGCGAGAGCGGCATGGAGCCGTGAAGCACCAGGCTTTCTCCCACGGTTTCGGTTCCGGAAATGGTAAGACTATAGGCGTTCTGGAGAGAAATGACGCCCTGGAGATATTTGGGCGGAGTAACGATTTCCACGCTGATTACAGGCTCCCAGACTTTTTCCGGGTTATCGGGAAACGCGTGCGGTTCTTTTATAATCCTCTCTCCGGTGGAATCCTTTACGCGGTATGCAATAGACGGGAAACTGGTCAAAAATTCCAGATTGAATTCGCGCTTGAGGCGAGTGGCAATAATATCAAAGTGAAGCTGGCCCAAAAATCCTACTTTCATTCCCCTGCCCAAAGCCTCGTTTGCGTCCGGTTCCAGGGTTAGCGCGGCATCCGCGAGGCGCAGACGCTCCAAGGCTCTTTTTAAATCCTCAAACTTTGTCGCCCCGTCCGGATAAAAAGCAATAAATACGACTGGCTCCGGCTCTTTATAGCCGGGAAGAATTGTTCTTTCTCCGCCGCGGGAGATAGTGTCTCCAATCTTCACGAGCTCCGGCTCTTTAAGGCCGGTTGCAATATAGCCGATTTCTCCGGGCTCCAATTTGCCGGAAGAAATAAGTTGTGGCGCGAAATAACCGATTTCCTTGGTCTTGAAGGAGGTTTTTGTGGCGACCAGTTCCGCTTCATCTCCGGCAACAAAGGAGCCGCTGAATATTCTCGCGTAAGCCAGAATCCCCCGATGGTCATCGTATAGGGAGTCAAAAATGAGCGCTCTTCCGTCCTTCCCGCCGTTCACGGGAGCAGGAACTTTATTTATAACTTCCCTTAAAAGCTCTTCCACCCCCTGCCCTGTTTTCGCGGAAATTTTTAAAATGTCCTCCGGACTCGCTTCCAAAAGCAAAGCGAGTTCCCGAGTGGCTTCCTCGGTGCGAGCCGCGGGCATATCTATTTTATTGACTGCTCCTACTATAGTAAGCCCCACCTTTTTCGCGGCACGGAAATTGGACAAAGTCTGGGCTTGCACCCCCTTCGTGGCGTCCACGAGAAGAATCGCCCCCTCCACTGCCGCGAGCGCGCGGGAAACTTCATAGGAAAAATCAGAATGGCCCGGAGTGTCAATCAAGTTTAAAATGTATTCCTCGCCGCCAAATTCATAGTGCATCCTGACCGGAGCCATTTTGATAGTGATTCCTCTCTCTCGCTCCAAATCCATCTGGTCCAGGTATTGCGCCCGCATCTTCCGTTTCTCAACGGTATGGGTTTCTTCCAACATCCTGTCCGCAAGCGTGGACTTGCCGTGGTCGATGTGCGCGATTATTACAAAATTACGTATGTTTTGCATGCTCCAACAAAATAACACGCCGAATTGAATATGGAAATGAGCTATAATCAAATAAATGGAGAAGTATCTCCCGGGGTTTTTATTGACAGCAATAATCCTTCTGTCTTTGGTGTTGCTTTTGGGATCCTCGCTCCATGATTCCGCGATTATGGACGAACTTGCGCACATTCCCGCCGGCTATTCTTATGTGCGCTTCCTGGATTACCGCCTAAATCCGGAACACCCGCCGCTCCTAAAGGCGCTTTCGGGAATCCCACTCCTGTTTCTCCAACCGGTATTCCCCGTAAATCAACCTGCCTGGAAAGATAACGTGAATGGCCAATGGGACACAGGCGCCAAATTTTTATATGAATCCGGAAATGACGCGACGCAACTCCTACGGCTTGCGCGCATACCGCCTATACTACTAACTCTGGCTTTAATTTTACTCATATATTTCTGGGCAAAAAAACGCGTGGGAGAGTGGTGGGCGCTTCTCCCTGCGGCGCTTACCGCTTTCTCCCCCATAATCCTGGCGCATGGACATTACGTCACAACCGATGTGGGCGCCGCCTTGGGAATAGCGGTGGGTATTTATTTTTTCGTCAAATACCTGGAAAATCACGGCGGTAAAAACCTGCTCTGGGCGGGTTTGGCGTTCGGATTCGCCCAGGCCTTAAAATTTTCCGCAGTGCTTCTTATGCCCTACTTTATCCTCCTTTTTCTCTTCTGGGTTTTTAGGACTTTTTGGAAAAGCGGCGCGAACAAAAAATTATTCTGGAAATTCACTAGCAAAGAATTTTTGCGACTTCTCGTTATTTTTGTAATCGGCTATCTCCTCGTAATTTATCCCCTCTATTTTATATTTACAAAGAACTACCCCGTGGAGCGGGAAGTGCGCGATACCGCCTTTATCCTGGGGTCTTTTGCGGGAGGGCCAACCCCTGCCGGAGATATCTGCAAACCGGCTAGATGTCTCGCGGATTTTGACGTCTGGATGTCCCGCAACAGGATAACCCAGCCATTCGCCCAATACTTTCTAGGGGTGTTAATGGTTCTCCAACGTTCTGCGGGAGGCAACACGGTTTATTTCATGGGCGAAGTAAGCGCTGCAGGTTCCCATCTTTATTTTCCAATTGTTTATCTCCTCAAAGAACCCTTATCTAACCTGATAATAATCCTCTTCGCATTAATTCTGGGGCTTTTGGTAATCTTCCATCTCCGCAAAACTCAATATCCTTATCTCAAAAACCTACTCGGCGCATTCAAAAAATATCTGGACGTTCATTTAAATGAGTTTGCGCTCCTGCTTTTTGTCCTCATCTATTGGGCGTATTCCATTAATAGCACCTTAAATATAGGCGTGCGCCACCTCATGCCGGTGATTCCCCTGATGTACCTTCTCGCGGTTGGGCCAATCAAAAATTGGGCGGAGAAAAATGGGAAGCCGTTATTGAAACGAGTTGCGGTGATTATCTTGGTATTGTGGCTCTTAGCGGAAACTTTATTTGCCTATCCCTATTTTCTTTCCTATTTCAATGAGCTCGGCCTGCCCGGCCAGGGCGGAGGAACCGCGAACGGTTACCGCGTTGTGACCGATTCCAACTACGATTGGGGACAAGACCTCTCGGAACTTAAAAGTTTCGCGGATTTCCATCCGGAGATTAACCGGATTGCTGTGGATTATTTCGGCGGAGGGAGCCCCGAATATTACTTGGGGAATAAATTTGTACCCTGGCAGTCCGCGCGAGGAAATCCGGCGATTTTGGGAGTACATTGGCTGGCGGTATCCGTGAATACCCTGGAACAAGCTACCCAAAAACTGGCCCCGGGACAAAAAAGAAACCCGGAAGATTCTTATCTTTGGCTGCAGTATGTGAAACCAGCCGCCGTCGGCTTGGGCCAGGTTCCGCCGCCGGACTATCGAGCGGGAACATCAATTTTCATATACAAATTGTAAGCCCCCACACCACAACGAGAATCGCGCTTGCGCGGATTCCAAGTAATTCTCGTTTGGTGTGGGGGTAAGGCCCCGGTTAACGGGGCCTTTAGTTTAGCCGTCGGCTAAAGAACTGTATCTAATTTCGCGCTCGACCCTGCTCTCCAGGCGGACCAGCACCCTTAAAACTTTCGCATCTTTTGGCCGCGTTCGGGCTTCTTCAAGCTCCTGGAAAACTTTCTTCTGGGTATCGGAAGAGCACTTTTCCAGCATGCCCCCGAAAGCTTCCAGGGAACGCACTGCGTCAAGTATATTCTGCCGCACCTGCTTCTCGTATTCTTCCTTGTCCCGCAAAAACGCGAACCTGTTCTCTGTAGCCACGTTATTCATGGCAGACTCCTTTCTCTATTTGTAATATGCCCGATTTTCCACCCGAAGGTCAAGGGCTCCGGTTTTTATTTTTGCCGGGTCGCGTAATTTTGTGCTCAAAATTCGCTGCTTCTCCTCATCTACATTCGTCCGAAACACCCGGCAAAATCAAAAACTTCCGCTAGTGAATTCGGTTATTTGTAGTACGCGCGGTTTTCTACTCTAAAATCAATATAATTTAATTTGCGGAATGTTCCCTTGTTCTTCAGAGAATCAACAACTTCCAGGGCACCTTGGGGCGGGAAACGCAAGCTAAAAAGAATTTTGGGGCCGTTAAAAACGGTAACTTCAACTTCTTCTAAATCCAGGTGATATAACCCTATTTCCTTAATGCTCAATTTGGATTTTTGGAGCATGTCCAAAATCGGGAAAAGGTTGGGCAGAAATTCCGGAGGCAGAACGGAATTATTAATCCCCGAATCGGAATCGTAATAATCCTTAACCACCCGTATTAAATTCCCTTCCGTGGAAAAACCCTGCTTGAACATCACCCCGTCCTCATCAAACCAAAAACAGGCCGGCGGATCTTTCTTCATCAAACACCACATTCCATAGGGCTCGCGCTCTGTAACTTTAACGATTATTTTCTTGGCCGCGTAATCCTTATCAACCTTCACGGAGCGCAAAGAAGGAATGAATTGCAGTTCTTGTTTACTAAAGGATCCCGGCCAGGCCAAGATATTCTCCGCGCCCAAAAAACGGCTGGGCCAGGAACTTCTGACTGCCTGGCTTTGGACAAGAGATAGAACATTAGCGTCAGAAATTTCTTTTGCGCCCGTTATCTCAATGCTCTTTATTTCAAAAAATGGGGTTTTAAAAACAAGAAGCAAGAGGAGAAGCGATACGCAATAGACGCCGACCCCCAAACCTCCCCACCTCCACATTCTCCGGCGCCTGCGCCGCCTTCCCTCCAATGTTTGGAGATAATCCGACCTCATTCTCCGATGAATTCCTTGTTGCCCAAGTACTTGCGCAAAACTTCCGGAACCCGTACTTTACCTTCCGCGGTTTGGTAATTTTCCAGAATCGCGATGAGTATTCTTCCTATGGCAAAAGCGGTGGCGTCATTCATGTGCACGAGTTCTGTACCGGTTTTGCGGCGCACTTTGGTATTCAGGCGTCGGGCCTGGTAATCACCCATCAGGTCAGAGGTGTGTGTTTCCCGGTACCGATTTTGGAAAGGCATCCAGGTCTCAATATCAACCTGTCTCCTGTCCGGCCCACCCATATCTCCCGTGCAAATCGCGACTACTTGGTAAGGAAGGATAAGCGCCTGCATCAAATATTCTTGGATGGCTACGATGAAATCCTGCTCTTTGCGGGAATCTTCCGGTGAAGTAAATGATTCCATTTCCAATTTATCGAATTGGTGCACCCGCAGGATTCCCTTCACATCTTTGCCGTAACTTCCCGATTCCCTCCTGAAACTCGTGGAAAATCCGATGTAGCGGATGGGCAGATTTTTTTCTTCCAAAATCTCGTCCATATGGAGCGGCCCCAAGGTGTGCTCCGCGCTCCCGATTAAATACAAATCATCTTTGGGAATATAATAACGTTCCTCTTCCGTGTCCGGGCCCAATCTACCCATTCTTCTGAACACTTCCGGCCTTATCATAACCGGAGGCACCACGGGGATAAACGGCTTTGCGCTGTATCCCGGTTCAATCTTCTCCGCGATTGTCTTTAAAATCTCCGTATCGGTTAAGGTTTGGAACACCAATTGCACTATGGCGTATTCCATCTTGGCAGCATCACCCAAAAGATAATTAAATCTGCTTCCCGCAATCTTAGACGCTTTTTCGGTATCAATAATCCCCAAAGATTCTCCGAGCGTCATGTGGTCTTTGGGTTCAAAACCAAATTTCTTCGGTTCTCCCCAGTTCCTAATTGCCTTATTGCCCGATTCGTCCTTGCCCACTGGGACATCTTCGTCCGGAATGTTGGGAATCTGCATCCAAACCAAATCACGTTCTTTTTCAAGTTCCGTCACCTTGGCCTCCACTTCTTTTATGGTTTCCTTGTTCCTCTTGCCGCCTTCTACGTCCCTCGCGGCGGAGAGTTTTTTCTGTTCCGAGCGCCAATTTTCCAGTTCTGTAAGCGCCTCGCGCCATTTGCGGTCCAATTCCAAAAAAGTGTCCACCAGTTTTGGGTCGGCGTTCTTCGCGGCAATTCCTTTTTTAACTTTTTCCGATTCCTCTCGTAAAAGCTTAGGGTCTAGCATCGCTATTTATTATAGGCGAGGCGACAAAAGATAACAAAAAAGCGGCGCGTTTTCACGCGCCGCCTGAGATTACTTACCGCAATGCATTTCGAGCCCTTCGAAGGCCGCCTGGACCTCCGTTTTGCCTCCGAGTTCTTTCACGAGCTCTTCGGTTCTCTTGCGGAGGGCGGCGATCTTCTCGTCGCTCGAAGCCGGGTCATGGTGGAAAAGAACCACGGTCTTCACGTTTCCCTGAACTGCCGCCTGAGCCACAGCTTCGGGATAGGAATGGCCCCAACCATGCCGTGGAACCTTTTGGTCCTCGTAGATTTCCTGGGAATACTGGCAATCGGTAATCCAAATGTCGGCATTCTTGGCCAGATCGAGGAGCGCCGGGTCGGGATAGGCCGGGTTGTACGGTTCCTGGTCCGTGGTATAGGCGACGACTGAGCCGTC
>Ga0210377_10001253_pt1 | contig 23266 bp, 17 predicted proteins | sample PLM4_65_b1redo_FD_155480 | JGI IMG/M metagenome (GOLD analysis project Ga0210377, IMG submission 155480) | Groundwater sediment microbial communities from an aquifer in East River, Colorado, USA - PLM4_65_b1 redo | ecosystem: Environmental > Terrestrial > Soil > Riparian zone | place: USA: East...
GTTTCGGCGGCTCGGCGCCACCGCAGCCGACGAGGGAGAAGACGCCCAGGCTCAGGACGGCAAAGGGCTTCATCGACATCACGTGGACTCCTCGGGAAAAGGTTGGTCTGAAGGTCTGCTCCGCCAGGACAGGTCGTAGTTTACAGAGGGCGCCGTCCATGTCAAGGAACCCTCCCCGGGCGTTCCTTGGTCCGTGATTGCGCCGGAGCCGGGACCTTGGCAGGGGTGGAGTCGAGGAGGTAGGAAGCGACGGACCGATCTCGCTGGCCCACGTAGAGTCGGTCCTCGACGAGGAGAGGAGCGCCACGGATCTCTGCGGACGTCTTGAGGCGGCCCAGCGAGCGACCGGTGCGGGCATCGAAGCCGACGACCTCATCGTCCAGGCAGGCCACGAGGACGGTCGTGCCGAAGGGGAGTGGCCCCGACAAGGGCCGCGCGGGAAGCGGAGCGCGCCAGTCGAGGTGGCCATTGGCCCGATTCAGCGCGTACAGGACCGCGTCGTGGGAGGCGACCAGGATGCTCCCCTCGAAGACGAGGGGAGGCATCAGCACGTCGGCGCCGAGCTTCCATCGCCAGCGCCTCTTCCCCCTGTCGCTCGAAAGAGCGAGGAATCCCCGGGCGGTGGTGCCGACGAGAACACTCTGCCTTTCGTCGGAAGCGGCTGCTGCCCGAAGGGCTGAACCCGTGGGGAAGGTCCAAAGGGAAGCGCCCGAGACGCGGTCCCTGCAGCGCAGCGTGCCGTCGGTTTCGCCGAGGAAGAGGCGGCCGCCAGCCGCAGCGGCAGGTGCGGTGACCTGGGCACCGTCGGTGGCGATCCAGAGCAGGCGACCCGTCGCGACCTCGATGGCCGCTACGCCGTCGCCGGCCACGAACACGGCGTTGGCCTCGAGGAGGGGGGGAAGGCTGCCGGGAACGCCCGTGGCCGCTTTCCAACGAACAGTGCCCGTCGCGGGATCTAGGCTGGTCACGAGGCCGTCCTCGTGGCGTGCTAGGAGGACCCCGGGCGCGGCCGCGATACGAGCGACGGCGCCGGTGGCGGCCTTCCACGCGACGTGACCGTTGCCGAGGCCGAGCGCAAACACGGCGCCGCTCGCGGTCGAAACGAAGACGAATCTGCCGTCGGTCACGAGGGGCCCTTCGATGGCCTCCTCGACGGAGGTTTGCCACACGCTCTTCATCGGGAAGAGGGCGGGGGGCGGCACGAGGCGCGCTGCGCAACCCAGACCGAGCAGGGCGAGGAGCGGCGGTATGCCGGCGTTCGTTCTCGACAAGTTCTGCGGCGCGGAACTATACCATCCCACCAGGGCGGTATAATCCGCGCTCTCCGGAGGGAACACGTCATTCATGGATCGAGAGACCATCGCCATTCTGGACTTCGGCTCGCAGTACACTCAGCTCATCGCGCGCCGTTTCCGCGAGCTCCAGGTCTATTCGGAGGTCTTGCCTCCGACGACCAAGCCTTCGTCCCTGAAGACGCGCCGCGTCAAGGGGATCGTCCTATCGGGAGGACCCGACAGCGTCTACGGCAAGGGCGCCCCTCGCTGCGACAAGGCGATCTTCGAGCTCGGGGTGCCGGTCCTGGGGATCTGCTACGGCATGCAGCTCATGGCTCACATGCTCGGCGGGGACGTCCGACGTGCGGGCCGGCGGGAGTACGGCCACGCCGTTTTCGAGGCGAAGGGCGACGGCCTTCTCCTCGGCGGGATACGCCCTCGTGCCCGGGTGTGGATGAGCCACGGCGATTCGATCCTGCGGGCGCCTGACGGCTTTCGCGTCGTGGGCTCGAGCGACAGCAACCCCGTGGCCGCCATGGAGTCACGAGAGCGAGGCCTTTTCGGGATCCTGTTCCACCCGGAGGTCGTCCACACCGAAGACGGAGCCACCGTCCTCGCCGCCTTCCTCGACACCTGCGGCTGCCGTCGCGACTGGAACGCGACTTCTTTCATCGAGGAGTCCGTGGCCCGCATCCGCGAGACCGTTGGGTTGGAGCGTGTCATCTGCGCCCTCTCGGGAGGCGTGGATTCCGCCGTCGCCGCCCTTCTGGTCCACCGGGCGGTGGGAAGCCGTCTCACCTGCGTCTTCGTGGACAACGGCCTCCTCCGCAAGCAGGAGGCGAGGCAGGTTAGGGAGCGCTTCGCCCGCAAGCTCCATCTCAGAGTCGTGTTCGTCGACGCCTCCGACCGGTTCCTCCGCGGCCTGAGGGGCGTCAGGGATCCCGAGCGAAAGCGCAAGATCATCGGGCGCGAGTTCATCAAGGTCTTCGAAGCCGCGGCCCGCCGGATCGGCAGGACGGGATTCCTCGCGCAGGGGACGCTGTACCCCGACGTCATCGAGTCCACCTCGGTCCGAGGGCCGTCGGCGGTCATCAAGAGCCACCACAACGTCGGTGGCCTGCCGAAGCGGCTCCGGTTCAAGCTCGTCGAGCCGCTGCGCGATCTTTTCAAGGACGAGGTGCGGACCGTGGCGCTGAAGCTCGGTCTCGACGAGGAGTTCGTGTACCGCCAACCCTTCCCGGGTCCGGGCCTGGCCGTCCGCTGCCTGGGGGCGCTCACGAAGGAGCGGCTGGACCTGCTGCGGGAGGCCGACGACATCGTGGTGAGGGAAATCAAGGAGGCCGGGCTCTACCGTTCGGTCTGGCAGAGCTTTGCCGTTCTCCTGCCGGTGCGCTCGGTCGGCGTCATGGGGGACGATCGAACGTACCAGTACACGGTGGCGATAAGGGCCGTCGAGTCCGCCGACGGCATGACAGCCGATTGGGTGCGACTCCCCCATGACCTCCTGGCGCGGATCTCCAACCGCGTCGTCAACGAGGTCCGCGGCATCAACCGCGTCGTCTACGACGTCAGCAGCAAGCCCCCCTCTACGATCGAATGGGAATGACGAACGGAGACTTCGTTCACCTCCACCTGCACACGGAGTACAGCCTTCTCGACGGCGCGTGCCGGCTCGAGGAGCTGGTGGACCACGCGGCAAAGTCCGGCATGAAAGCCATGGCCATCACGGACCACGGCAACATGTTCGGAGCCGTCGCATTCCACGATGCCTGCCGTGATCGGGGGCTGAAGCCCATTCTCGGTTGCGAGACCTACGTCGCCATCGGCAGCCGCCTCGACAGGGCGGGCACGGGAATCACGGAGGCCTACAACCACCTCACGCTCCTGGCAAGCGACGCCGAGGGATACCACAACCTCGTGAAGCTCGTGTCCATTGGCTACCTGGAGGGCTTCTACCACCGCCCGCGGATCGACAAGGAGGTGCTCGCGAAGCACAGTCGCGGCCTCATCGGCCTTTCGGGCTGTCTTTCGAGCGAGATTGCGGGCTACCTGCGGACGGGCCAGGACGCGGCGGCCCTGAAGGCGGTGGGGGAGCTTTCTGACGTATTCGGCAAAGACCGGTTCTACCTCGAGATCATGGATCACGGCATCGAGGAGCAGAGGCGCGTAAACCAGGCCCTTTTCCGGATCCGGGACCGGACGGGACTTCCTTTGGTCGCCACCAACGACGCTCACTACCTCCATGCCGAGGACCATCACGCTCACGACGTGCTTCTCTGCATCGGCTCGGGGAAGAAGGTGAGTGACGCCGAGCGGCTCCGGTTCGACACGAACGAGTTCTACGTGAAGACCCCGGCGGAGATGGGCCGGCTGTTTCCCGATCATCCCGACGCCCTGGCGAACACGGTGAGGATCGCCGAGGCGTGCGACTTCACACTCGAGGAGGCTGGGTCCCTGCCGGCCTTCGACGTGCCCGCCGGCTTCACGATCGACAGCTACTTCGAGAAGGTCGCTCGTGACGGTTTCGACGACCGGCGCAAGGCACTGGAGCCCCTCATCGAAGCGGGGCGCCTCCGGTACCCGATCTCGACATACCGGGAGCGGATCGAGAAGGAGATCGGCGTCATCCGTCGGGTGGGGTTCGCGGGGTACTTCCTGATCGTTTGGGACTTCATCCGGTACGCCCGGGAGCGGGGGATACCCGTGGGCCCCGGTCGTGGCTCGGCCGCCGGAAGCCTGGTGGCCTATGCGCTGCGAATCACCGACATCGACCCGATCGAGAACGACCTCATCTTCGAGCGCTTCCTGAACGAGGAGCGCATCAGCCCTCCCGACATCGACATCGACTTCTGCGAGAACCGCCGTGGGGAGGTCATCGAATACGTCACGAAGAAGTACGGGCGCGAGAACGTGGCCCAGATCATCACGTTCGGGACGATGAAGGCGAAAGCGGTGGTCCGCGACGTCGGGCGCGTGATGGACATGCCGTACGGCGAGGTGGACAAGATCGCCAAGATGATCCCCTTCGATCTCAAGATGACTCTCGAACGGGCCCTGGACGAGTCGCCGCCCCTCAAGGAGGCATATCAGAAGGACCTCAAGATCAAGGAACTGATCGACGTGTCGCGACGCCTCGAAGGGACGACCCGCCATGCCTCGACCCACGCTGCGGGTGTCGTGATAGCGCCGGAACCCCTCACCAACCTCGTGCCTCTCTTCAAGGGGACGTCCGCAGACGTCACCACGCAGTACGACATGAAAGGGGTGGAGCGGATCGGCCTCCTGAAGATGGACTTCCTGGGCCTGCGAACGCTGACCCTCATCGACAACTGCGTAAAGATGATCGAGGGGCAGACGGGTCAGCGGATCGATCCCGGCCGGATTCCCATCGACGACGCGAAGACCTACGCCCTGTTCACGGCCGGGAGGACCAGCGGCCTCTTCCAGTTCGAGTCCGACGGAATGCGCGACATCTTGAAGCGCTTCAGGCCCGACCGGCTGGAGCACCTGACGGCGCTGAACGCGCTCTATCGGCCCGGGCCGATGCAGATGATCGACGACTTCATCAAGCGCCGGCACGGCCAGACGAAGGTCAGCTACGAGCTGCCCCAGCTCGAAGGCATTCTCTCCGGGACCTACGGCGTGATGGTCTACCAGGAACAGGTCATGCAGATCGCGTCGGCCCTGGCCGGGTTCTCCATGGGCGAGGCCGACATCCTGCGGAAGGCCATGGGGAAGAAGAAGGCCGAAGTCATGGCCACGCAGAAGCAGCAGTTCCTGGAGGGGTGCCGAGCCCGGAAGGTCCCCGACAGGAAGGCGGTCAGGATCTGGGACCACATGGAGCAGTTCGCGGGCTACGGGTTCAACAAGTCCCACTCCGCGGCCTACGCCTGGCTCGCTTACCAGACGGGGTACCTGAAGGCCAACTTTCCGGCGTACTTCATGGCCGCGTTGCTCACGTCGGAGCGGGGCAACACTGATCGGATGGTGCCCTACATCGGCGAGTGCCGGGAGATGGGAATCGAGGTCCTCCCCCCGGACGTCAATCAGTCGGACATCTACTTCACCGTGGTCGCGCACCCGGAAGGGGCCCCCCAATCCGCATCCGTCTCGGAGAGGATCCGGTTCGGCCTCGCCGCAATCAAGAACGTCGGCGAAGGGGCGGTGGAGGCGATCCTGCTGGCGCGGAGAGAGGGAGCGCCGTTCCGATCCCTCTTCGATTTCTGCGAGCGCATCGACCTTCGGGCCGTCAATCGTAGAGTGATCGAAAGCTTCGTCAAGAGCGGATCCTTCGACTCCCTCGACCCGCGGCGGGCCGCGCTCTTCGCGGCGATCGACCCGGCGATGGAGACGGGACAGAAAAGGCAGAGGGATCGAGAACAGGGACAGTCGAGCCTGTTCGGCGCCCTCGAAACCTCGGGGGCGACGTCGACCGTCGACAGGATCGCCGATGTGCCCGAGTGGGGAGAGGGGGAGCGCCTCGCCTTCGAGAAAGAGTCCCTGGGTTTCTTCATCACAGGGCACCCTCTCGAGCGCTTCCGCGCCGAGCTGGCCCAGTGGGCCACCGCCACGACCGGAACCCTTGCCCAGATGAGCGAGGCCGGGGAGGTCTCGGTCGGGGGCATCGTCGCCGGCCTTCGTCTCATCAAGACGAAGAAGGGAGACCGGATGGCCTCCTTCCTGCTCGAGGATCTCGAAGGGACCGTCGAGGCCCTGGTCTTTCCGGAGACGTACAGGAAGGTAGCCGGGCGCCTGGCCGACGATCAGGTCGTGCTCGTGAAGGGGAAGGCCGAGACTCTCGACGAAGGGAAGTCGCGTCTTCTCGTTTCGGAGGTGCTCCCCCTGGAGCAGGCCAAGCTGGCAGACGCTCGGTACGTCACCATACGGGTGCCGATGTCGGCCTGGGATCGCTCGAAGGGAGAGAGGCTCAGGGATATACTCGGTTCCCATCGTGGAGAATGTCCGGTGACACTCGAGCTCTTTCGCCCCGGCTCCTATGCCGTCGCCCTGGCTCCGAACGCCCATTTCAGGGTCCGCCCGGACGCCGCCCTGAAGGAGGAGGTCGAGGCCCTTCTCGGCCCGGGAGCCCTCGTCCTCGCCCGCACCAACGAAGGCATGGCCCAGGAGGAGCGGTAGTGGGCGAGGGCGATTTCGAGGCACCGCTGGTCGCCCTGCAGAAGCGCATCGACGAGCTCGCCGCGTACCCGGGGGATCCGGCGAAGGAGAAGGAAGCGGCCCGGTTGCGCCGAGAGCTGGACGAGGCGCGGCGAGACGTTTTCTCCAAGCTCACGCCGTGGCAGAAGACCCTGGTGGCCCGCCATCCGAACCGGCCCTACACCCTTGACTACGTCCAGGCCCTCTTCAGCGACTGGACGGAGCTCCACGGAGACCGCCGGTACGGAGAAGATCCCGCCCTCGTCTGCGGCCTCGCGCTTTTCCGAGGGCGACCTGTGGTGGTGATCGGTCACCAGAAGGGCCGTGACACCAAACAAAAGATCTTCCGCAACTTCGGGATGGCCAAGCCGGAAGGGTATCGCAAGGCCTTGCGCATCATGCAATTGGCAGCGAAGTTCGGGCGGCCCATCATCAGCTTCGTGGACACGACCGGCGCCTACCCGGGTCTGGACGCCGAGGAGCGGGGGCAGGCCGAGGCCATCGCCCACAATCTCCGGGAGATGGCGCGGCTACCGACGCCCATCATCGTCAACGTGACCGGCGAAGGGGGAAGCGGCGGCGCCCTGGCCATCGCCGTCGGAGACCGGGTGAACATGCTCGAACATTCCGTCTATTCCGTCATCTCTCCCGAGGGCTGCGCCTCGATCCTGTGGCGCGACGCGGGCCGAGCGGCGGAGGCGGCCAGCGCCATGAAGATCACCGCGGCCGACTTGAAGCGCCTGGGCGTGGTCGACGAGATCGTAGCGGAGCCCGCCGGGGGAGCCCACGTCGATCACGAAACGCTCTTCAATACCCTCGGCGAGGTCCTCGCGCGTCAGCTCGCCGAGCTGCTGGCACTTTCGCCGAAGGAGCTCGCCGCCGGTCGCCACGAGAAGTTCCGCTGCATGGGGCGCCTCGGGAGGGAGTTCCTGGAAGCCGCCGAGTGACCCGCGCCACCCGCCGGGTCCGCTATCGGTCCTGGACAGCCTCGCGGTAGGCTATCGCCATGACGCCCGCCACCCTGCGCGCGCTGCGGCGCGGGCTTCTCGGCCTTGCTTTGGCGGTAGTCGTCGCCGTGGGTTGGACCCTGAGACGGCCCGGGGCCCGGGTGGGCCGCTCCCTCCAGGCATCCCCCATGCCGGGGGTCGGGAAAGAGGAGACGCGCACCACGGGCCTCGTGTTTCGGAGCTTCAAGCAGGGAAGCCAGAGCTTCGTCCTGGAGGCGGAGAGCAGCGTGGGGCGCGAAGAAACCGGCTTTCGGTTGGGGGGAGTCAGGCTCAAGTTCAACTACACGGACAACAGCAAGGGGAACGGCCGTCAGGGAACGTCGAGCATCGCGTCCGACGAGTGCGACTACGATCCGAAGATCGCGCGGGCGATCTTCCGGGGGCATGTGGTTCTGAAGACTGACGACGGCTTCGAGCTCGACAGCGAATCCCTCACCTACCGTGGGGACAAGGGCATTGCCAAGACCGACGCGCCGGTCGAGTTCAGGCGGAAGGACATCTCCGGTAGCTCCAGGGGTGCCGTCTACTCGGCCCAGGACGGGGAGGTGGAGCTTTCCGCCGACGTGAGAGTGAGGATCCTGGGCGAAGGAGGGTCTCCGGCCGAGATCGAAAGCCGCCAGGCTTTCCTGGACCGGGCGGAGGGGACGCTACGGTTCGAGGGGGACGTCCGCGCAACCCAGGGCGGCGATGCGCTGAGGGCCGAGAGGCTGGTCTTGAGCTTCGAACCCGAGACGCAGGTCGTCCTTCGAGCCGTCGCTGCCGGAGGGGTCGACCTCAAGACCCAGGGCGGGACCTCGATGCCCGGCCTCTTGGCCACCGAGGGGAAGGGGCCCCGCGAGTTGAAGGCCCGCAAGTTGGACGTCGCCTTCCGATCGGACCGCTCCGTGGAGCAGATCATCGCCCTGAACGACGTAGACCTGCTCCTGCTGCCGGGACCGGGAGAGCCCCGGGACCGACGCCGCGTGAAGGCCGCCCGGCATCTCATTTTCGACTGCGATGGCCAGGGACGGGTCGTCGCGGTCCGCGGGCACAAGGACGTCTTGCTCGAGGCAGAGCCGCTGGAAAAGGGGGGCCTCGTCCGGACGGTGAGGTGTCGGCGGTTCGAAGGGGAGATCGAGCCCGACACGGGGAAGGTCAAGGCGGCCGACTTCGCGGAAGAAGTCGTCTTCACGCGGGCTGGGCAGCGGGCTGCAGGAAGCCAGGCTCACTACGACGGCGCGGCATCCGTCCTGACCCTCACGGGGGGTCCGGAGGTCGAAGATGAGCGAGGCACCCTCAGCGCAAGGACGATCGCCCTGGGGACCGACAGCGGGGACGTCAAGGCCGAGGGGGAGGTCCGCCACGTCCTCAAGAGTAGAAAGGGCCATCCGGGCCTTTTCGGGAGCGGTGATGCCCCCACCCTCCTTTCCTGCCGTGCCTTTTCCTCGCTGTCAAAGGCCAGGACGGCCACCTACTCCGGCGACGGCCTGCTTCGTTCGGGCAAAGACGAGGTCCGCGCAGAGACGATCGTGATCCAGGAAGACGCGTCTGGGAGGCGCAAGCTGGACGCGATGCGGTCTGTGGTATCGATCCTGAATCCCCGGTCCAACGACCCGGGGGCGAAGCCGCCGGCGGCGGTCGAAGGCCGGGCGGACGCCATGAAGTACGACGAACGCGAGAACACCGTCGTCTACACGGGGAGCGCGGTCATGCGGCAAGGGGACATCCTGACCCGCAGCCCCGGGGCGACGCTCACCCTCACGGCCGACGGGAAGGGGATCCAGACGATGGTCGCGGGGGAGCCCGTCGAGGTTCAGCAGGGGGACCGGCACGCATCGGGGACCCGGGGCACCTACACACCGGGCGACGAGACCATGGTCCTGGTCGGGGAGAATGCGGTCCTTCAGGATCCCAAACAGCAGAGCCGCGGTCGATCGTTGACCTTCCACATCGGGGACGATAGGATCCTCGTCGAGGGCCAGGACGAGGGCCGGACCGAGACGATCTTCCAGAATGAGCCCCGCCGCCCGTGACGCCGTTCCCGCCCCGGGACCCCCAGAGCGCCCGATGAGCCGACTCGAAGCGAGAGCCCTGACGAAATCGTACGGACGCCGGGTCGTCGTCAAGGAGGTCGACGTCAACATCGACGAAGGAGAGGTGGTCGGACTCCTGGGGCCGAACGGGGCGGGGAAGACCACGACCTTCTACATGGTCATCGGGCTGACCCGGGGGGACAGCGGGCAGGTCTTTCTCGGAGGCGAAGACATCACGGCTTTGCCGATGTACCAAAGGGCTCGGAAGGGGATCGGGTACCTTCCTCAGGAGGCGAGCGTTTTCCGCAAGCTCACGGTGGAGGAGAACGTCGCGGCGATCCTGGAAATGCGGGGCCTCTCGGTCGGCGAGCAGCGGCAGCGGGCGCGGGAGCTCCTGGAGGAGCTGACGATCCTTCCTTTGTCCCGGCAGCCCGCCTACACCCTGTCCGGAGGCGAGCGACGTCGCCTGGAGATCTGCCGCGCGCTGGCGACCGAACCCTCCTTCATACTCCTGGACGAGCCTTTTGCAGGGATCGACCCGCTGGCGGTCGACGACATCCAACGGATCATCGCTCACCTGAAGAACCGGGGGATCGGCATTCTGATCACGGACCACAACGTGCGCGAGACCTTGAAAATCACCGACCGGGCCTATATCCTCACTGACGGCGAAGTGTTCCGTTCCGGAACACCGGGCGAGCTCGCCTCCGACGAGGAGGTCCGGCGCGTCTACTTGGGCGATACGTTCCGGCTCGACGAGACGAAGGAACCTTGACGATGAGCGGCGCCCTGCGGACTCGGGGCTAAACCCTTGGCGATCCAACAAAAGCTGGGCCTCTCCGCCCGCCTCTCCCAGAGGCTCATCCTCACTCCGTCGCTCCAGCAGGCGATCAAGCTGCTGCCCCTCACGACCCTGGAGCTGGCCGAAGTCCTGGAGCAGGAGGTGATGGAGAACCCTCTTCTCGAGGAGGTTCCGGCCCAGGAGACGCTCTCGGTCGATGAGGTGGCACAGCAGGAGGCCCGCGAAGAGGCCGAGAAGAACGATCCGCTGAAAGACATCGACATCGACAAGTTCTTCGAAGACTACCTCGATGAACGCGAGTTCCGGCGGACGCGCAGCTCCGAGATCCCGGAAATGCCGCCGATCGAGAATACCCTCACCGAGTCGCCGGATCTGTACGACCACCTGTCCTGGCAGCTTCGGATGTCCGTATCCGACGAGCTGGCTCTCGAGATCGGCGAAGCCATCATCCACAACCTGGACGAAGACGGAATGCTCAGGGCCTCCCTCGAGGAGATCGCCAACATGGGGCCTTACGCGGCCACCGAGGTGGAGAAGGCCCTTGCGACGCTTCAGGGGCTGGACCCGCCAGGTGTGGCCGCCAGGGACCTGACGGAGTGCCTCCGGCTCCAACTGCGACACTTGGGGCTCGAAGGTTCCGCCACCGACCTGATGGTCCGTGATCACATCAAGCAACTCCAGAGCCATCAGTACGCCGAGATCTCCCGCCAGACGGGGCTGACGGCCGACGAGGTCTCGGAACACCTGGAGATCATCAGACGTCTCGACCCGAAGCCTGGGCTCAAGTACAGCCCCGATCGATCGACCTACGTCACGCCCGACGTCTTCGTGGTGAAGGAGGCGGAGGAATACAAGATCATTCTGAACGACGAAGGCCTGCCGAAGCTCAGGATCAGCCCCACCTACAAGCGGATGCTCGACGTGAAAGAGGAGGGAGGCGAGGAGACGCGCAACTACGTAAAGGACAAGCTGCGAAGCGCCCTGTGGCTCCTGAAGAGCGTCGACCAGAGGCAGCGGACGATCTACAAGGTCGCGGAGTCCATCGTCCGCCATCAGCGAGGCTTTCTGGACGGAGGCGTGCAGCATCTCCGGCCGCTGGTCCTCCGCGACGTGGCCAACGACATCGGAATGCATGAGTCCACGGTGTCGCGCGTCGTCGCCAACAAGTACATGCACACCCCGCGAGGTGTGTACGAGATGCGCTTCTTCTTCCACAGCGGTATCACCTCGACCATGGGAGAGGCCATCAGCTCGGTCACCATCAAGGACAAGATTCGGCGGATGATCGGGGACGAAGACCGTTCGCGTCCGCTCTCGGACTCCCGGATCGCCGAGATCCTGGGGCAACGGGGTCTTCCCCTGGCGAGGCGCACGGTCGCAAAATACCGCGAGGAGCTTCGGATCCCCCCCTCCAACCTTCGCCGGTCGGTGCAGTGAGCGCGTTCCAGTCTGGAAGCAGGAAGGAGCCCATGCGGATCGAGTTCACGGGACGCCGCGCCGAGGTGCCGGAAGAGGTGCGCGCTCTCGCCGAGCGGAAACTCGGGAAGCTCGCCAAGGTGCTGCGGGGCATCACGGACGTGCACGTCGTCCTCGCCTCGGACCGCCATCGGCAGACCGCCGAGGTCACGGTTCATTCGCCCCGCCTGACGCTGACGGCTGCCGAGGAAAGCGGCGACATCGCCGTGTCCGTGGCCATGGTGATCGACCGCCTGACTCGGCAAGCGCAGCGGCAGTTGGGGAAGCGGCGGGAACTGAAGCGCCGGGGGAAACGGGCTCCAGGTGTCTGGACCGGCATCGCGACCCCGACGGCCGCGAAGGCGGACGGCAGCCCCCGGGTGATTCGAAGCCGGCGTTTCCGGGCGAAACCCATGACCGTGGACGAGGCGGTACTGGAGGTGGGCGCGAGCGGCGACGGGTTCCTCGTGTTCCGTGACGCGGTCACCGAGCGCGTCAACGTCCTTTACAAGAGGAAGGACGGTAACCTCGGGCTCATCGAGCCCGAGGCCTGAGGCGCCCCGCTTGGGCCGGCCGAATGATCCAGACAAGCGAGCGGAGCCTCAGCCCGCGGTGCCGGTCCGAGCCCTCCTGTCCCGGAAGGCGGCACATCTCCGGCTGAGGATCGTGGCGGGGCGCGCCGGTCTCGGGAGCGAGATCCTGATGTCCCGAGTCCAGCGGCCGGGCCTCGCCCTGACGGGCTACACGGACTACGTCAGCTACGGCCGGGTCCAGATCATCGGCGGCAGCGAGGTCGGATACCTGGGGACCCTTTCGTCGCGCCGTCGTGGCGCCGTTCTCGGCAAGCTGGCTCGCTGCCGGATCTCGTGCTTCGTGGTGACCAAGGGGTTTGCACCTCCCCGGGAGCTGCTTCGGGCGGCCGATGCCCGCGGCATTCCGCTCCTTCTCACGCCGATGGCGTCGACACCGTTCATCAAGCATCTCTCGGCCTTCCTCGAGGAACGGCTGGCGCTGAGACTCCATCTCCACTCGGTGCTCCTGGACGTCTTCGGCCTGGGCGTGCTGATAACCGGGGAGAGCGGCATCGGCAAGTCCGAGTGCGCCCTCGACCTCATCGACCGGGGCCACCGGCTGATCAGCGACGATGTGGTGGAGATCAAGAGGATGGGGGACGTTCTGGTCGGGTCGTCGCCGGACCTGACCCGGTACCACATGGAGCTCCGGGGGCTCGGCGTCCTGAACATCAAGGACATCTACGGTGTCTCGTCCATACGACTGTCGAAGCGAATCGAGCTGGTCGTCAACCTCGAGAGGTGGGAGTCGGGCAAGGAGTACGACCGGCTGGGGCTCCGTGACGACCGTTTCGTGGTCCTGGGCGTCGAGGTCCCCCAGATCCGAATGCCGGTCGCCCCAGGACGAAACATCGCCCTCCTCGTCGAGGTGGCTTCACGGAACCAGTTGCTCAAGGAGCGCGGCTACGATGCGGCTCGCCGCTTTGCCGAGAGGGTGGACGCCATCATCGAGGCGCGTGGCGCTCCGGCCCGGAGGCGGGTGGCCCGACGGGCATCGGGGCGATGAGCGGCGGAGGAAAATGAGGTGACGGCTCGGCTCTCCCGCCCGCAGATCCTGCTCATCACCGGCCTCTCGGGCTCCGGGAAGACCCTCGTCTCCCGGGCCCTGGAAGACATCGGCTGGTTCTGCGTGGACAACCTCCCCACGGTGCTGATCCCACGCTTCACGGAGCTGTTGCGACATTCGGAGGGCCTGCGTCGCTCGGCGCTGGTCGTGGACATGCGGGAGCGCGACTTCCTGAAGAACTTCCCGAAGGCGTTCCGGGCCCTGAAGGCCAAGGGAACCGACGCATCTCTGCTCTTTCTCGAGGCCGACGAGCGGGTGCTCGTGCGGCGCTTCGGTGAGACGAGGAGGCCACATCCGCTCGCCGTGAACCAGCCCGTCGTAGAGGGGATCCGGGAGGAGCGGGAGGCGCTGCGCCCCATCCGCAAGATGGCCGATCTCATCCTCGACACGTCGAAGTACACGGTCCACGAGCTGAGGGACTACATCCGTGAGCACTACGATCTCCGATCCATGGCCAGCCCGATTGTCATCTCGGTCATGTCCTTCGGCTACAAGTACGGCGCTCCCGCCGAGGCCGACCTCGTCTTCGACGTGCGCTTTCTTCCGAACCCGAACTTCGTCCCGGCGCTGAAGCGCCTGACCGGAAACCACCCGAGCGTCGTCCGCTACATGAGGCGCCACGGCGATACGGCGGCGTTCCTTCGCCGCCTGGTTTCGTTCCTCAGGTACGTCCTCCCCCGGTACGTGCGCGAGGGAAAGAGCTATCTGGTGATCGCCATAGGTTGCACGGGAGGCCGCCACCGCTCGGTGATGATCGCGAACGCGCTGGCGAAGGCCCTGGCGGACGGCCGTTACACCGTGAAGGCCCGGCACCGGGACTCGGGTCTCGCATGATCGGCGTCGTCGTCGTGAGTCATGGCCAGGTTGCGGTGGAGCTGCTGAATGCCGCTCGTACCATCGTTGGCGACGCCCCGGCCATCGCGGCCGTGTCGATCGGTTGGAGCGATGACGTGGCCGTGGCCCGGGAGGCGATCGGGAGGGCGATCGCGGAGGTCGGGGGAGGCGACGTCCTCATCCTGACCGACATGTTTGGCGGCACGCCCACCAACGTGAGCCTCCCGTTCCTGTCGGCACGGGTCGAGATCGTGACGGGGGTCAATCTGCCGATGCTGATCAAGCTCTCGGGTCTTCGGGACGGCGACCTCCTCGAGGTCGCGCGGGCGATCCGCGATCAGGGCCGCGGAGCGATCTCCGTGGCGAGCGAGGTTCTCGGGAAGAGGCCTTCTTGACTCGTCGGGAGATACAGGTCAACAACCGGCTGGGACTCCACGCACGTGCGGCGGCGCGCTTCGTGCACGCGGCCAACGGGTTTCGATCGAAGATCAGCGTCTCTCGGGACGGGCGCACCATGGATGGAAAGTCGATCCTGGGCATTCTGCTCCTCGCGGCTTCCCAGGGGACGTGGCTCGAGGTGACGGCGGAGGGAGAGGACGAGGTCGCCGCGATGGAGGCCCTCGTGAGCCTCGTCTCCAGCGGTTTCGGGGAAGAGAGCTGATGGAGATCAGGGGCATCGGCGTCTCTCCAGGCATCGCGGTGGGCGAGGCACTGCTCATGCAGCGCGAGACCGTTCCGGTCTTTCGCCTGCTCCTGCCCCCCGAGGAGGTGGAGAGGGAGGTGCAGCGCCTGACCCGGGCGGTGGAGGCTTCCCGCCGCCAACTTCAGGGGGTCAAGGAGCGGCTGTCGAGGGAGATCGGGGCACTTCACGCCTATATCTTCGACGCGCAGCTCTTGATGCTCGACGACCCGCTGCTGCTCGATCGGAGCGTCGTGATCATCCGGGACGAGCACGTGAACGCCGAGTGGGCCCTGCGGACGGTCTCGGATCAGCTCCACGCCCTGTTCAACGAGTTCAACGACGCCTATCTGAAGGAGCGCAGCACGGACGTCGACGACGTGCTGGGCAGGGTCCAGCTCAACCTGGCCGGGGCCGGAGACGCTCCGTCCCTCGCACGGCTCCCGGGGAGCCGCGTCCTGGTGGCCGTCGACATCACGCCGTCCGAGGCGGCCGAGCTGGACTGGGAGCGGATTCTCGCGGTAGCGAGCGACGGCGGTTCCAGGACCGACCACACGGCGATCATCGCGCGCTCCCTCGGGATCCCGGCCGTCGTGGGGCTCCAGGATGCCACGCACCGCATTCCGGCCGGAGCCCTGGTCGTGGTGGACGGAGACCGGGGCGCGGTGGTGGTCGAACCGTCGGTACCGACGCTGGAGGGCTATCGCGTCGCGCAGGAGCGCGATCGGGTCGAGCGCGACAGACTCCAGGGGACTCGCGGCCTCTCCGCGGTCACCTTGGATGGTCTTTCGGTGCGGCTGGAGGCGAACGTCGAGTTTCCTGAAGAGGCCTCGACGGCGCGCCTCTACGGGGCCCAGGGGATCGGCCTCTTTCGGTCGGAGTACCTGCTGGGCCGGCCACGGGCGTGGCCGTCCGAGGAGCGCCAACTGCAGGTCTACCGCGGCCTCCTCGATCAAATGAGCCCGCAGCCGGTCACCGTCCGCACCTGGGACGTGGGGCGCGACGACCTGGCTCCAGGGGGACCCGTCAGCGTCAACCCGGCCCTGGGAGAGCGGGCGCTCCGCCTGGCCGCCCGCGACGCCGCCCCGTTTCTCACCCAACTCCGGGCCCTGCTCCGGGCCGGGCTCCACGGCCCCCTCCGTATCATGTTTCCCTTCGTGGGGGGCTTGGCCGATCTGCAAGCCGCACTCGACCTTCTCGAGGAGGCGCGGGAGAGCCTGCGTCGGGAGGGCCTTCCTTTCTCGGATCGGATCCCCGTGGGACTGACGCTGGAGCTGCCGAGCGCGGCCTTCACCGCGGACCTGTTGACGCGCCACGCGGACTTCTTCAGCGTGGGCACCAACGACCTGATTCAGTACCTGCTGGCCGTGGACCGGTCCAACCCCCGCCTCTCGGCGCTCTACCAGCCACTGCATCCCGCCGTCCTCCGCGCGATCCGGGCGATCGTCACGGCGGCGGATGCCGGGGGGATCCCCTTGGCCCTGTGCGGAGAGATGGCCGCAGAGCCCTTGCATGCCCTCCTTCTGCTGGGTCTCGGAGTGAGGGAGCTTTCGATGAACCCGGCCAGCATCCCGAAGGTCAAGGAGGCCGTGAGGCGGACCTCGGTGGCACGGGCACGGGAGGTCGCCGCCGCCTGCCTGCGACTCCCGACCGCCCGTGAGATCGAAGCCGAGGCGCGCCGTGGACTCCAGGGTGCCCTTGCGGGAGTCGACTCTCTCGCGCCTACGGAACGGAAGGAGTGACGATGAGCGACGTGCCGAAGAGGATCGACAAGCCGTGGGGGCACGAGATCTGGTGGGCGCGGACGGAGCGCTACGTCGGAAAGCTCCTCCACCTCAGGAAGGGGGAGTCCCTGTCCCTCCAGTATCACCGGGTGAAAGACGAGACGATACTGGTCCAGGCGGGACGCCTCCTCTTCGAGACGCGCCCGGCGGGCGAGGACGGCGCGCTTCGGCGGATCGAGATGAAGCCTGGCGACGCGTTCCACATCACGCCCGGCACGGTCCACCGCATGACCGGACTCGAGGACTGCGACATCGTCGAAGTGTCGACTCCCGAGCTGGAGGACGTGGTCCGCCTGGAGGATCGCTACGGCCGTGAGGGGACGTCGGCTCCCTGAGGGTGGGTCGGGCGAGCCGAGGAAGGCCCGGCGTCGAGGAGCCGCTTCATCTCGTCCTCTGCAGGACCGTGGTGAGAGTCCCCGGCGAGGTTCGTCGATTCCGCCGGGTCTCGCTCGGCGTCGTAGAGCTCCCGGCTCCCGTCAGGCCACTCGGTGAAACGGTAGCGGTCCGTCCGCACGGTCCTTCCGAGCCGCGGGGGCGCACATTGGCGGAATGACAAGGCGGTGCCTCGCCCCTTGGCCTCCGGGTCATCGAGGAAGGGTACGAGGCTCTGGCCCTGAATGCCCGCCGGCCTCGCCAGCCCGGCCAGCTCCACGAGGGTCGGGTAGAGATCGAGCAGCTCCACCACTTCCCGGGTGGCCGCTCCCGCCCGCCTGACCTGGGGAGCCGCGACGATCAGGGGCGTGCGGGTCGCGGCTTCGAAGAGGGTGCCTTTTCGCCAGAGGCCGTGCTCGCCCAGGTGAAAGCCGTGGTCGCCGAAGAGCACCACGATCGTGTCGTCCCACAGCCGGAGGCGATCGAGGGCCTCGAGGACGACGCCGACCTGAGCGTCGACGAAGGAGACGCACGCGTCGTAGGCGGCGATGGCCTGTCGGCGGCCCGCCTCGTCGAGCTCCGGCGTCCGCCCCGTGGCGAGGAGCCGAGGGGCGGGGAGAGGGGTGTTCCGCCGCACGGCAATGGCCGGCACGTCGTCCAGATCGTGGAGGGGCTCGGCGTCCACGCGGATGTCTCCAGGCGGGTGGGAATCGAAGTACTTGCGGGGGGCGATCCAGCGGAGGTGGGGCTTCGCGAAGCCCAGGCCGATGAAGAAGGGACGGCCGCGGCGTTCGGCGACGAGTTGGGCCACCCGCCGCGCGCGCTGTCCGTCGGGTTCGTCCTCGTCCGTATTGTCGGTGGCGACCCACCACGTGGCGGCGGCGCCTTCTTCGTTCTCCGAGCGATCGCCCTCGTGACCCTCGTCGTCTCCCGAAGCGGCGGAAGCACGGGGGAGGAGCGGTAGCGACTCGGCCAGATCCCACTGGAATTGGCTCTCCCAGGGACCGTGGTAGATCTTGCCCACCCGCGCCGTGAAGTAGCCGTCGGCGTGAAACAGCTCCTGGAGCGGGACTGCATCCCTGACGCTCGGTCGTGGTGAAACGAGGTTGCTCCAGACCCGGGTCCTCTCGGGACGCCAGCCCGTCATGAAGGACGTGCGGGAGGGGTTGCACGTCGGGACCTGGGCGTAGGCCCGATCGAAGCGGCGACCGAGGCTGGCAAGACGGTCGATGTTGGGGGTCTTCACGTCGTAACCATAGCTGCCCAGCCGGACCGTCAGGTCGTCGAGGACCATGAGAAGAACGTTGAGCCGGCGCCTCGCCGCGCGGGTGGGGGTCGGATGGGGGGGTGGTGGTGGCGCCGTTCTCTCACGCGCGTCGAGGAGCCGGCGCATGTCCGCGAGGGCGGGCCGGCTCTCGGCGGACGTCGCGAGGTTCGTCCACTCGTTCGGGTCCGCCTCGTGGTCGTAGAGCTCTTCGCTCCCGTCAGGCCACTCGGTATACCGGTATCGACCCGTCCGTACGCTGCGTCCCACGTTCCCGGCGCGACGCTCGACGGTGGAGAAAGCAGCGGTCTTCACGGTTGCCCGGGGGTCGCGAAGGGCGGGCACGAGGCTGGTCCCTTCGATTCCCGGTGGACCTTTGAGACCGCAGAGATCGAGGAGGGTCGGATAGATGTCGACCACCTCTGCGAGGGCCGCCGTGCTGGCACCGGGCGCGGCGAGACCGGGGAGCGTGAGGATCAGCGAAGTGCGCAGCGTGTCCTCGAAGAGCAGATCCGGACGCGGCAAGGAGCCGTGGCTTCCCAGGTCGACGCCATGGTCCGACACCAGCGCGACGATGACGTTGCGCCAGAGACTCGACCGGTCGAGGGCCGACAGGACGATGCCGACGTCTGCGTCAAGACGGGCGATGCGCGCGTCCAGGGCGGCCAGCCGGGCGCGACGTGCCTGAGCGGAAAGAAGGGCGGGCCGAACCAAACGGCCCGGACGATCGACGGAGCCTCTCGAGACCGCCAGGGCGGGAAGGCCTGGGGGTGACGTGACCGCGGTCGGCGAAGACGCGGGGCCGGGCTCCTTCCGAGGGTCGTCGCCCAAGGTGGTTGCGAGAAAGAACGGTCGGTCGCGGCGCGCCTCGAGGAGGGCGGCGACGCGGCGGGCCGGGGACTCGGCGCGGCTTCCGGGTGTGGATGGGGCCTTGTCGACGACGTCCCAGGCCTGGGCGCCCTCGGCCGCGCCCCCATAGACGCGCCCCACGCGGATCGTGCGATAGCCTGCGGCGCGAAACCGCTCGTGAAGCGGAACGGTCTGTTCCAGCCACGAGGCTTCCGGTGGTCCCCAGATGCCCGTGGTCTCGGGTCGCTGGCCCAGCATGACCGAGACGCGAGAGGCCGCCGAGGCGGGGTATTGTGCGTAGGCCCGCTCGAACCGCCGCCCGAGACGTGCGAGTCGGTCGATGTTGGGAGTCCTCGGACCTGCCCCGTAGCATCCGAGCCGCGTCCCAATGGCCGGCAGAAGAAGAAGGAGGACGCTGGGCTTGTCCGGTGGAGGCGGAGGCGTAAGAGAGGCAGTGGAGCCGCCCGGCAACAGGAGCGCGGCGCCAAGAGCGGCAGCTGTCCGGAGGCCCAGGTTCACGCGATGTCGTCCGTTGGCGTCAGTACCTTCGAAGATCCCGGATCGATTCCAGGACCGTGGCCACCTGGGGAAGGATCGCGTCCTCCAGGGCCGGGTGGTAGCCGACGAAGGTATCCAGGGCCGCCACACGGCGGACCGGGGCGTCCAGGTACTCGAACAACTCGTCGCCGATCCGTGCGGCGATCTCGGCACCGTATCCCCAGGAGCGCGCGTCTTCGTAGGCGACGATCGCTCGTCCGGTCTTGCGGACGCTCCGGGCGACGGCCTCCCAGTCGTAGGGGGAAAGGCTCCGGAGATCCAGGACCTCCGTCGAGATCCCGTCGGCTTCGGCCTGCCGCGCCGCAACGAGCGAGCGCTGGACCAGGGCTCCGAAGGTCACGATCGTGACGTCGGACCCTTCACGGGCAAGGGATGCCTTGCCGAAGGGGATCATGTAATCGGGGCCGGGGTAGAGCCCCTTGTTGTAGGTCTGTCGGTAGAGATGCTTGTGCTCCAGGAACAGGACGGGATCGTCGCACCGGATCGCGGTCCGCAGCAGGCCGCTCGCGTCCTGGGCCGTAGCGGGAATCACCACCCGGAGGCCCGGGACGTGGGTGAACACCACTTCTCCGCACTGGCTGTGGTAGACGGCGCCTCCCTGAAGGTAGCCGCCGCAGGTCACTCGGATGACGACCGGGCACTTGAAAGCCCCTTTCGAACGCCACCGGAGGAGCGCCATTTCGTTTCGGATCTGCATGTAGGCGGGCCAGATGTAATCGAAGAACTGGATCTCCACGACGGGCTTCAGGCCGCGGGTCGCCATTCCGATGGCCCGCCCCACGAGGCAGGCCTCGGCGAGCGGAGAGTTGAAGACCCTGCCGAGGCCGAACTTCCGCTGCAGGTTGTGGGTGACCTTGAAGACACCTCCCTTTCCCTTGACCTTTTCGAGGTTCTCCTCGCGGCTGCAGTCGGCCACGTCCTCTCCGAACACGACGATGCGGGGATCGCGGGCCATCTCGTCATTGAGGCAGGCGTTCAGGAGGTCGACCATCGTCCTCGGATCGCCGGTGGGGTGGGGCTCCGTGTGGAACCTTGCGGAGCAGGGGTCCACCATCGGGGAATACACGTGAAGCGTCGCGCTCTGGGGCGCGGGGATGGCCGCTGCGAGGGCCGCGTCGGCGGCGGCGTTGACCTCCTGGTCCACGGCCTCCCGCACGGCCACGAGCTCTTGCGGGGAGGCGAGTCCCTCGGAGGCGAGGAAGCGGGCGAAGGAAGGGATGGGGTCGCGCAGCGCGTCCGCCGTCCGTTCCGAGGGCGGCCGGTAGAGCGTCTCGTCGTCGGAGAGCGAGTGCGAGTACGGGCGGATCACTCGGGCATGGACCAGTGCGGGGCCGCGCCTGGCCCGGCACCAGGCGGCCGCCTCCCGGACGACCGCCAGGCTTGCCAGAGGATCGCAGCCATCGACCTCTGCCACCAGGAGGTCCGGTAAGGCGCGGACCAGCTTCGAGATGCTGCCTCCCGCAGTTTGGACCTCCACGGGGACCGAAATCGCGTACCCGTTGTCCTCGACGAGATAGAGAACGGGGAGACGGCGGTTGCAGGCGACGTTCAGGCTCTCCCAGAACTCGCCCTGGGACGTGGCACCGTCTCCGGTCGAGCAGTAGACGACCTCATCTCCCTCGTAGGACAGGGGCGAAGGGGGGAAGCCAGCCTCCGCACAACCCACGGCCTGGGGGAACTGGGTGCCGGTAGCAGAGGACCGGCTGACCACGTTGAGCCGGGGATGAGCCCAGTGGGACGGCATCTGCCGCCCCCCCGAACTGGGATCGTCACGGGCGCCTGTTGCGCCCATGAGCATCTCGGTCGGAGTCATTCCCAACTCGAGGAGAAGGGCGCGGTCCCGGTAGTACGCATAGAACCAGTCGTGGCCGGAGCGGAGGACCATCCCTGCGGCGACCAGCACGGCTTCGTGGCCCGCGCCGCTGATTTGAAAGAAGATCTTGTTCTGGCGCTTGAGCTGGATCTCCTTGTCGTCCAGCCGCCGCGACAGGTACATGGTCCGGTAGATCCCGACGAGGGCGCGACGGTCGAGCCCCTGGAGCTTGTCGACGGATTGCGTAGCCAAGCCTGACCCCCCGGTGACCGGGTATTCTACTGCGTGACGGGCGTACCAGCGATCGGGCTCTGGACCGCCCCGGATCCACGCGGGGAAGGCGGGCCTCTTCAAGTTCGCGGGCCACGACCACCGGATTCGCGTGGTTCGTCCCCTGATCTCCCCGCGACCGGTCAAGGACCGACGGGAACTCCGTGATTCGAGGCGGTCGCTCAGCTCCGCAACAGGTCCCAGATGAAGCCGAGATCGAGGGCGCTCCGGGCCGGGATGAAGTCTCCGGCGATTCCGACAAGGCGGTCCGCAAGGTCGGGGCGCCGCGCGAGACGGCGGGCCACCGCGTTCGAGAGCTGCGGCCAGGCGACGACGCGTTGCAGGAGCCTGTTGAGAAGGAACTTGTCGCGGGTCGCCGCCTCCCTGATGCGGTCGTAGGCGGACAGGTCGTCGAGCCGCCCCGAACGCAGCGCCCGATCGGCGACCTCCGAGGCGATCTCCGCTCCCCGGAAGGCGAGCGTGACGCCTTCTCCCGTGAAGGGATCGTAGAACCCGGCGGCGTCGCCCACGAGGAGCGCGCCCGCGGCCGAGGCCCGACGCGCTTGGAGGGCAAGCGGACCGATGGCCTTGGGCGGCGCGAGAAGGCACGCGTGCTGGAGGCGCGCGGCGACCCGGGGCCAGCGCTGGCGGAGAGCGCTGCAATAGAAGGACGGCAGATCCCCAGCGGCATCCTTCATCGCGCGGTGGTCGACGACGAAAGCGACGTTCGCCTGAGTGGGGGAGAGCGGGGCCACGCCGCAGTAACCCCCGCCGCCCACGTGCATCTCACCCCGCTCCTCGAGTCCGTCCATCCCTTCCCAGTGACCCCGGACCGCGAAGCGGCGCATCGAGGGATGCTCACGCAAGAGCCCCAGGCGGCGGGCCACGATGCTGCGCCGTCCGTCGGCGGCGATCACCAGGCGTGCCGCCACGGCTTCTGGCCCGCGGCCGTTCTCACACCACACGCCCGCCACCGCGTCCTTCGGCCCGCTCAAGAGGCCCGTGGCCCTCGTTCCCTCCCGGATCTCGACGCCTGCGTCCCGGGCGGCGTCGATGAGCGCCGAGTCGAGCAACTCACGGCGGAGCGCGAAACCGGGCGCCGCCGCACTGCGGTACTCCCCGCGGAAAGACGTGCCGTCGGGTGACGTGAGGGTCATGCCGCGGACCGGGTGAGGGAGGAGGGCTTGCACGCGCCGCGCGGCGCCCAGGAGGTTCAGAAGCCTCCACCCTTCGGGCGACACGCTCTCGCCGCAGACCTTGTCCCGGGGGAAGCGCGCCGCGTCCAGGAGCAGGACGTCGTGCCCCCGCTGCCTGAGGAAGATCGCGGTCGCCGTGCCAGCAGGCCCTCCGCCGACCACGATCACGTCGCGAGGGCCGGTCACTCCGTCCTTTCGGCGACTGCCACGAGCCGATAGGGAAAGCGACGGTGGATCCGGGCGCCGCGGATGCCGGCGTCGGCGAAGGCTTGTTGCAGCTCGCCGGGCCGGAAGGCGCGTCGTAT
>Ga0210377_10001254_pt1 | contig 23264 bp, 31 predicted proteins | sample PLM4_65_b1redo_FD_155480 | JGI IMG/M metagenome (GOLD analysis project Ga0210377, IMG submission 155480) | Groundwater sediment microbial communities from an aquifer in East River, Colorado, USA - PLM4_65_b1 redo | ecosystem: Environmental > Terrestrial > Soil > Riparian zone | place: USA: East...
TCCTTCAGCGAGTCCACGACGATGCGTGTCCGGCCGAACTTCTCGGCCATGCTGATCAACAGCCGTTTGTCCGCCGTCGGGTCTCCGGGAAGTGGTCCCTCCCAGATCGTGAGCCGCTCACGGAGAATCGTGGTGATCTCGTCCTGACGGTCGGGGTGTGCCCGAAGAAATCTTGCCATGGCACGCTTGATTTGCTTCGGCCTGTCCATGGCCAGGTACAGGATTCCGCCGTCCTCCATGGCCTCGATCGGAAAGTCAAGAAGGTCCGGCGTGAGCCCCAGCGCGCCCCACATCACCGCGTGGGCCAGTGTGGACTTCCCGACGCTGGGAGGACCGACGATGGTCAGCGACTCCCCAGGAAGCCAGAGAGGAGTGTCCGGCGTGCCCCAGAGCGGCTTCGGCTCCGGCTCGCTCACGTCCAGCCAGTCAGCGCCGTTGTGGGAGCGTGACTCCCAGTCCACGGCGCGACCGGTCTCCCTGGCTATCCGGTCGTCCACCAGGCCACGGGCGCGCTGGTTGACGTACAGGTCCCTGGCCTTGATCTTGACGCGGTCCTCGTAGGGGCCCTCGTAGTCGAACGGCTCCCCCTCGTTCTCTTCCGCCAGCGGCCCCGCTTCTTCGAGCCAGCTCCTGAGAGCCTCCGTACGGCCTTCGGGGTCGATCAAGGCAAGAGCGTCGTCCAGGCCCGTTCCCTGGTCTCCAGGGACGAATACGAACCGCACAGATGCGGCTCCGGCCTCCACCAGCTCCACCGAGAACTTCTCTGCGGCATCGGGAACGTCCGGGTTGGACTTGTTCCACACATCCGAGTCGAACGCCACGAACACGTCACGGCCACTCACGAATGAAAAGTCAGCGCCGGACCATGCCCGGCATCCGTGAACTCCGATCACCGCGTACTCACCCGGGGCGTAGGAGTCGGCCGCCAGGACTTGCTTGTTGCCCTCCACGAACAGGATCTTGTCGAAGCCATCCATGTTGGTGAAGTGGGCCAGCTTTCCGTTGAGCGATGACGGGATGATCGGGCCGGTACGCACCATGTTGATGGTGCTCACTCCGGCAGGCCCGATGTACTTGGCCGGTCTTCCGTCTCCGTCCAGCGCTGGGGCGTCCGGCCGGTACCGGGAACTGGCCTTACCGTTTGGCATCCTGACCGGGAAGAGAATCCCGGGAGCAGGCGTGAAGTAGGCCAGTTCTGCGATGTCTTCGGGGAGTTCATCACGGTCCGAGATGGACCGGAGCCCGTGGCGGTCGATCACTTCGTCAGTGATCGCGTGGCGGTTCAGGTATGCGCGGTGTTCCGGGGTAAGTCTTGACTGCGTGTCACTCATGCGCTATGCTCCTATCAGTTGGTTAGAGCTGTGAGGGCTCGAAGGGCTAGGCCGGTGATCGCGGTCTGGCCCTTCTTCATGCCCGGCCGTCTTCGTACAGTTGCTCCACTGTGAGCCCCAGAGCGCGGGCCAGCTTGACGGCGTTTCCAACGGTCGGCTGAATCCCCTTGCTCTCCCACATGGCGACCGTGGACTGACCGACTCCGGCGGCCTTCGCCAGCTGTACCTGTGTCATCCTCGCCCTCTGGCGAAGTGACCTTACGTCAATACGCATCTGTCCTCTTTCGTGGGTTGCGTCCTGCTCGTGGTTTTGATACTATCGTAACCAAGAGTTCAGCACAACCTCACAGCCGAAGGGACTCGATCACATGAAGACCAACGGAATCCCGGACTTCCTGGAGACGCTCCAGGACAACGACCACACCACGGCCAACGCACTGCTGGCCATCCGTGACGAACTCCGTCGTCAGTGGGACGCCGACAACGAGCACCGGTACCTCACGCCGCAGAGCCAGACCCCGGCCGCCGTCGCGATGTTCTCGAAGATCGAGGGCACGCCGGAGTGGCATGAGGCGAAGGCTCTGCAGGAGCTGAAGGACTACGAGCGGACCTGTCACAGCTCCGCGTACACCACGTCCAACAACCAGGCCCTCAAAGCAGCTCAGGTTCACGCGACGCTGGCGATCAGCAAGCGCATGGGTCTCGGTAAGTAACCGACAGTTTGGGGCCGTCCTTCGGGGCGGCCCTTCGTCATGCTCTGTTGACGCCTTGTCACACCCTGCATTGACTGGCCGTCACGCAGGGTGACAAACAGAGTCATCATGACATACGATAGGTACATGCTCAACAGGAGGGCAGCGACATGATCAGCAGCGACCAGGAGTCACGAATCCGGGCACGGATCGCCAGGGCCTTCGCCGAAGACGCGGACAAGTACGAAGCTGACAAGCACTCCGCTCTTGAGGACATCGAAGAGATCATGGATGAGTCGTCATGAACTGGCTCACGATCGTGTACCTGGTCGGCGCGGGCCTGCTCTGGCTGGGCTACCGGCACATGAAGAACAGCGCCGTGATCCGGATGGAGACCCGGAAGGCCAAGCGCTCCATGGTCGTCCATGAGCGCGCCAAAGTGTCCGTGAAGGCCCGTCGCCCCCTCCGTCAGATCCTCCACACCCACGCTCCGGATTCCGTCGTCCTCCGGATGCTCCGGTGGAATCCGGAACGCCGGATCCGGAACAAGGTCCGGATCGCCCGTCGCGGATTCCGTGGACGTTACGAGCGGATCCGTCCGGACCAGCACATCGCCGTCATCGGCATGACCGGATCCGGGAAATCCTCCACCCTCCGCGTCCTGGGTGCCTGGGCTCTGCTGGCCCCTGGCTGGTATCTGGAGGCCTGGGATGGGAAGTGGGGCGCGTCCGTCATCGCCTATGTGGGGAAGGCCCGGACGCTGGACACGATCGACGGTATCGAGGCCAGGCTTCGGGACCTGGTGGAGCGGGAGCTACCGCTACGCGCCCGCCGCCTTCGTGAGAACGGGTCGGTGTCCCATCTCGCCATCATCATGGACGAGTCCAGGCTTCTGAACGAACTGACCTCGGAGGCTCTCCGCAACCTGGTCACCCTGATCCAGACAGGGCGGGAGCTGGGTGTCCACTGCTGGTTCGGGCTGCAGGACCCGAAGGCGGACAGCATCCCGACGGCCATCCGTGACCAGTTCACATGCAAGATCGTCCACATGCTCCAGAACCAGGACGCCGCACAGGTGGCCCTGAAGGAGCTGGTGGCCGGAGGGTGGCACCCCCACAAGCTCATGAGGTCCGGTCAGGCGCTCGTCTGGGAGCCTGTACGCAAGCCACGCGTCCTGTTCGGCCTGTGGCTACCCGTCGGCAGGCTGGCGTCTCTGCAGGGGCCCACAGGCCCTCTCAGCGCTCCGGAGCTGGGTGTCCCCGTGGACCTGGTGAAAGCGTCCGTCCGCCTGCCCGGACACGCGCCTGACCTGGGCTCCCCCACCCGGACGGACGGACGGACGGACGCGCTGACCGAACGTCAGGCCGCCGCCGTCATGGTGCTCGGGGAGATGGGCTCAATGGGTCCGGCCGCGCTCGCCTCCGAACTCGGCCTGGAGCGCAATCGCGCACACGACGTACTGAAGCAGCTGGTGGCCAAGGGATTCGCCACCACCACGGAAGAGGGCGTTTACACCCTCGTTAAGGAGCACAGATCATGACTCAGCCCATGCCCGTCAAGCCCCCGAAGGTCCGCCGCCCGATCACGGAGACGGCCCCGGGCCTTCTCCTGTTCGTGCTCGCCGTGACAGCCCTGGTCGTCTCCGGCTGGAGCATGGCCACCCTGCTCCACGACCAGGCGTCCGCCCCCTGGTGGGTGGCCTCGCTCGGAGTCGGAGTGTTCGATGTGCTGGCGCTGCAGGCCGCCCTGCTGGTCAAGGCCCGCCGTGACGACCCCTGGAAGGCGGCCGGAGCGCAGTGCGTGATGATCCTATCGGTCGTCTCCAGCATGGTCGTCAACGGCGCGCACGGCTGGTCGCTGGGCGGCTGGACCACGGCCATGGTTCTGGGTGCCGCTCCGGTCACGTTCGAAGTGGCGTTCGCGATCAAGTACCGGACGCTGACCGTGCTGATCTGGGTTCTGTTCGGTAAGGAGTCGATGACCCGCCTTCGTCATGAGGCCTGGTCGCGGATCGCCCTTCCGGATGTTCCGGGCTCTCCGGCCGTCATTCCCGGATCCGTGGAACGGATCTCCGGACGATCCGGAATCCGGAACCAGGTCGCGGAACTGTACGGATCCGGGATCACGGATCCGGAACGGATCATCGCGGAACTTCCGGACTCCAATCCGGAATCCGTCCGGAGATACGTCCGTGAGATCCGGAAGTCCGGATAACCAAGAGCAGGGGTCCCGCCGATTGACCATCACGTACACCGTCGGCGGGACCCTACCAACAGGGGGATGCTATGCAGTGGCTGATCACGTTCACGATCCTGGGAGCAGGGTGTTACCTGCTGTCATGTGCGATCTGGCCGTACAAACCGTGCCGACTGTGCGACGGGAGCAAGCGGCATATGGCCGTAGGAACCGAGCGTGCCTATCGGCGGTGCCTGTGGTGCAAGGGTTCGGGTGAACGTCTCCGGCTGGGTAGACGGATGCTGAACCGGTTCCGTCACTAGTCATCACTATCAACGGAAGGTACGATGAACACATGAGAGTCATAGACGACGCGGAGCTACCGCGCCGCATTCCGTGGGAGACGTTCCAGAACGGCGCGACCTGGGAGGTAATCCCGATCACGGAGTTCCAGAAGACCCCCCGTCAGTTCTGCGCCGCTCTCAGTATCTGGGCTCGGAGGCATGGCCGCCGGTCCACCTGGAAGACGGATGGTGACACCGTCACCTTCCGCATGGAGATGCTCGGATAAAGTTGAGTCAAGTACTGATCGGGCCGCCCGGGGCCTGCCTCTTTCCGCTCGGGTAGTCGCAGTTGTATGACGGAAGCCCCGGACCCGCCGATGAATGAACGGCACTCCGGGGCTTCGCCTTGTCATGCGTTACGTTCTCGTCTTGGTACTGGCTTACCCGCACCACTTCCGTTCTCGTTGTGCGTACCGTGGCCATCGCTCACATGGTCGTGGAACTCGGTTGCCAGCCTCTCGTAATCCTCCCGAAGCTGGGTGAGTTCATGACCGTTGTCGTCAATGGCCGATTTGATCTCCACCAGGTGAACCGTTACCTCCGTCTTGAGGAACTTCCGGACCGGGCGGACCACGGTGAAGTGAAGCAAGATCCCGATGCCGGAGATGGCACCCGCCAGCGCTCCGGCATAGATGACGCCGTTGAAGAAGTCCTGCAGCGTGATGTTCATCCTTCGTGGCTCCCTTCCCCGTAGTCCCGATTTATGCGATTCGTTGATACCAGATCATAGAGTCGGCCTGAAGTGTCACGGTGATCACGGGAGTGGTAATCACTCCTACGGCGAACTGAAGCTGAACCGTCCCCGCTGTGATGACCTGGATGTCCATGATGTCCTCGTACAGGCTGAAGGCGTTGTCCGTTCCGGCCGTGCCTCCGACTCTCACGTCCGTTCCCAAAGACCTGGCCACGCTCATAAGGTTCGAGTCGATGTTCGACGTGGCTCCAAGGGCCAGGCCTGTGATCCGGCGGGTCACGGTGACGTCAGCTGGCCCGGTCCACTGGAAATTGATGTCCCCGTCTGTGTTCGATACCGGGGCGTCATATGCGATAAGCGACCGCGCCCGGTACCGGGAGTTGGCCTCAACTGTGAAGCCCAGGCCCGTCGCGTCGGTGAATGTGGTTGACGTGCTGGTCTGTGCTCCGGCGTCGTTCGTGACAAAAGCCCACTTGCCCGCGTTCAACAATGCGGCTGTGACGGTCTGTCCGGCCAGGATCTCCGGATAGGGCATGGCCTACTCGATTCTCTGGTAGTAGATGATCGAGTCGGCCTGAAGGGTCGCCGTCCCGACCCCGCTGGCCGCGAAGCGGAACTGAGCTGTCCCCGCGCTCACGGTGATCAGGTCCGTGACCTCTTCGTAGACGCTGAAAGCGTTGGCCACGGCGTTCGGGCCACCCGCGATAACGGCCGTGGTGGCTCCACGCCGGATCTTCGCCATGTTGCTGTCAATGTTCGTTGTGGTGGTGGCTACCAGGTACTCGCAGTTTCGCGCCGTGGCGGCCCCGGACGGCATGGACCAATCGAATTTGATGTCAGGGGTCGTCGGCGCGTCGTATCCGATCAGGACATGGATCTTGTACCGGGCGCTGGCCTCCACCGCGAACCCGAGATCCGTGGCGTCCACGAACGTCGTGGTGGCGTTGGTCTGCGCCCCTCCGGCGTTGGTGACGAATTCAAGCTTGCCCGCGTTCAAGTCGGCGGCCAGCACCCTCTGACCGGCGGTGAATGTCGGATACGGCATGGCCCCTCCCTACAGAGCGACGATCATTGGCTGGGCAAGACGGATGTCCGCCCCCGTGTTCTGGACCTTGACGATCCCGTTGACGGCCCTGGTCACGGTGAACGTCTGGGGGCTGGTGGTGCCCGTGATGGCCGTAACGGTCATGATCTCGCCACCGATCGAGATGTCGAACGGGAATTCGGACGCGTAACCGGCGCTGTCCACCCAAACGGGGCCGGTCGTCGTGGTGACGCTCATGGATGTGGCCACGTCTGTGATGCCGGTCGTCAGGGTGGACCCCGACGTGTCGGCCCTGCCGAACGTGGCGCTGTCCAGGGTCGCGACCCTCCATGGTGACTCCGGAGCGCCGTTGAAGCTGATCACGTGCTCGAACTGGTCGAACCACTCCGTGTAGCTGTTCATGATCTGGCTGATGTCGCCCGGGGGGAGCCAGGCCGGAACGTCGGTGACCAGGTACCGGTCTCCCGGCTTCAGGACCAGGGCGGACGCCGTCAGGTCGTAGCTGGCCGTGAAGTTGGACCGCTTCAGGTGAACGGTGATCGTCGGGTACCGGGGCTCGTCAACCGTGCCCACATGGACGCGCCATGACGCCTGGTCCAGTAGCTGTTCGTCGGCTTCCAGGCTGAGCGTGGGGGCGTCGTCGTACGTCCCGATGCCGTCGGGAGGGGGGAGGATTGAGAGTGGCCCAGATTCGAGTACAGCCCGCGCTGAGGACCCTTGGTCGCGCTTGACCGTGACGTCGTTCCGGGACAGCTGATCGTCGTCCACCGGGATCGGGACCTCGAACAGGTCGCTGTTCTCATACGACAGTGTCATCACGGGGTCACGGTTGTAGAGAGACAACCGGCTCCGGTACTCCAGGCCGAGACGGTCACGGGGCTCGTACAAAACACCCATGTCGGTGTCCACACACTCCTGGAGAAGATCCACCAGGGTCTTCAGCCCCTGAGGACCCATGACCCCGGCCGTGTTCCCGGTCTGGCCGTTGGTCAGGGACACGAACGAGATGCCCTCTTCCCTGCAGAGACGGCCGATCCGTGTGGTCGGGCTCTCCCCCAGGTAGGCGATGCTCTGGTTATAGAGGTCGAAGGACGATGACGTCTGGATCTGAAGGGACAGGTGCCCGTAGGCCGTCAGGCCCGCGCCCTGGCCAGGGTTGAGACTCAGCTGCGTGACCCGCCCTACGGTCATGCCCGTGAACGTCGTCGGGTCGTTGGCCAGGTACAGCCCCAGGTAGACCACGGAGACCTGAGCGGAGACGTTGGCCCCGGACTGCGTGAGTTCGACGGAGACCCGCGTGAGCTGGCCCGGGAGGGACGTCAGGCTACCGAGTGCGCCGGAGTCCTGGAGGATCGCCCCGTCTTCGTCGTAGGCCCTCAGGCCGAGAAGCCCTGTCGGGTTGTCGTAGTACAGTTCCCACTTCTTCGCCGTCCCCGTGGTGGATATCCAGCAGATGCGTTTTCCGTTGGTCTCTCCGGCAGCGGGGATGGCCAGCAGGAATCGGACCTGGGTCTCTCCGGACACCGTGTACGGCGGAATCTTGGCGATGATCGACCCGCCCGCCATGGTCGGGATCGGCTCGGAGCTGTCGAAGTCCGTGAAGCTGGCCAGGTCCGGGGTACCCGAGATCTTCGCGTTCGGCACTCCCGATACGGCGCTGGCGAAGAACGTCGAATCGTCGCCGTCCTCCATGGTCCAGTAGGCGATGACGGGGTTGTCCGTCTCCCTGGCCAGCCCCCGGTACATGGTCGAGTGGAGGGGCTGGTTCCCCTGGCTGAGTCTGCGGAGCACCCCGGCCGCCGAGATCGTCACCCAGACGTCGTTACCGGTCAGGTCCCAGTTCTGCGGCCAGGCCACGATCTCACCGTGGAAGCGGAAGCGCTGGGTGCCCTCCTGGTCCACGGACACGCGGACGGGGGTGTTCCGGCCGATCTTCCCGTACAGGGGTGACGTCGGGTTGCGCGGGCTGTACTTACCGCCCCTGTTGTTCAGGGTGAACGTGCATGTGTTCTGCTGAACGCGTGCCGACTCGTCAGGCCGTCCCCCCGTGGTCCTGATCTTGTCCGCGTATCTGACGTCGGGGCTGATGTCCGTCCACGCCTCATTGACGAAGATCTCCACCAGGGGGCCGACCGATGTAGAGCTGGTGGAGGACATGTCTCCGGAGGAACCGGCACCCGGGAAGCCCCCGGGCCTCCACCGCTTCCATCCTTCGACCTTCGGCCCTGCCCTCACTGATCACTCATCCCATACCACGAAGCAGCGCATGTTCACGGCCGCGCTGAACGTGACCCTGATCCGGAGAAAGCGGGAGATCGCCACCTCCGGCCGCTCGTCGGGCATGAACTGATAGGTGTACTCCGTCGGGCTGGCTCCGTTGGAGACCCCGGCCACGTTGACGACGTCGAAGACACGAGTCGCGGTGATGGACCCCTCCGCCGACCCGGTGTACCCCGTGTTGGCGGTCCCCAGGGTCATCAGAGAGGCCGTCTCGTTGGGGTCCTGCGGCTGGACCCCGGCCGCCACATGGGCTGTCACCGTGGCCGCTACGTCCGTCTGGAGCAGCTCCACGACCCCGACCCCGGTGGTTCCGGGAGCGGCGTCCACGGTGAAGCCCCAGGCGATGACCTTCAGTTTCCGGGTTGACGGGGTGTTGATCTGGAGCATGGTCTTGATCGCCGTGCCCGTGGTCACAGCCGCTTGCGCGGCCGTGGTCGGCATCGGCCCGTTCCAGCTCTTGTATGTGGGCACGTTTATACTCCTAGGGCTCTCTGGACGGAGTCGGTTCCCGAACCCGCCGTCGCTCGGATGTTCTTCTTCAGCCAGGTCATGAACTCGTCCCCGCCGTTACCGCCGACCCATTGAAGTTGGACCACCCCGGAGCCTCCCCCGCCTCCGGACATGGCCGCTTCCGTGGCCCCGTTGGGGATGACGGTCGAACCGAACGGGAGTCTGACCATCTCCCGGCCCTGCTCTCCGACCATGACCAGGTTGGACCTGGGGCCGCCTCCGGCGGCTCCGGAGATGCCTCCGTGCGCGAAGCCGGGCACGAAGCGTTCGATGGAGTCGGGGATCATGTCCCGCACGGCTCCCATGATCGCTCCGCCCATGGACTTCACGCCGCTCACGATGCCGGAGATGATCCGGCGACCGGCGGTGTAGAGCCAGCTCCCGGCATTCTTGAACACTCCGACGATCTTGTCTTTCACGCCGATGACGGCGTTACGGACGATCCGGCCCCCGTTGGCGGTCGCGTCTCTCATGGCCTCGAAGGACCGCTTCATGATGCCCTTGAGAATCCCGATGATGCCCGTGAAGACCAGCTTGATACGGGCCACGATCATCTTGACGATCCCGACCAGGACCTCTCTCGCGCCCTTGAGGATGTCCTTGACGCCGTCCCAAGCTTTTTCCCAGTCGCCCGTCAGAATGCCCGTGAAGACCTTGAAGATCCCGACGATGACCGTGATGACGCCGGAGATGACGGTCAGGATGCCCTCCATGGTCTCGGCCACGAACGGCCCAAGGATGTCGATGAAGAACGAGACCACTGGGGCAAGTGCGTCGATCAGGTCGCCGAAGGCCGGGATGAACTCTTCCTTCAGCTTCGTGAAGATCTCGGAGAGTACCGGCATGACGGCCTCTTTGATCTTCTCGAACGCCTCCACGATGTGGGGCCAGACCTCAGATGCGGCTGATTTTATGTCGTCAAGGAAGCCCGCGCCCTCCGGGGTCTTGGTGAAGAAGTCCACGAATGTCTGGTAGGCGGCCTTGATCTCGTCAAAGTGACGGATGATGATGCCCACGGCCGCGATGACGGCGATGACCGGGCCACCGAACGCGATGGCGATCAGCGCGATGGCGTCGGCCAGCAGGGCGAACTTCGTCTGGTAAAGCTCATAAATGGCAACGGCCTGTTTGATCCACCCGACCAGGGTGGAAATCGCGTCCCGGACGGCCGTCACGGTGTCCTTCAGCTTGGACAGCCCGCCCCCGACAGACTTGGCGTTGATCTTGTCCATGACCTCGATCAGTTTGTCCATGATCCCTGACAGGCCATTCTTTCCGGCCGCCATGGACACGCCCATGATCCGCCCCAGCATCTTGGCGAAGCTGATGGCGGTCTCTGCGATCTTCGGGGCCAGCTCGATCATGGTCTTGCCGATGGGGTCGAGAATGTTCCTGATCGTCTTGACGCCCTGGGTGGAGTTGGCCCAACCCAGGAACCCCTTCATCACCTTGTTAGTGGCAATGCCGATGTTGTCCATGGCGGAACGGATGGCGGGGAAGTTCATCTTCACGAACTCCTGAGCGAGAGGCTTGATCCCCCGGGACGCCATCTCCGACGCGTGCTCTCCGGCGTGTTTGAACGCGTGCGCTATGGGCTCCAGGGCCAGACGAGCGGCCGACCCCTCCTTGAAGATCTGGGACAGGGTCGTCTTGACGAAGATACCGGCGACCGCGAACGCCACCAGGGCCGGAGCAGCCTGAACGGCCGCCTGCCCAACCCCGTACACGGCCTTGACCACAGGGACCAGCAAGGGGGCGGCTGAGATGGCCGTAGAAGCCACGGCGGCCAGCTTCAGGGCCATCTGCCCAAGCGGGGCCAGCGACTCCAGCACCTTGCCCCTGAGGGCCGTCATGCCCCTGCCCACGCCATCGAAGACGTTGCTGGCCATGTCCCGCGCGCGGACGTGGATCTCAACCGTGTTCGCCATCATTCACCTCCCCCTCTTCCTGGTCCGGCCTCTTGCCCATGGCCTCGATCTTGATCAGTTTCAGGAGGTAAGCGTCCTCCGCGAGCACCTCACTGGGCAGCTTGTGGAACGCCCTGCAGAGACCAAGGATGGTCTCCGCCTCCTCCAGCTCGAACGGCTTCTCTACAGGGGTGCCATCGGAATAGGTGCCTCCGGGAAGGTCCCTCCAGATCGTGAGTCTTTTCCCAGGTCGGCCGACACTCCGGCGACCGCTTCGATCCAGGCCATGATGATCGACAGGACGAAGTCGAAGTCCTGATCCTTGACCCCTTCCAGGGTCGCCGGTACCGGTTCGTCCTTCTCGTCCTCCAGGTTCCAGGACACCAGCGCGGATGCGAAGCCCTCGAACAGGGATTCGACCGCGCGGGCGTCGTTGGCGGTGAACTCCCGCTTCTTCCCCGCCTGACCCGCGAGATCGGCCAGCTTCATCAACCCCATGAGACGGCCGGACGACACGGACTTCGTGACAACCTCCAGGCCCTCCATCTCGGGGTCGTCGAAGACCAGCCTGTACTGGAGGCTCTTGCGCTTGTATCCCATGCCGGTCTCCTTACGCGTTGACCCAGACGGGGGCGGTGCCGTCGGCCAGGACGCCCGGTGCGGTCCACACCAGCGACCCATCGGCAGCGCGGGCCAGCGAGTAATCGGTGTAGAGCGTCTCGCACTGGAGGTACGGGGTCGCTGAACTGGTGGGGATGATCTTCGTGGTCCGAAGCGTGTTGTCGTCGGTGACGTTCTCGAACACCGTGTGACTGAGCGCCGCGTTGAAGACCCCGGTGAGGGACACGGAGAAGTCCGCCAGCAGCAGCAGCCGTTCCATGGCGCTCTTGTTGACGCCGGTCGTGTCCTGGACGGCCCGGGGAGTGGCGAACTGGAAGCTGTTGACGTCGTTGCTGATGTCGGTGAGTGACGGCACGGAGGTATCAACCGAGATGGTTGCCCCGAGTCCGGTTACCTTGGCCAATGGACTCAGCCCCTTTCTAGAATCGTGATGATCTTGTCCTGGTGCTCTGAGAAGTCCTCGGCCCAGTCAAGCCCGTTGACGTGACGGCGGATCACGCCCCTGTTCTGCCGTCGGTCCCCGCCGTAGACATAGAACGACTCTGACACCGTCTTGTGGTCGGCGAAACAACGCTGCCCGGCCTCGAAACGGAAGACGGTCAGGCCAGCCGTGGTGCGACCCTCCCGGAACGTCCGGCCCGACATGGTCCGCACGTAATGAGCCTGGTTCAGGCCCAACTCCGTGGTCTCGTCAAAGGTCGATTCCCAGCCCTTGGCGTACGCCTGACACCCGACGTCACGGCACGTGGCCTTCTGCACGGTGTCCCTTCTCCGGGAGTAGGCGTACGTCTGGTAGGCACCGGGCGGCATGTTCGGTTCGATGATCACGGTAGGTCCTCCGGCCTTGGTCTCGATCTGGTGATGACCGGGGCTCCGCGCTCCCCGGTACCTTTCGGCCTGGCGTCCGGCGAACGGAGTTCGAGGAACCCCAGGAACGAATCCGCCAGCTCCAGGCCCGTCTGTCCGAGCACGTACGGCTTACCGGCGTCGTCCCATGCCAGGACCGGCCGGAGGGTCTCGCCGTCCTTCTCTTCGAGGAAGTAGGCGGCCACGACTTGACGTGTGCATTCGAACATCAGAATACCGTCACGATCTTGTTCCGCTTGAACATGACGGCGAACACGCACGAACTGAAGGTGCCCGTGGTGGCGATCCTGACGTACCTGTCCACCGTGCCGGACACGGCCTTACGCTCCGTGGTCCGGCCCGTAGCGGCTGTGAACCCGATCAGGGACGCGAAGCTGATGTTGTCCGTGGAGTCCTCCACAGTCACCGTGCATGAGGTCCCGGTGAAGCTGAACACTTGCAGATACGCCTGAGCGCCCTGCGTCGTTCCGGCCGTCTGATCGAGGCCGGTGGAGTTCGTGGCCGACGTGTCGGTCTGACGACCGGCCGTGAGCATCACGCCCCACTCCAGCCCGAAGCCGTTGGACTGGGCGGACGTGGCCAGGGTCAGGGAGCCGTCGGCCCCGCGAGTCGGGTCATAGCCCACCAGTTTGGCGACCGTGGCGGCGGCCTTGTTCCCTACCGTGGTCCCCCGGAAGTACGCGACCTGAACGTCAGTCGTGGGGAGCAGGGACAGGTCCAGATGGGCCTGTCCGGCGGCCGAGTTGAAGTAAGAGACGAAGTCGATCCCGCCGTCTTTCAGCCCGCCGAGCCTCTCGAAGCCGGTCTTGTCGATGGCCGTGAAGTCCAGGGCGGCCCTTGACGTGCTGATACGAGAAAGGCTGTTGATGTCTCCGGACAGGTTGTACCCGTCCACGTACAGGGCGTCTCCGAGTCCGCTGCTCTTGGCCATTACGGGGCCTCCGTCCAAAGATCATTGATCACTACCGGAACCGTGACGGTTCCCTGCCGGTACCACGTGTTGTCGATCAGGGTGTATCCGAACAGGGCCCCCAGGGGTGCGCCGTGCTCGTTCAGGAGGTCCACGTTCCGGACCATGCCCCCGAGTGTGAAGTCTCCGGAGTAGGCCCTGATCAGCTCGTCCACGGCCGAGAGAAGCGCCTGCTCCATCTCCTCCTGGGGCTCTACGAAGGCCGGATACAGGGCCATGGCGCTGAACGTGATCAACCCCGTCGTGCTGTTGAGGCCGGACGATCCAACCGCTGGCTCGATCTCCTTGGTCCAGATCGCCAGGGAGAGGCCGTTACCCGGTGCGTTCTTGGGCTCATGACCTTTTACCCGCTCGAACAACCCCAGGGATTGGCCGTGGCTCAACATGGCGGCGAAGATACCGGCTGTGTTCAGGCTCATGACATCCGCCTCAGGAACGCCGGTAGTACCTTCTCAGCGATGGACCCTGCCTTACGGTCCAGCTTCTGGAGCGTGCGCCGGAACACTGAATAGCCCTTGAACCGGGTCGTCCGGTTGCGTGATCCGGTGCCCTCCAACCAGGGCCCGTACACGATCCCCCGGTCGGTCACCACGTGGTTGATCGTCTCCGTACGCACGGAGATGTGGGACATGTAATTCCCGGTCGGGTGCCGGAGAACGCTCTTGAGTTCGGCCCGGATCATGTCCGCGCCCTGCTCCGCTACCTCCAGCTCTGAGGCTTCCGTGAAGTCACGCGCTGCCCTGCTGGCGCGGCCGTCGAACATGGGCCCGCTGGTGTCGATGTCCACTCTCATATGGCGGCCATCCTTGCCATCCGGCCGTGAGACTGTACGGCCATCTTCCGGACCTCGAACAGAGCGCGGCCAGCTGCCTCTCTGGCGTTGTCTCCGGAACCGGCGGTGCGCGCGTACCCCGACGACTCGTTCATGAGCTGTACGACGCTCTCAGCCACGCACAGGGACACTACGGGACCGGGGTAGTCCTGGCGTGTGATGGCCGTCGCCGTGTCGTGAGCCGCCGCAGTGGTTCCCAGCGCGCCACGGACCACGGTCAGCGTGCGGGGGGCATAGATGTCGGCTGATCCGGCGTGGGTGGCCAGGACCGACCCGTCCCAAGCCCTCTTGACGGTCAGCACAAGTCCGGCCACGTCTATGACGAGCATCCGTTCCGAACCGATCAGAATGACCTCTCCGGCCACGGGCGCGGCCGTGGCGGTGCTCATGGTGATCGAGACATCCGCCGCGCTTGCTGTCAGGCTGTCTCCGGCGTCGATGTTCACGGCCGTGTCGATCATCGTCTTACCGGTCACGGTCATCCGCTCCGACTCCACCTTGATCAGGTGACCGACCCCGATCAGCGCGGAGTTCGTCACGTCCACTCCGGTCTCGGAGCTGTCCAGGGCTTCGGCCAGCGCTCCGGCCGGAACGGGGTCGTCCCTGTACCCGAACAATCCCGCGACCGCGATGTCCTTCTGATGGGTGGACCCGCCGCCGAACGTGGCGCTGGTGGACAGGAGCAGCTCCAGCGAATCGTACGGGGGCTCGGGGAGGTCATCGGCACGCCGGAGGAAGTAGTCAGAGGTTGACAGCGTGGTTCCGCCGGTCACCACGGACGTCACACTGATGAGTTCGTTACTGCCCAGCCACAGACGCCACGGACGGGCGTACTGGTGGTTGGGCCAGTCGAAGTAACGGGTGGAGATCTCGGGATAGAACCGGCGGTGAAGAAGACCTTCGATGGTGCGAGAGGCTCGCTCGATCGCACGATCGACCTGCGCGTCATTACGCGCGGTCTCCTTGAAGTCCAGGGCCGACTTGACGTCTTCCCTGGTCGTATACCACTGGCCCATCCTGTGACCTTGCTTTCTTGTCCGTACGGCCGGAGCCGTAGGGAGAGGCTGTTTATGAAGTTGTCAGGGCCAGGTTACTCGTCAGCCCCGCCAGATCCATCCGTCGAACCCGCAGTGGAGTTCTCCACCGGGGCCTTCTTCGAGCGGCTCGCCGTCGTTCGGGCAGGCCGTTGGGGGCTGGGCTGCTTCGGCGTCCTGCTCCGCTTCGGCTTCTCGGTAGATGCTGATGAGTGATCGCCAGGACATGACGCCTCCAGCTTGGTCACGCGCCGCTCCAGCTCACGGAGCTTGACGAGTAGGTAGTCCTCTTCATGCGACATTAGATGACCTCACTCGACACGTAGATGTCCACTGTTCCCGTTTTCGTAGCACCGGCCGCCGCCACCACCAGGGTATAGCCGCCACCATGTAGCCACTGGCGAACGTAGGTGACAGCACCGCCGCCGATGAACGGGACCTTGTGCGTTGACACCGTATTGGACAGGTTCGCCCCGATGGACGCCCCCGCTCCGTCGTCAAGGATGTTGGTCCCGTGAGTGTCACACGTCATCGTGACGTCATACAGATCGGTAGGGGTGACCGATCCTGGCGAGAACGTCACTGCCACGACCGTACCGGGCTTGAGCGTGACTGATGTAGCGCTGACGGCCCCACCGGCGTCACTGAGCCATGCCAACGAGTACTTGGTAATCGTCTGGTTGGTTTGATCGGTAGTGAGAGTGACAGTTCCCGCCATGGTGTCTCCTAGGCGTTCGGCTGGACGAGCAGGTCAGGACGACGCTGCACCTTCAGGCCGTACGGGATGTAGAAGTAGGCCCCGGTACGGGTGCCGCCTGACCCCGGGTCGGGGTGGAGGACGAACACCCACTGGTATCCGTTGGCCGTGTCCAGGCTGTCCGTGTCCACTTCGACCACGATCAGCGTCTGGGTGGTGTCCGCCAGCGCTACCTCACTGGCAGCGGTCTGGGTGGCTCGGGTCCACGCCTCATCACCGTCAAGAGTCGCCTCGCTCTTGTAGAAGACCTGCGTGATGCAATCGCAGTCCTTCGTGTTTCCCCCGGTGGCGGCGTCGGCCTGCTGAACGTCGAACGTCAGGACATCCGTACCGGCCGAGACGGCACCGTAGTAACCGACGATGGCCACGCCGCCGTAGTTCTTCATGTGGACACGAGTCGCCGTGATGGCCGCCTCGAAGTCCGCCGTGGGGATGGTGCCGGGAACGACGTCAAACGCGTTGCCCAGTCCTCGTACTGTCATCTTCTCTTCCTCTCCGTCGCGACGGATACCCGGCCGCGTCTGCGGCCGGAGGCTTAGCTGGCGTCCACTCCCACGAACGGGGACAGGGTGTCGCCGTTGAGCGGGGTGAGTGCGGACTGAATCCACGGGCGGCCGTCTACACGGCTGATCAGCCGGAGTTCGGTTTCGTCGTTCATGAACCGGCTGTGTTCGGAGAAGTCCAGGGACACGGCCTGGCGGTCGCCCACCAGGTAGTAGGACAGGTCCACGAACATGAGGCCGTCGGCCGAGCTGTTGGTGGGGAGCTTCTCCGTGACGATCAGAGGACGCCCGAAGAGGGTGAACACCGGGGAGTTCGCGATGTTGGTCACCCCGAGCGGGTAACCGGCGGTCCCGGTGTCCATCGCGAACAGGTACGGCAGGGCCGTCTGGTTGACCAGCCACACGGCGTTGCCGAGTGAGCTGGGGAGCATCCTGGCGTACATACCGGCGATGTCCGTGAGAGTGAAGGCGTTGGCCCCTGCCCGTGCCGCCGAGATCTGAGCGGCGCTGCCCCGGAAACCAAGGGGCTGGTTCACGCCGGAGCCGCTCACGAACGCCTGGTCCTCGAAGTGGGCCAGGCCCCTGGGGGCGTTGGCCTGCAGCCAGGTCTGGAGTGCCGGAGCGTCGTTCCACAGCTCGTTCGGGATACGAGCACCGCCGACCAGCTTGTTGGCCTCCAGCCGGACGGAGCCGAAGCGGGCCTCTGTCGCGGTGATGGTGGCGGACTCGCCGACCCAGTAGAAGATCATGCCGCCGAAGAGGCTCCCGGAGTGGGTGGTCTCGTCGATGAACGGGATGCGGGTCGTGAGGTTCTGCATGGTGATCACGGTTGCCCGCGAGCGGACCACGGAGTTCTCCAGCGCCGTTGACATGATCATCGAACGCATCTCTTCGGGGATCAGGAACCCTCCGGACCCGGGGTCGTTCTCGCTGTAGGCGTTGGACAGTTTGACGACCTTGTCCCAGGCGTCCGCGTTGCGGACCTGAGCGCCGGTCTTGTTCGCCCGGTAGACGTCCAGGGCCAGATCCCCCAGGCTGGCGTAGGTGCCGTCCAGCGGGGCCGCGTACGCCTTCGGGTTGTATGCCGCGTTGTGGACGGCTCCGCTCCCGTGATCGCGCCCGTTCAGCATGGCCTGGTTGAGGTACTTGACGTCGCTGTTCTTCGGGTCGGCCCCGACCATTTCGGCCAGCGCGATCTGAGTCTGCTCCTTGATCTGCGCGGACAGGTCGGCGTCCTTGTTCGTGACGTGCCGTGCGTAAGCGGCGATCAGCTCCGGGAACTGTCCTTCCGCCTGAATGGCCGCCATCTTGGCGTCGTCGTTGAGCATGTCTTCCAGCTCCGACGGAGCCGTAGGGATCGTGATCTTCGGCATTACTCAGCCTCCCTCAAAGGCTCGCCGGAACTCTTCCGGGTTCCAGTTGAACACAGGTGATTCTATGATGCCCGGTACGTCGTTGACGACCACCGGAGTCTTGTCGGTCACGGAACCGATGACGGAGTCCGCCAGTCCGGCGTCTACGGCCTCTCGGTCGGTGTACCAGGTCTCGTCACGCATGGCGGCCCGGTGTTCCTCAGCGCTCCGGCCGGAGCGTCGGCTGTAGATGTTCGCGATGTTCGCGCTGGTCTTGTCCAGCAGGTCCGCCAGCTCACGCATGTCGGATGCGTTGCCCAGACAGACCCCGGACGCCTCATGGATCATCATGACGGAGTTGGGCGACATCTTGACCGTGTCTCCGGCCTGTGCAATGAAGCTGGCTGCGCTTGCGGCCAGCCCGTCCACGACTACGTCAATGACGGCGCGATGGTTCCGAAGGCTGTTCAGGATGGCCAGCCCATCGAACACATCACCCCCGGGGCTGTTGATGCGGAGGGTGATCCGCCCCGTGTCCACGGCCTGCAGCTCACTGACGAAGTCCGATGCCGAGACGCCGTACATGCCGATCTCGTCGTACAGGCCGATCTCTACGGAGTCAGCGGCCACGTTCGCGATGCGATACCACGACTTGGGCGGGGCGTCGGCCGGACGGCGGAAGTTGTAGGGCCTGCTCAGCTTCATGACCACACCCTCATCTTGTGACCGTTGGTCGCGGCCGGTACCGGCTCGTCTTCGGCCGCCTGCTCTGCAGGTAGCGGAGGCATGATAGCCGGGGCTGGTTCCGGAGGCTCGATGTGCCCCAGGTCGGGGATGCACAGCCACTCACAGACAAGCTCGGGGTCCGCTCCGGCCGCAGTGAGCGCCGCGTACGCGTCGGCCTTGGCCGTGATGCCCTTGATCTCCAGCTCTTTGTCATCGGGGACGGGGTTCTCGTAATCGAACTCCACACGCTGACCCGCCGTGCCGAACATGGGGAGGAACTCCGTGTTCAGCATTTGCTTGATCTTGTTGAGGGCTGTCTTGATCAGCCAGCGGGAGTACATCAGCTCGAACGCCTCAGCGTTGGCCCTGTTCACTGACTCGCTGGTGCCCAGCCGTGCCACCGGGAAACAGAACGCCTCTCGGATGACGTCACCACTGACCTTGCGCAGCTCTGCGAACTGCATATCGCGCTGGCTGAAAGACCGGTCGGCCCACGTCATGTCACCCGTGAGGATGGCCACACGGTGGGAGTTGTTCACGCCCCGGTGCTGCTCTCCCCACTGAGCGGCGACCATCCGGACCTCGTCATCCCCGGTCCCCTCAGGGACTTGGATGATCCCGCCTGGTGACGCGTCGTTGCGGAAGAAGTTCCGGTTGTACTCGGCCGATGCCTTCGTGGCGTCCAGGTCGGCCATGATGGATTGCACGGCACCCCAGCCACGGTAGGAGTCCACGGGGTTGGGCGTCCGGCTGAACAGCACGTCGTTCAGCTCCAGCGGAATCTTCTCGCCGTCGGGGCTCCGGTACAGGTACCCGACCAGGTACTTCTCAGGGTCCGGTACGGGCTCCATGCGGTCCGGCCTGATGGGCATGAGACCGGTCGGGAACGGGATGCCGGGCGGCCGGATCACCTGCAGCCAGGACTCTCCCGTGAGAAGACGGTGCTGCTCCATGACCTGGGTCATTTCCTGACCGGTCATGAACGGGTTGGGGCGGTTCCAGACCCTGAGGGCCTGATGGTCGAACACCTCGGTACGCTCGTCCTGCCCGTCGTGGCCACTCCGGCGGGAACCGGCGCTCTTCTTCCGGTACAGGTGCCACTCCACCTGTGAGATGTCGGTGCTGAGGGCGTCCACGATGGCGAACAGGGTTCCCACTCCACCCATGGCCTGCATCTGGCCTAGCTTGTCATCGGACCGGAAGATGGAGCCCAGAGAGTTGCGGGTGGCGACGAAGGGGACGGCCGCGCGGTTGGTCAGCGCTTGCGCCATGAACCCGATGAAGCTCACCGCTTACGCCCTTCCCACTCCGTGTATCCCTCGAAGCACCAGCACGCGACCCCGGCCGCGAGAAGCCCGAGCGGGAGCCATACCACGAATGCGGCTGCACTGACCAGTATGCACCCTGACACGGGCAGCACATAGTCAACTAGTTTCATAAGCTTCTTGACGGTCATCCGATCCACCTGACTCCGACCCCGGTCTTGAGATCTCTGTGTGACACCATGTAACGCATGTCGTCCATGCCGTGATCATCTTCCTTCACGGGCTCTTCGGCCTTGTCGCCGGTCTTGCCCTGGGGCCAGACGTACCCCGTGATCTCGTCAATGGTTGACGTGGGCTTACCGGCGTCCACCAGTGACTGATCCCGCTTCACCAGGGAGTCCCTCAGGAAGAAGATCCGGGGCTTACCGTCCTTCTGGACCTTGAAGCGCGCTTGCGTGGCTTGTATGCCCTTGGTCTTGGTCTTCTTGGCGGCGACGGTACCCATCCCCGAGTGGCGGGTGAAGGTGGCCCGGTCTTCGGCGTCATGGTCGGTGATGACGGCCACTGGTCGCGGCTCCGTCCATGAGCCGTCACGACGCTGAACCTGCCTGAGTACATCCTTGGCTATGTCCTCCGCGAGTCGTCCGGTGACGTAGATCTCCCGGTAAAGGTACAGCCTGCCGTCGTTATCCTCCGCCCACCACTGGACCACGGTCGGGTTGATGAACCCGAAGTCGATCACCCAGTACCGGGGCCAGCTCTCGGGGATGTCGAAGCGGTCGATCAGGTGGACGGCCGGGTCGTAGTCGTCGTACACCAGACCTTCGGCGGCAACCCACAGACCGCGCCTGAGACGTTGGAAACGGACGCCGGTCAGTGCGTCCAGACGGGAGATGTAGGACGCCCCAGAGGGCGTCAGGGAGCCGTCGGGACGGTACAGGGTCGGGTTGTCCTCATGCCGGGAGTGGAGCATCACGACTTCGCCCGTCCGGGTCTTCTCGTGGAGCCAGTGATTGGGCCGGTCGGGGTTGCAGTCCGCGATCAGCTGCTGGTACGGCACGACTCCGTTACGTAGACGAGTGCTGATCATCTCCCAGTCGTCCGGGGTCAGCTCCGTGGCCTCCTGGACATAGGCGGCGTCATATTCTGAGGACATGATCTTCTGGGCTTTATCGAGACCCCCAACCGTGATCGTGGACCCGTTGCGGAACCTGTACTGCGCTGCTTCCTCTGATGACCCGCCGTAGAAGTAGACCTCTCCGGACTTGAGGGCCTCGCTGGCCACCTTGGTACGCCAGGTCACCAGCGCGGTAGACGTCAGGCTGACGGCGGTCTTACGGACGATCAGCAGTCGGCACCCGGGGTACTTCAGCGCGATCAGCATCAGCTTCTCAAGGCAGGCCCTGGACTTTCCGGTACCGGCGGGGCCGGAGAGGAGTACGGCCGGAGACTTGTTCGTGATCAGCTCTCTGCAGGTCCCGCGCGGGCCGTAGGTGTGGGTGATCATACGTCGTCGGCCCCGAGAAGCGTGTACGTCATCCCGCCGGACACGTCCAGCTTCGTGGCGCTGTCCAGGCCCAGAAGCCTGGCACGCCGTTCCGCCACGCGGAGCAGCAGGGCGTGAGCCCGTAGCGCGAAGTCGTCGTCCTCCAGGGGGAGGGGAGGGTCACCGATGCTGATCAGACGGCCGTTGGAGACGACGAAGTGCCGCTTCTCCAACCTCTCCAGGATGTCCCGCTCCTGAGCGTCCAGTTTCTGCAGCTCGAAGGCCACGGCGGACTCGGCCGGTTCTGTGAGTACGGACGCTATGGCGCGCTGGACCATCGCGAACGCGGATGGTTTTGAGACTCCGAGCGCATCCGCGATCTGCTGGTAGGTCATCGACCGGGAGCGCATCCGCGCGGCTTCGGCGTCACGAACGGACGTCTCGGGGTTGACCGTGTAGCCCTGGGTGGTCTCGATCGGTCCGGCCACGGAAAACACCTCCTGTTAGCACGCTTGCGTTAGCGATGATACGTGGATCAGCCCCCGGACCGTAGTTGACGGCCGGGGGCTGATGGGTGGGGCGGTCAGGCGTCGGCCCTATGCGGGTAGTAGACAAGGGTCGCCGACGGGTCGGTACGCATCCCGGGGTAGTCCACGAACATCATGTTCTCCAGCTCAGACCTGGTCTGACGGAGGCTCCAGATCGCCTTGTCGAGGGAGCGGCACACCTTGTTCGCCCGGGGGTCGCTCTTGGACTTGCTGTTGCGGATCTTCGTGTACTGGCCGGACAGCTCGTCATCCACGACACGGAGCCGTAGCCCCATCTCCCGGTGGTCGTCCAGCGTCATCTTGGTCTTCCGTGCGCTCATGATCGTTCCCCCTCTTGGTCGTACTCATCCATAAATCGTTGATCAACTATGCCCCAGCTCTGGTCTCCGTCGTCGCGCTCGTAGGGGAGCGCCCCCGTGTCGGCGATGACCACGGGGTGGAGGTAAGGACCCTCCAGCCACACCCAGCCGATGATCGGGAGGAATCGGTGATGACCGTCGCCTGGTCCCGGCCTCCACTCGTGGACCCACATCGGGTAGTGCTGGGGAATGATCTCTGGGTGGGTGTTTTGGTCAGTCATTTCATGATCCTTACCGCCAACCCCTCCCCCTTTAAGGGGGGTCGGGGAGTTGGAATGGCCTGGTTGGTTGAGTTGGTGGACGAGTTGGGAGCTCTGACCTGCAGATCCCTTGATCGAGTTGGTTGAGTTGGTGGCCGAGTTGGGAAAGAGCCCCTGAAATCCGTTGGGAGCCTCTGACCTGGGGATTCCTTGATCGGAGTTGGGACGAGTTGGGAGCCCGTTGGCCCCTCCCAACCCCCTCACAGCCACGGGTTTTCGATGTCGTTGACCCGGTACCTGACCGGCCCTTCGGCCTTCGGGTGCTTCTCGGCCTGACCGTCCCTGACCATCCTGTTGAGCTTGTTCCGGGTGTTCTCGACTTCGTTCGGCGTCAGCTTCCGGTTCCCGAGAATCCCGTACATGGACCGAGCCGCATCTTCGACGGTCAGACCCTGAACCCCTGACGCCCTGAGGATGTCCAGGGGGGTCGTCTTCTCGTAGACGGTCATCTCCCCCGAGATACGGGTGATCGCCACTTGCGTGGGCATGATCGGCTCCCCGAGCGGCTTGAGATGGGCTAGTTTCAGGACGATGTCACCGGGCTGGCCGAACAGGGACAGGACCGATCCGGCTCCGGCTGTGATCCACCGCGAGCCGTAGACGTCGTCAAGAGTGTTCGGCTCCTTGTTCTCCGCCCCCGACTTCCGGTTGTGGTGCAGCTCGATCCACTCGAAGCCTTCGGCCAGGGCCTCCTGACGGGCCATGT
>Ga0210377_10001256_pt1 | contig 23236 bp, 21 predicted proteins | sample PLM4_65_b1redo_FD_155480 | JGI IMG/M metagenome (GOLD analysis project Ga0210377, IMG submission 155480) | Groundwater sediment microbial communities from an aquifer in East River, Colorado, USA - PLM4_65_b1 redo | ecosystem: Environmental > Terrestrial > Soil > Riparian zone | place: USA: East...
TTTTGAAGATGGCAGTGCCGTTGCCGTGGGTGCAACGCTCAAAACTCTCAGGAGCTTGTTAAAATTCTCTGTATAGTTTTCCCCTTGCACGTCAATATAATTCAGATCAAGATAGCCCAGAGGTATTTCACACGGCCGATACAATAGTGGAATGATCTTTCGCTTCAGGTTGCTGGCAAACAAAAATTCCCGTTCCACCCATTCTGACTCAACGGAAGCAGGCGAGAGCACAACAATTACATACTGACTATTTCTAATGGCCTTTTCGATCTCTGCACGCCAACGTGACCCACCTTCGAGACGCGAAAGGTCATACCACACATCCATCCCATTTTTTTTCAAATCACCGGCTAACAGCTCGACGAAAGAAATGTCTTTGCGCGAGTAGGAAATGAAAACCTGCACCATATAATCATCTCCAAGCTAAAATACGGCTAAAGTTATAAACGATTATACAACCAAAAGCCAAAAACTCCATTTTTCTTCAAACAATGGGGCGGTGTACAGAAGAAGCGGGCAGGGCGCACGCTCGAAGGTCGCACCTGGGATGAGATGCCGGTCAATTTGGTGAAGGCGTAATTTTTATAACCACAAAGGGTTACGAAGAGACACAAAGGAATTAAGTCTTTTGAATTTCTTTGAGCAGGGCAGGGATTTTCTTTTCCATTTTCTTTGCGCGTTCGCGGTAAAAGGCGATCCGTTCCGCGTGAGATTTACCCGCCAAGCGTTTGGCATGCTCATCACGGATTTTGCGGGTCATTTCGATGGTATTAATCTTCTTCTTGTCCATAGGTGGTCACCTCGCGGGGACTGAATATTTGTGGACATACTACAACAACTTCTTGAACTCTTCGATGGTCAAGCCCGCGTCCTTGATAATTCCGCCCATCGTAAAAGCGTTGATTGGGTTGTTGCGCGGGATGATGATGATACGGTCATCTTTTACCATTGAGATATGTTTCCCTTCGCGGATCACGCGAAACCCTGCTTTCTCAAAGGCGTTTACTGCTCGCTGGTGTTGAATTCCCGCCAATTTGGGCATAATTAAACTGGAACCTCCACCATTCGAGTTTGTTGATCTTCAAGCAGAATTTCAACTGTTTCAAGATAGGTCTTGATTGCGTCCTTGATGTTTTCAATGGCTTCTTCTTCGGTCTCCCCTTGTGACCAACAACCTGGCAAGCCAGGAACCCAGACGGCAAACCCTTCATCTGTTTCTTCAAGTCGGATTTTGTATTTCATAGTCAAATCTCCTTACGATACCGCTATTATAACGCTCAATCCATACAGCCGTTAGCCTGGCGCGAGACCGGCCATGCAGGAGTGGGTCACTGACATTCGAGATCAGTGCCTGATTAAGGTAACTGATTGGCGAGAGCATTAGGTAGGCATATTGGGGATGAATTGATCCAGGGAATGGCGGATCATGTATTATGGGTTCCTGAGGCGCCATAGATGCTCTTCCTAGTCATTACTGTATTACCACAACAATTGCTTGCATATCACATCGCGGCAATACGCCGACTGGATGTGGATCAGCCGAGGAAACCTAGCAAAGTCAGTTACCGTTGAATGAATGTTCAGAGCGTATAAGCGAGGATTACATCTTCCTCAGGTAACATACAATCTTTACGGCAAACTTGATGGAGTGGCGTACATTTGTGAACCACTTTCGCTTTAGAGTTTCTCCATGCATTTAACGGAAACCTTTCAAAAAAGATATCTTGCAATGAGCCTATCAAGATTGTAGGTGCGTGCTGTATCAGGGATTTGTACCTGACGTCATGCCTGCAAGATTCATTGAAAAGGAGTTGAAGTTATGATAATTCGCTCTTCAGAAAAAGGGCAGGCACTCATTATTATCGCGCTGGCAATAGCCAATATATCCAGGCCGGTTGCCTTCATAACAAGTGTGCAAAAAGTATTGCTCATTATTGAGCCAGCTCACATCCAATTGCTTTCATAAACCACCTAAATCAGAAAGAATGTATGTCCATTCCAACCGTCCTGAACCACCTTATTCTGAATGAAGATGTGCTCATCCCAACCATCTTCAACTCCCATACTCAGGATGAAGAGGTAGCCGTCCCCACCATCCTCGTGACCGAAGATAATTTGGAAATTTCTTACCTCCTAGCGAAGAGGCTTTTGCCCAGTTTCGGTTACAAAACTTTGCAGGCAGCGACAGGCAAGCAGGGGCTGGAAATGATTCGGAAATTTCGGCCCGACTTAGTCCTGCTGGATCTGCAATTACCCGACATGGATGGATTGGATGTCCTGCGTGAGCTGGCAAAAGAAGATCATAGTGTGCCTGCAATTCTGATGACTGCGCACGGCTCCGAGCAGGTTGCCATAGATGCCTTCAGATTGGGGGTGCAGGATTACCTTTCCAAACCGGTTGACCATGAAAGACTCAAACACGTTATCGGTCGAATACTAAGCCAGAAGAATATACAGGAGGAAAAGGTTAAGCTGACCTCGCAGCTCGAAGAACAGGTTTCCTGGTTAACAACCCTTTCTCGAGTAGGGCAGAGTTTAACATCCACGCTCGAAATAGATGAAGTACTCCGGCGGATTTTGGAGGCGGGAGTGTATCTGACAAAGGCAGAGGAAGGATTCCTTGCTCTCATGGACGACCAGAGTGGACAGCTTTATCTGCGGGCTTCGAAAAACATTGAAGAGCAGCGTACCAGGACCATGCAGCTACTAATTAATGACTCCATGATTGGTGAGGTAGTAAAAACCGGGAAACCCCTTCGCATTTCCACCGAGACAGATAACCCATCTCTAAAAGTGAGCACCGGCTATCTGGTCTCCAGCCTGCTCCATGTCCCAATCCTTTCAAGGGGGAAGACGCTTGGGGTCCTCTCAGTAGATCATCGGCAGAACTCAAATAAATTTCTGGTCAAAGATGAAGCTATGCTGACTTCGTTGGCAGATTTTGCTGCTATTGCAATTGAAAATGCAAATCTGTATGATCGATCCCAGAAGGAGATTTCCGAACGCGTAAGAGCAGAAACTGCTCTGCGCGAGAGCGATGAGCGTTACTCTCTTGCAGTCAAAGGTACAAATGATGGCATTTGGGACTGGGACCTGACCACCCATCATGTCTACTATTCTCCGAGATGGAAATCCATGCTGGGGTACAAAGAGGAAGAGGTCGGATCCCTTCCAAAGGAGTGGTTGGAGCGTGTACATCCAGAGGATCGCAAACATTTAAAAGCTGCCATCTCTACGCATTTAAATAGCAGAGAGCCCCATTTTGAACACGAACACCGAATGCTCCACAAAGACGGCGCCTACCATTGGGTTCAAACACGCGGCTTCGCAGTAAGAGATGCAAGTGGAAAGCCGTGTCGCATGGCGGGGTCGCATTCCGATATCACGGATCGCAAACTTGCGGAAGAACGTCTCATTCATAATGCCTTCTATGATACGCTCACGGGCCTGCCCAACCGGGCGCTCCTTTTAGATCGGTTGAAACAGGCTATATCGCGTAAGAAACGGTGGCCGGATAAATCCTTTAGCGTGCTTTACTTAGATCTCGACCATTTTAAGAACATTAACGACAGCCTCGGACACACGACCGGCGATCAACTTCTGGTGATGGTCGCAGAAAGGCTCAAGACAACTCTACGGACTACGGATACGGTTGCGCGCCTTAGTGGAGATGAATTCATCCTTCTTCTGGAGGATGCACAAGGTATGGGAGAGGTAGATGAGATTGCTCAGCGCGTCTTGAAGAGTCTTTCTACCCCTAAATACCTAAACGGACATGAAGTTTTTGTCACGGCAAGCATTGGTATCATCTCCTGTGATATGGATTACGATGATCCTGAGCAATTACTGCGTGATGCAGATATTGCGATGTATTCTGCGAAAGCACATGGAAGAGCCAGTTACGAAGTATTTAAGTTAGAAATGCGTAGCAATTTTCTTGAGCAAATATCCCTGGAGCGCGACTTGAGACACGCTATTCTTAACAATGAGTTACGTTTAGCTTACCAACCAATCGTCTCGCTCAAGACGAATGCATTAGTTGGGTTTGAAGCACTAATTCGCTGGGAGCATCCCGTGAAAGGATATCTAAATCCCAAAGATTTCTTGCCCAGCGCAGAAAAAAACCTGGGTCTAAGCCTAGCGATCGACCGCTGGGTCCTCCAAAACGCTACCTGCCAGCTCAGCGAGTGGTTGAACGAGTTTTCAGTCGATTTAGAGCTCTCAGTAAGTGTCAACCTTTCTGCAAAATACCTCCGCCATTTGAATCTTGTCGAGGAAGTGGAGCAGATCCTCAAAAAAACCAAGCTAGAAGGTGAGCATTTGAAGCTGGAAATTACTGAAAGTGGAATCATGGAAAATAGCCAACATATCATGTCAATGCTGGACGGGCTCCGGGCAATGGGAGTGGACATCCACATAGACGATTTTGGGACCGGTTACTCCTCCCTCGCTTACTTACACCAATTTCAGGTTCAGGCGCTCAAAATTGATCGCTCTTTCATCAGCAATCCACAAGCAGGAAGGCATATGTCCGAACTTGTGAGAACCGTATTGCATCTCGCAAGTGACTTGAAATTGGAAGTTATCGCCGAGGGGGTGGAAACCAGGCTACAACTTGATGGACTCCAAAAATTGGGGTGCGAATACGGTCAGGGATTCCTTTTATCCCCCCCTCTGGATGCAAACGCCGCTAGGTCGATGTTAAAAAAGATCCGTGGAGGTCAAAATCCTTTTGCCCACCTTAAGGATGGCGATGAGAGGTTAAGTGTTTGACTGAATTGGTTTATTTAAGCGAGTTGATATCATGGCAAATCTGTCCAGAAAACTAATATCCAACGCAAGGAAAATGCCGAAGAAGGTGGCTGAGAATTCGGTCAGTGCCTCCCTTCGGCCAGGATTCGAGCCTTTAAACAAGCCGTTTGGACGGCTCCGGCAATTCCTCAGCTTGTCATCGTTACAAAGTAAGTTGATTGTTCCGTATGCCCTGCTTACATTGGTATTGACTCTGGCTGGAATTATTATCATCACCCGTCTGGTCACATCCTCCGTCAGGGAACGCTTCTTAAACCAGCTTTACGAAGCGAGTCGGGTAGCATCAGATGGAATTATGCTTCAAGAAAAAGAGCAACTTGAGAATTTGCGTAGTATGTCCTATACCACGGGGGTTGCACATGCGTTGATAGACCGAGATACGGAAGAGCTTGAGAATCTATTGTTACCCCTAGCGATTAACAACCAGGTAGAAATCCTCACACTCGTTGATACAAATGGAAGTGAAGTATTAACCCTCGCTTTGGATCCAACCATAGGTCAGTACGTGCGGGCAAGTGGAAAGGATTTTTCTTCCTTTCTGCCAGTTGAAAAGATTCTTGAGGGTAGGACAGACGAAAAAGGGGATAAGTATGCTGGGTTGCTGCAGGCCAAGGATGGTATAGCATTGTTCACTTCTACTGCGGTGCGCGAGTCAACCGGAGAACTCGCTGGGGGCCTTATGATCGGGACTTACCTGGATCATCTTGTCCCTGATTTGAAGACCCGAGCACTGGCGGATATTATGCTCCTGGACAAAAACGGAAACCTGCTTTCTACCACGATCCCACCCGAAGACAGCAGCTATGAGGTGTTGGAAGAAACAGCCCGATTGCAAGTTGCCGAGAATCCTACTCAACCCCATGACCTCACACTATATCAACGCGGCTACCAAGTGATTTATGCACCACTTATCATCCGAAGCGAAGATGTCGGGTGGCTCGGAATTCTCTTGCCAGATCAATTCGTCGTTTCTACGGAAGCAACCAGCCGCAATAGCCTGAGCTTGTTGTTTACCTTGGGAACAATCATGATCTTAATTATAGGCCGCCTGCTCGCACTCAACATATCGCGCCCAATCCTATTGCTACGGCAAATGGCAGAAGCGGTGGCAAAGGGAAACTTGCTACAGAAAATTAAACTTCGTCGCTCCGATGAGGTCGGAGAACTGGCTAACTCATTTAATATCATGACACAACATTTACGCGAGCGGACGGATGAGGCTAAGACATTATTGGAGGAGAGTATTCAACGCAACCAGGAGCTGGCGGAAATCAATACTCGCTTAAGGAATACACAGATGCAGCTTGTCCGATCAGAAAAATTAGCGGCCATCGGCCAACTGACTGCTGGCATTGTTCATGATGTGAAGAATCCGTTGGCGGCCATCCAGGGGATGACAGACATGTTGCTCATGGATCCAAACCTGCCTAGTGAAACTAGGCAGGATATTGGAGTTATCCACAAGAGTGCCGTAAACGCCACAAAGATTGTTACCGACCTGCTCAAATTCGCTCGCCAGGCACCTCCGGAACTAAAATGTCAAAATTTGCGAGAGACTGTATACGCGGCCCTATTCTTGAACCGATACATAATCCGCAAAGCTAATGTGAAGGTCATCGCGGAAGTGTCAGATCAGCCTATCTTAGCAACCTACGATGCCATGCAGGTGGAACAAGTGTTGATTAACCTAATCCAGAACGCTATACAGGCTATGCCTCAAGGTGGATATATGAAAGTAGTTTTGGCAAAGACTAATGGAACAGCGAAGATTGCCCTGTTCGATACCGGTTCAGGTATTCCACCTGAAAACCTGAAACGCATTTTCGACCCATTTTTCACCACAAAAGAGAATGGAACAGGATTAGGCCTTTCAACTAGCTATGGAATAATCGCATCGCATCATGGAGAAATTGTTGTTCAAAGCCAATTGGGCAAAGGGACCTGCTTCACAATCCTTCTCCCCCTGGAACCTAAACAGGAAGTGAATGGACTCTACGAAAAGAAAAACCTAGAAAGATAAAAGCCCGGGAGTAATGTGGATGAATCGAATCCTTCGAAACTATGCAAAACAAAAACCTATGGGAGTGTATCAGGATGATCCTCCATTGGAGACGGGGATCGAACATGACCGAGATGGAGACCAATCTAAATTGCTCTCCTGGCTAGCTATTGCAATTTGCATATTCACGCTGCTTTACAGCAGCAGCTACTTAGCTCTACTTTGGTTGCCACCTTACAATGGAGTGGATATGAGATCTCAGCTAGCCGCCGACTACAGCGCCTGGGCGTTCATCGTCTTCCAGCCAGTTGACCCTGCTGTTATCGAAGAAATCAAGCAGGAACGAGGGTTACCCGAGCAGACGATCATTGATGGATTGTTTTGGCCAACGCCAACCAGTACGCTCACAATGCCCCCAACGACAAGATATACTCCAACTTCCACACCCCAGGCAACATTTGATAATCTTTCCTCCAGCCCAACTGCCTTCCAGCCTCCCTATACTTCGACCCCAATGCCGACAAGTATAATATCGCTTCCAGAACCTACCGTGACTCCAAAACCTGTCGGGACTCCCGGACCTGACAGAACTCCAAAACCCCATAAAACTCCAAAACCCCATAAAACTCCGAAACTCTAGACGAATTAAGTGAAGTGACCTGCTCCGCTTCAGCGGAATGAGTGCCGAACTCAAATTCCAATCCTGAGTAGCCTGATAATATTTGGATTGGCTTGAGTGTCGAAAACGAAAAGTATAAATTAGAATTGATCACTTGCGACAAACCGGCGTAAAGTCAAATTTCTTTCGCTTGAGCCTTTGATCGGTCCGCTTGGGAGGTTCAATCTAAAGAAAATCAATCGGGTGATCGTCGGCGGCGAGTCTGGTCCTGGTGCGAGACCTGTCATGCAGGAATGGGTCACGGATATTCGGGATCAGTGCCTGGGAGCCAAGGTTCCATTTTTCTTCAAACAATGGGGTGGCGTTCAGAAGAAGCGGCCAGGTCGTACGCTTGAAGGTCGCACGTGGGATGAGATGCCAGTCAGAATGAATATGGTGAAGGCGTAAATGAAAAGCCGCAGGTCGAAGCACCTTCGGCGTGCAGCTGAGTGTTTGTCAGGGCGTTCCATCCATGGCACAGCGGAAGCCAAAGTCAACATTATAGAAATATTCCAACTGGCTCCAGCCGCGGTTCGATGTGCGGAGAATCCGCTCGTCATCGTGCCATGATCCGCCGCGCAATACATGATACTCTCCCGTACTCGGACCTGATGGGTTGGTCAGTGGGGTATTCAGGTAATACGTATTCGAATACCAATCGGCGACCCATTCCCACGCATTTCCTGCCATATCGTATGCACCATAGAAACTTTTCCCGTTTTCATAACTGCCTACCTCGGTCGTGTCCTGCACGGTATCGTTGTAGTTGGCGAGGGTCCCGTCAATGCTGCTCCCCCACGGATACGTGCGTCCATCCGTCCCGCGCGCGGCTTTCTCCCACTGGGCTTCGGTTGGCAGGTCGATGCCGCGCCATACGCAATAGGCTTTCGCATCACTCCAATCCACAAAAACGACGGGATAATCATCAAACTGGGGATCTGCATAATAACTGTCACGTCTGAAGGAGCCTGTTCTATCCGGCGTCCGGCATACACCCGCCTCCACACAGGCTTTGTATAAGGCATTTGTTACTTCATATTTGTCAATATAATAATCATCCAAATACACCGTATGGACGGGCTTCTCATCGTCATACCCCGTATCACTGCCCGAGATGAAATTCCCGGCGGGTACGAGCACCATTGCCGCGCCTTTCGCATCCACGAGTTCATTTTGAGGAGCCGTGATTGCAGGAGGAACTGTTTCCGTTGGGACAACATCTTCGATTGGCTCAGTGGCGATCACTTCGTTTGGAAGTGTTGTGGCGGGCATGGACTCGGGGGTCTCCGTCGTGTTTGAGGATCGATTCCCTTGAAACAGTACAACGCCAAGAATGATCACTGCCAGGACGCCGATCACTGCGAAGAGGACTGGCAGATTCAATTTTCGGGTTGGTCCGGTTGTTCGGATAACAGGAGCAGGCTTATCGGTGGAATGAGGCGAAGCCTGTCCTTCTGAACGCGGGGTCACGCGTTCGAGCGTCGAATAAAATTTTGCATCAGGGAATTTCCCGCCGCGCACATCCACAAATTGCGTCGATTCAACCGAAAGCCAGGGTCCATCACCTTCCAACAATAATGGAAAGATCGGTTTTACGATGCGTTTGGCACGGTTTAGTTCGTTTTGCACCCACTCGGACGCGAACGAACGAGGACTCATAACAACGATAAAAGCTCCACAGGAATCCAGTTGTTTTTGGATCTCGGTCGGCCATCGCGACCCATAATCCAGGCGCGCATCGATCCAAACTTCAAAACCTTTTTCCTTCAGAATATCTGCAAGTTGATGTGCGTATTTTGTGTCTTTATGGCTGTAACTTACAAAAATGTGACTCATGAACACACCTGTAAATTTTATTCGAAATTATAAAATGAATTACCGCTTGTCTCACTAATAAGTAAACTTTTTGAATGGCTTTGTAAGCCAAAATCTAAACTTCAAGTTTACATACGCATGCCAGGCATGCGTGCGGCACTCTGTAGATGGGTTTAGGAGACCAGCTACCTCGCACAGTCCTGTGGATTTCCAATTCCCAATCTGGTAGGTTGAGCCTGTCGAAACCCTGACCTGGGAGGATGGTTCAGTTTCGCTCACCACAAGGTTTTTCCTTGTCGAGTCATGTGTACCCTTCGGGCATATCCATCCCGTTGTGGTGTGGTGCTGAAATTATAAGTCAATTTCTGTCTTTGTTACCCACATTCAATCAATTGCAATGTCAAGCCACACGTACCTAAAACGACCCTACCTGCTGTTTGTAATTCTGAAGGGCGAGCGCAAAAGACTGGTAATCGCGCAGGGCGCTCTCTTCCGCTTGCTGGCTGATGACATTCATCTCGTCGAAATTACCAGAAAGGGTCTGCACCAGGTCGCCATCCAGCCAGCCCCTGGCAGTCATGTCATGAAAAATGGCCATGGCCTCCAGGCGCGGCAGGCAGGGACGATAGGGACGATTTTCCACGAGCGCGGTGAACACATCCGCGACGGTCATGATGCGGCAGCCAAGGGTCAACTGCGGGGCGGAAAGGTGGAAGGGATAACCGCTGCCATCCAGCCGCTCGTGATGGTTGGCGCTCCAGTTGCGGACGTTTTCATCCATGCCCATGCGCCGCAGGATTTTATACGTCTGATAGGAGTGGTGACGGATGATCGCGATCTCGCGTTTATCCAGGATGCCAGGCTTTTCAAGAATCTCCAGTGGCACGCTCAACTTGCCAATATCATGAAGGTAACCAGCGGTGGTCAGGCGGGCACATTCAGAGTCGGATAAGCCGGAGAGCCGTCCCAGCGCGCCGGCGCAGGCTGCCACGCCGCTGGAATGTGCGGCTGTAAACGGGCTTTTGAAATCCACCATGTGGCAGAACAGGCGGGCGAGCTCCATGAACTGTGGGCCATCCAACGCGATGATGTCCCAATCCCCATTTTGTAGCGAGTGCCACTCCACTGTGGGGGAAGCGGCATCGAGCCAGAAAAATTCCTTGTCTGAAATATCGAGGAAGGCTTCGACAAAACGCGGGACGAACATGCGTCCCGATTGCTCAGCAATGCGCTCGCGAATGGACGTGATCTGGGTCAGCACTTCCTGTTGGGGATTCATAAGGACGGCGATACGATCTGCCAAATGGATGAGATGGCTGTGTAACGGGACGGCATGTCCAAAGAAGGATTCTCCGGCCCCAGCCTGCCAGTACACATGATGATCGCGAATGAGTTCGCCGACCGCTGTCAGGGGCGTAAAAGGCTTGAGGAACAAGTATCCAACCTCACCGTGGTCAGGACGCGTCTCGATCTCAAACTTGACCAGTCCGCGACTCTCAGCCAGCGAAAGTATGCCGATGTCATGCATGGCTCCGGCGATGGTCAACGATCTCTGCTCAGTGTCAGATAAACCCAGCGCCTTTGCCAGACGGCTAACAATGTACGCCACACGCGAATGATGGTCGGCCAGATATGGGTCAACCATGTCAACTGCTTCTGAAACTGCCAGCACGATGTTCAACAGAGAGAGCTCAGTTTTATCTGTCATCATCGCATCCTCCCCAAAAAGGGGCCTTCTTCAGTGTACATCTTTTCCATCCCCCGATACAACTACTTACGCTCCATCCTTTCCCCTCAACAGCACAAACGCAACAGGGAGCAATGGCTCATACGAGAAGGATTCTCCCTCGCGCTGCCACAACTCCAACTCCTGGAATCCGCTGCCGCCGACGGGCAGGATCATGCGTCCGTGATCGGTCAGTTGATCCAACAAGGGCTTCGGAACATGAGGCGCGGCAGCAGTGACGATGATGGCATCGTACGGAGCAGACTCGATCCAGCCTTGAGACCCGTCCCCGGTGTGGATGAAAACGTTCGTTACTCCCAGATCAGCAAGCGTCCGGGCGGCGCGGTCTGCCAGGGCTGGGATCAACTCAATCGTGTGCACCTCACGCGCGAGATTGGAAAGAATCGCCGCCTGATAACCCGATCCCGTTCCCACCTCGAGCACGCGTTCTGCCCCGGTCAATTCCAGTAGCTGGGTCATATAGGCAACAATGAACGGCTGTGAGATCGTCTGCTTGAAACCGATCGGATGAGGGCAATCTTCATACGCCCACTCCCGTGACTCCTCCGGCACAAAGAGATGGCGCGGTATCAGTTCAAACGCGGCGAGCACACGCGCGTTGTTGATCCCGCGTGTACGGAGCTGGCGCTCCACCATGTATTTGCGCTCGTCAGGAAATTCCCGCAACATCACACACCTCCCGACCCAATCCTCTGCTTTTCATCCCCACAAGAGATCAGGCAAGGAAATTATACAACCAAAAAACGCAGGGCAGGGACCTGTTCCCCCGAACATTTTTCGGGTTGCCGCCCCCACACAGAAGGATAAATCCGATGTAACGGGCAATCCGGGCCAGGTAGTGCAACCCGCTTTGGATGAGTACATCCAATTCCCGTAGGGACAGGGATCAACGGGTTTGACAGGCGGTAGTACCTCAGTACCAGCTTATGCTATACTTGCACGGGAAGGAGGATCCATGATCGACCCTGTTCAACTCCCAATACTTCTAAAGGCCATCGACTTCGTATTTGAAGAAGGGCGCAAGATTCTGGAGGAACGCCGCGAACGAAGGAAGGCAAATGACAATCCGCCTGAAAGCAAGGATCAGGAACCGGCAAAAGAGATCACTCCCCTTGAACCTGAGAAGGGAAATGAAATCAAGCAGGATCTGCTGACCTCAAAAATAGATGAGCTATTGTGGCAAAACCACGAAGAGGAAGTCAAACATCTGGTGAGATTACTGGAAACCTATTCCCGCAATTACCACCTGGCCCGGGAGCAGTATGCAAAATGGGGAAGTGCGCTCGTGCCTCCAATTATCCTGCACAACATGACAGATGCGGAAAATTCCATGATGGAAACCATAAAGCAGCTTGAAATCGTTTTGTCGAAAGTCTACAAAAAAGACATCCAACCAATCAAATAAAAGACAAGGTGCGCCATGGAAAAGGAAGAAATTACTCATCTTGAAAGGATGATTTCTTTACACAAAAAAAACCTCTACACACTTGAGGAGATGCTGGCAAGATACGGGTCCGATCAACCCCTGCATCTCATCAATAGTGTCACGATGGAAAAGGAAGCCATCGCCAGATATAACAACAAATAGAGAGCATCACGGGTACCTCCAAAGAAATCGAAAAATCAAACTTGCTGGCAAGCCTGCCAAGGCGACCTTATTTTGTGGGAAGGGACGAAGAAATAAAGACCATTTTGCAGTCCCTGCAGCCCAACAGCAGGACTTTCATCATCGGTATTGAAGGGATTGGAGGGATGGGGAAATCCACGCTTGCGATAGAGGTAAGCTATCGCTGCATCGAGAACAATCTCTTTGAAGCCGTAATCTGGATTTCAGCCAAGGAATCCGTTCTGACGCTTCACGGCATCGAGCCAGTGATACCGGAGGCCAAAACCTTATCAGACATCCTAATCACGATTGGCACAAGTTTGGGGAATCCCACGATCGGAAACTTATCCATTCAGGATCAAATCAAGAGAGCCTATAACCTTCTTTCAAGGCGCACGACACTTCTTGTCCTGGACAATTTCGAAACCCTGTCAAAAAATGAACAGCGAGACATCCTCGACTTTTTACGAAGGTCACCGATTACCCTTAAGGTTATTGTTACATCGCGCGAGAGGGTTACCGAGGGACAGATCATTCGTTTACAGGGTTTATCCTTCGAGGAAAGCAATGCCTTGCTGGAGTGGGATGCCCAGCAAAAGAATATCCAGCTTACCAAAGACCAGAACAAATATCTGGTTGACCTAACAGGGGGACTCCCCCTGGCACTCTTGTGGGTACAGGGACAAATCGCTGTACTCGGTTACTCAGTCACACAGGTTCTGGACAAATTGAGCCTGGATGCAGACATACCGATCCTGCAATACTGTTTCAACCACAGTTGGAATTTGCTTCGGCACAACAACGAGAAAAAGCTGCTTTTCATTCTGGCGTTACAACCCGAGGCCGTCTCAAGAGATGCCCTCAAGGAAATTTCCGGCATCGAGGAAGACGACAGCTTTGACAATGCGATCAGCGATCTTTTACAGTTAACACTGATCGAACACGAATCTGACAACGATCATTTTAGTATCCTGCCCCTAACGCGCAGGTTCATCCGCACGCAATTCGCAGGTGACCGAAAATTCATCAAACAGGCTGAATTGAAGACAGCCCAATATTATGTGAAGCTCCTGTCGCAAAAAAGCAGCTTCAAGGAGTGGCGGGGATACGACGATCTATTGCTGGATCGAAACAACATACTTAGCGCGGCTCAATGGTGCTATAAATCCATACAGAAAAAACAATCCGGCTCCAGTTCCCTGACAAAGCAGACCAGAAGCATCGCTGAGATCCTGGTACAGATAGGCATTCAGTTTGGCAGTGTATTGTGGCAGCGTGCCTACTGGTATGACCGTATGACTCTGGCACATGCCGCGATAAGCGCTGCAAAGTTATTATTGGACTGGAAATCCGTGAGCACCTTTTCCAGGAACATCTCCTGGATATATTTCTATCAGGGGGATTATCTGAGGGCTTTGCACTGGGCTGAGGAAGCATTATCGGCAACAACAAAAACCGAGGATCAACTGCTGATCGCCGCAGCGAAAAGGTCCCTGGGGACAGTGGAATTGCGCCTGGGCAATTTTGACCGTTCTGAAAAATTATTAAAGGACGTAATTAAAACAACCGAGGCGTTTACCAGCGATGACTACGGGATCTACAGTAAGGGCTTTGCGCAATATGGCCTAGGCGATCTTGAGTACGAGCGTGGAAATATCGACAAAGCGAAAGAGTGGTATCAAAAAGCTTTGGATACCTGGCAAGACCCTGTTCGTAAAGACCCTGTCCGGCACATTAGTTACGCGCTAAACGGATTGGGCTTTGTTGCATTAAAAGAAAAAAGGTTCGAGGATGCAAAGCGCTTTTTCACAGAGGGTGTTCAATCTGCAGAAGAGTTTGGAAGAGTCGATGAACTCGCCAGAGGGCAGCTTGGGCTAGCTTCCGTCTACCTCGAAACAGGTACAGATATGAAAACTGCTTTAACATTGGTCAATGAGTCCATCGAGAGTTTTCAGCAGCAGGGCATGCAGTACGAAATTCAAAAAAGCCAAACGCTTCAGGAGAAAATCCTGAACACACAACAGTCCCGGACAATAACACCGCAGTAACAAAAATGGATAATGAGCTAAAGGTTTTTCTGCAATCATTTAAGGAATTGGAGAATCTGTTTCAAGCGCTTCCGATCACTGAAACTCAATTTCAACGGTTGAAAGGTTTCGTTTCAGGCATTCTAAAGAATGCCAAAAATCTGGCCCTATACGATTCGATCACGCACGCCCTTAATACGCGGGCAGGAAAATGGCTGGTGCCCGAGGAACAAATTAGAGGGATGGCAAAGGTCGACATTTACGATTTGCGGCAGGCAAATAAAGTATATGGAGCATCAGTAGTAGATTCAGAACTACATAAACTGGCATTTCAATTCATGTCCATTTTTACCCTGGACAAAGGTGATTTTGTTCGCAGGTCTCCGGGTAGTGATGAATTCAGGATATTTTCCACATCAAAAACGCCTCGAGAGATGAAACGTCTGTTGTCCAGCCTATACACCAACCAGGCGTTGGACTCTCTACTCACCTGGGATTTTGGTACCGGTCTTACGGAAACCGAGGCTGAGAATAACCTGCAAAAGCAGCGAAAGACCTTCAGACCTTTGGTAATCAGACAAACCGTTCTGGAGAGTCACTCGGAAATTCCCAGGCGTATCGAGGAAAATAACAGCTATCAAAGTTGGAATGAGTTTAATATGCCCTATGAACGACTTATCGATACAATCTGTTCGTTGGAGTTGCCTGCCACTGTAGAACAACAGACAATTGAGCAGGTTAAGATCACCAAAAACATAGTGGAAAATATAGTAACCAGAGAGGCTTTAACAGGCACACTCAATGGACTTGGAGCAAAGTGGTACCTGGAAAATACGATTATTAAAAGCGTGGCACTGACAGACATGCTTAATATGCATGAAGGAAATGCTCGCTACGGAAGCACTGCGATAGACCAGGATCTCAGACGGTTTTCAAATATGCTTTCAAAGCATTTCCCGAAAAATGACGGGTTTTTGCTGTTCCGATCCGAACGCGCAGGCGATGAATTCAAGATAACATCAACAAAAAGTAACATTACAGAACTGGAAAATAGGATTCGTACAGTTTGGCAAAAGGACTTAAATTGTGGGCTGCTCGCATGGAATTATGGTGTAGGAAGAAATGATGGCGAAGCTCATGTTGATTTGTATAGAAACAGAGTTAAGGAAACAGAAAACATGAATGTTTCAATTTCAAACGGCAAATCAACTTTTATCATTGTCAGGCCGGAAAGCGAGGACTATCCCGGTCTATTTAAGCTTTCAGAAGAAGCAGCTCGTATTATTGACGGGACACCGATCATTGATATACATCTAACTGTGCAGGCAATTCGAAATGTTGAAAAATTTGCTTCATTGAAAGAACGCCTCGAAGAATACAGCTTGAAATTACATCCCTTTGAAATTAGGGTCAAACATATCGCCAGGATGAACGTAAACAATCAACAGGGCAGGTTGTGGCTGCTTGCAGAAAAAACTCCCGAACTGGAAAACATGTATAACGACCTCAGCCAGATTGCACGTGAAATGGGATATGATAGCTATCCCTATGAATTCCAGAATTGGATGCCACATATAAAAATTGTCGACTTGCCGGAAAACACATCAACTCAGATAAAAGACCCAACCTTCGGGGCCAACAGAGGGGCTACTTTCATAGTAAGACGTTTCGAATGGACAGTACAGAAAGCATCGGAGCGTTGGGAATTGTTGCATCAATTCCCATTTCCAGAGTAATCATTTTTTTAATCCCTGTCGCGCTATTGAATTTTCCTATCTCTATCCTCCTTTCCGGACAGAAAGGCAGTTCTCTTTATTAAGCCATGGGTAACCTTATAGGCTGATATATCCTTCGGGCACAATGCCACACCGCCGTGGGCCAGGCGTGAGTAGAGGGTCGAAGGTAGAGAAAGGCTTTTGTTACAGAATTGTGCTATTATTTAGATGCCTTTAAAGGAGTTTCCTGTTGAGCTTTCTGTTTTGTCCGCCTGAGGCACGGATGATGAAACCATCGACTGACAGGTATGCTCATAACCAAAGCAAAAAAGGTGAAGTGCAATGGCAACCATCCTCATCGTTGACACAAACCCAACAGACCGCCGCCTGTATATTACCTTGCTAAGCAATTTTGGCCATCGCCTGCTGGAAGCGGATGATGGACTCCAGGCGCTGGAGCGGGCGCGAGCCGAAATCCCTGACCTGATCATCACAGACATCCTCATGCCAAATATGGATGGATTTACTCTTGTGCGCCGCTTGCGCGCCGAGCCCCTCCTGATGGGGATGCCGGTCATTTTCCATACCGCCAACTACGATGTATCAGAAATACACAAGCTGGCCCGTGCCAGCGGAATACAGCATATTCTCAGAAAGCCTGCCGAACCACAGGAGATATTGCGGGCAGTGAATGAAGCTCTCAAAAAGCCAACCACACCTTCCAGGCTGCCCCAAACCGGACAACTCCAGCGCGAACACCTGCAATTGCTGGCCGACAAACTCTACCAAAAAAACATGGAATTGGAGAAAGCCAACGAGCGCCTGCGCAGCTTCTCACTGACCGATGGATTGACCAGCTTGAACAACAGGCGCGGCTTCATGATCCTGGCTACCGGGTTGTTGAAGTTTGCCCGGCGGGCCGGCTATCCCTTGTATCTGCTGTATATAGACCTGGATAGCTTAAAATATATCAACGATACCTTCGGTCATGCAGCCGGAGATACGGCTATAACTCATTTTGCCCGCATTTTGACGGAGACTTTTCGTGATTCAGACGTTATCGGCCGCATGGGTGGAGATGAATTTGTAGTCCTGATTATCGACGCGTCCGAAAGCGACCTGGCCAGCATGCAGGCGCGCTTGCAAAGCAGTGTGGATGCCCATAACATTCAATCTATGCACGGATATGCTCTGTCTCTCAGTCTGGGAGTCATCCGAGTTGACCCGAATTCCACTATCACTATGGAGGCATTGCTCTCTCAGGCAGACGAAGCAATGTATGCACATAAACAGCGCAGAAAGCGTACAGCATAACGATAGAGGAGGACTTTGAGAGGGTATTTGGTTTCGAGGATTGCTTTATGAACCGCGAAGCATGCAAAGAGCGCCAGGAAAAACCTTTGCGCTCCTAGAAGTTATATTCCCAACACTGAAATTAAAACCAAAACTGCATAGGTTTCATTGGAAAGAAATTAAATGAAGATTCACTTTGATTGGACACGTTCCCGCAAGGCACGGATCAATTTTCCGTACCCGCCCGTTTCGAACAGATCCACGCGGTGCAGGTGGCCCAGGGACTCGGGCATGTCACATTTTTCCAGCCGGAGGGGGATGATAAAGATCTCATCGTCAGGAAGCGACTTTGCTTTTTCGAGCGCGATCTTCAATTCCTCGTGGCGATATCCATGCTGTTTGTCGAATCCCCGCGAAAGGCAGACGATGACCACATCGCTTTTGAGGATCGCCTCGCGGATCTCATGTTGCCAGTCCTGCCCGGGCTGGAGGTTTTCCACATCCATCCAGGCGTCGATCTCATCTTTGATGATACGGCTATAAAGCTTATGAACGGCTTTCCTGTCACTGTGTGCGTGAATAAGGAATAAATTTACCTTTTGACTTGATCGTTTCATTCAACATAACCGGTTCCTGTAAATACAGATATTGTGGAAGAAGTTAAAAGTCGAAAACCAATTGCTCAGTCTGCGTCAGCCATGACTTATCCAGACCGATGATCGGCTCCAGGACAGCCTCCACAGCACGGCCAAGCAAACGCTGATAGCGGGGAATATTCACTGTGCGTGAATCAACCTCTCCTGGCGTATCCCAGGCACAGGCGCGTGGAATGCCGCGGGCGTAGAGGCTTCCCGGCGCTTACTAATTGTCCCAATGCGGTGGATGCTGGCGACAGCGATTTGAATTCATTCAAATTGCAGCTGACAGTCTGGTGGACGATCAGTTTTTCGATTGGGATACGTCCCAAACACAAGTCAGATTGTTTATCCTGGATCAGTTTCCTGATTTCAGGCAGGCGATCTTTTAGATTATTTGCACCTGGGGCTTTTGCGAGAATCTCCAGAATTTGCATTTGTGTTTCTCGAATGAACGCAGGCGTATCGCGACGGCGCGTCTCTATTCCACGCGTCTTGATCTCTCCATTTTGAAATACTCCAAAATAGCGATTGGGAACAGCGATCTTTTTATTCCGGTGGGAAGGCAGAAAAGCCACCCACTTGTAAATGCCATCCAGGGCAATCGGCAGCCCCGTGCGCGTCTTGATCTCATCAAGCAATGGTTGAAAATCCTGTGTCTTATGGCAATCTGATTTCCGCACCCACATCCCATCAACGTATAAATGCAATACGCGAAAACCAATGTCTTCGGCGGCTTCCTTGGCACGCAAAAGGACTTCACGTCCATAGGCGGTCACCGCTTCGTGAGCTTCGATCCGCCCAAAGCGGGCATTCTTATATCCCAGATAACCGAAACAGGTGACCAGCAGCCATTTGTACGCGGCGGCATGCGCCTTATAGTTTTTATAACGGCAATCCGATCTTGAAAGGGACAGCAAAAGGGATTTGAGTTTGAATCGTTTTTCGAGCAACGGCTCAAGGGTCCGCGGGATGAGACCCAGGTCCTCCCGCTTCACAACGGACCTCAGGTCTGTCACCGTTTCAACGGTCTTTGTCTCGGTCCCAACCGTCTCCGGCGAAATATTGAAGCGCACCATGAGGCTTGGATACATGGAGAAAAAGTCGACTTCCGCCACATCTTCATGCAATCCAATGATTGGATCATACACCGTTCCGCCCATGTCGTCGTGGAAAAGTTCCGATGTGGTCTTGGGTCGCTCAACCTGTTCCTTGCGAAGCGGGACAAGGATTTCGTTTTCCAACGCGGTAACGATCTGCATGGCCGAAATACCCGTCCCCGGGGAAACACGGGCAACCGTTTGAATGGGCAGGGATGTCACACGCGCCATTTCCAGAACACCGTCAACACCATAATCGTGATACATGACTGTATTATGGATATCAAGGTGTAAACGCCCGGCCAAATGGATTTGTTGACCGCGATAAATGACCTGGTTATAGGCGAAATAACTGCGCTCCTTGCGATAACCGATTTCACCATCCGGGTCACGGTTGAGCAGCAATGGGCGATTTTGTTCATTCGACAATTTCAGAATCAAAGGTAAAAGCCAGGTATCCCCGTGTGCAGTGACGATCAAATCCGGGTCAGCCTGCTTGAGCAGATAATTTAGAAGTCCCAGCATGGAGGTCTCGTTTTTTAGATCAAGGGTCATGCAATTCTTTTGAGAACGCACAAGGATTTGTCTTGGGGTGTTATGAAACGGATCCACATCAGGTTCAATGGTAAGAACGCGTAGTGATGGCGGAGCAGGGTCAACTTCCCATTTCGAATCGAGTACGTTTATCTTATGAATTACATTTTGTTCATCTGCAAGGACGTGACAACGCGCCAATGGAAATGTCCTGTGGACTGCTGCATGACGAAGGGCAATGTGCAGGTCAGAATCATAAAAAGTCGGGTCAGGGAAAAGTCTGGCAAGTGTTTGAAATAATGACGGAAGCGCAGAAGGTGAGCCAAGAGTGGCAGCTAATACTACCGTTAAGCCAGTAAAGAGATCCCGCCGCTCTGTTCGGGATAGTTTTATGTATGGCGGTTGTTTCTCAAGAAATATCCATAGCTCGCGCAAGCGGTGGGATGGCCCGGTAGCGTAAAAGGTGACGGGAAAATCCTGATACAGGCAACGCCGCCGGCCGTCGTCACATAACAACCAAAGGACCACCCCGCGTTCCGGATGGGAATAAATATCAAGCAACCAGCCAGTAAATTCGTTCATGGTGAATCTGATTTCAATTTCTCCAGGTACTTGCGCAGGTCATCCACTTCCCTGCGCAGGCACATCACTTCCTTGTGATCTTCAATTTGCATGGAAAGCAAAAAGGTTTCAAATGGAAGAAGATGCCCGGCATAGGCCGCAGCTGCGCGATGTTTGTAGGCGGCAACAAACAGATCATCAAACACAACCTGATCTTCGCGGCGCAAGGCACGGCGAAATTTCGCAAGGTTGGCCTCCTCCGCATGCAGAATGTCGGTGATGGTTGGGGTTACATTTCCCATTAGAAAAAACTCAACTGTTGCGAATCGGTCACGGCTGTTTCGTAAACAGATACCTGTGAGGCGGAGGACCGGAGACGCTGGAATAAATAATCAGAATCACCCGAAGCGGGAGGTTCATGAACCGTTACTGCCAGCCCCGCGCCATGACTTAATCTCTGAAAATGTTTCAATGAACTTTCCAAAAGGAATTTGCGGGTGTGCATTTTGACATTCTCATCATAAAAGGTGGATAGAAAATCGAGGATCAGGATCGGTGTGTTTCCAGTGGGTGTACGCTCCAGAAGCTTGACCGCTTCATAACAAATAAATGCGCGCTGGACTTTGATACGGTCGATGATCCCCGGTCTGCCGTGTGCAGCACGGGCAACCACGGAAGAATCAAACTGCCTGCCACAATCCAGCACAGTCAGGGGACCATACCCGGCCAAATAAGCCACAGCGACAAGTAAACGGCGGCGGTATTGATTCGGCAGGATCAATAATTTCCATTGTTTGGGGTGTAGATCCAAAAGTTCATTCATTGGTTGAGAATACATCAAGGAAAACAAAATAAAAACCCCCTTTGGAAAGTATCCGTCAGGGGGTAGCCACAAGGATGTAGCAAGTATCGGTTATAAAAAATAAGACAGCCAGCGATGGGGTTATTTCCATCCGTTAAAATCCCAGCCATAAAAGATCAGGCGCAGTTCAGTCTTGCTATGCAGATCCAACTTGTGAAAAACAGTTTGTAGATATGACTTGACCGTTGTGACCGACAAACCCAACCGGAATGCTATCTGGTGATTCTTGTATCCGAGACAGGTTAAGGCGACCACATCCTGCTCGCGCGGGGACAGGGACAGCCAGCGTTGATATAGCTCATCGGTGTTTTTATCACGGGGAGGATCGACAGCTGATTCATCCTTTGAAGATCGATGCTCCTGACCAGTTGAGTTTGATGAGCGAATAAGGTGTAGAGAGTTTGTCAGGGTGTACGCGTATTTATTTGTTCGCTGTGAACCTGCCCGTGGATTTTGCTTTCGCGGGTTGGACATTGCCGGAAAGTTTACTAGAACATATGTTCTTGGTCAAGGTGTTTGTAAAGATTTCCACCCTGTTTCTACGCACGCAACACATCCAGCGGGTCGTCTCCGCGGCGGATACTGAGTCCATGCAGGAGCAGACCAAACTGAGAAAGACCGAACCAGAGCAGGAAGATCGTCAGGCTGATCGAAGCGCGGTCGATCCAGGCAGGCAATGATTTGATCAGGTCCGCAGTCTGCGTGCGCCAACCTGTCACCTTTTGTTCATAATCCTTGATCGCCGCGAGGAAGTTTTGCAGGCTTTCGCGTGTCTCAGTCAAATCGCCGCCCAGCAAATAAGATGTGTCGCTGACGAAGGTCGATGCCTGTCTGGCAATCTCCTCGGCGTTCGCAATTTCCGAATCGATTGAATTGGCGGAAGCGATCAAATCGGTCACTATTTTTTCGGGCGCACTGAGGTCAGCACCAGGGAGGAAACTGCTGATCCCTTCCAGCACCGATTGTAAATTTTCCAATGCGGCGCGCGCGGCATTGATCCTTTCGCGCGTCGTTTTCAACTCGGGGAGCAGTTTGTCGTCCAATGTGCTCTGAATGCCGTCCAGAAGATTTTCCGCGCTCGTGGATTGCTCCGCTAGTTTTTCCAGCACCTTCTCGGTCGCGTCCACGATGCGCAAGGCACGCTCCAGCTCCACTCGCGATGAGGCCAGTGTGGCTTGTGCCTGCGAAAGCTCGTTATCTATTTTCTTTAGCTGGCTGGTCGCATCGCGCGTTAACGGCTCATTATAGATCCACGCCGCACCAATCCCCACAACGCTCAGCAGGAGAAATATCGAGCTCAGAACGATCAACGTCCATGAGAAAATTTTGCGAGCCATAACTACCTCCTTGCAAACACTGTGTTATGTTTCCGGATTTCCTCGGTCCAAACGATCACAGCTTTGCATCATGCGCGCAACGGAAGCCGGTATCCATGTAATGTCCGGACGGATCCGTTCCAAAACGATAATAGGTCGTTATCTCTTCAAGAGAAGACGCCCAGTTTCCACCGCGCACCACACGCAAACCGGTCGTATCCGGATCTTCGCGTCCATCAGCCGGGTTGTAAGGATAACTCCAGTACAAACTGCTGACCCATTCTGAGACGTTGCCTGCCATATCGAATGCCCCATAAAGGCTTTGTCCATTTCCATAACTGCCGATCGCAGAGGTATCACCAATGCAGACTCCACTGGCATCCGTGTAATTCGCGAACGTGCAGTCCGCGTCGCCTCCCCATGGATAGGTCCGCCCATCGATGCCGCGCGCCGCTTTTTCCCATTCGGCTTCGGTAGGCAGGCGCGCGCCGCGCCATTCACAATATTGTTTGGCCATACGCCAGTCCACATTGATCACAGGGTAACCATCAAACTC
>Ga0210377_10001257_pt1 | contig 23216 bp, 19 predicted proteins | sample PLM4_65_b1redo_FD_155480 | JGI IMG/M metagenome (GOLD analysis project Ga0210377, IMG submission 155480) | Groundwater sediment microbial communities from an aquifer in East River, Colorado, USA - PLM4_65_b1 redo | ecosystem: Environmental > Terrestrial > Soil > Riparian zone | place: USA: East...
GCCTGTGGGAAAGGATGCGGCAATTGCTGCGAGCATCAAAAAGACCTGCCCTTCTATCCTCACGAACTGGTCGGCATCTACTGGTATGTCTCAGAAAAATTGCCGGCGGCCACCCGGGACATGCTGAAAATCCGTCTCGCCATTCATACGGCGGATTCCCCGTGCCCCTTTTTGATCAACGGGTCCTGCTCCATTCATCCTCTCCGGCCTATCGGGTGTCGGCAATTCAACGTCTTCACCACGCCCTGCGCACCGGGAGAGGACCCTTACTATACGAGGCGGGACGATGTACTTGTTCCCTTGACTGACTATACGGACAGGGCTTTTGCCGCAATGCTGCCGTTCTATAACATGAAGAGTGAAGGGGACCTCTCCCGGGCTCTCAAACTAATCCGCTCCCAGATCATGAATCTCCAGACTTTTGACTGGGGCAGGCTGGTTGCGGTGATTGAACAAACCGGCTCCCACAGGCCTGAATAATCACGGCCAGGTCTCCCTAAGCATGGGCATCAAATTTGGTTGATAGTTAGTTGGCATGTGGCGCTCGGCTGAGAGGTTTTGCGTCTATGGCCAGACCCGTAACACTGTACCATATCCCCATGTTATGCAAAGCAAATCGGACAAACATGTAAATTTGGTTAAAAATAAAAAAACTTGACTTCATGCGAAAAAAATGTTATATTTTGTTTACTTATTGATATGTTCACGCATGAGTGCTGACTAAGGAAGTATATATATGAAACGGAAGATCATATTATCCCTGCTCACGGTGTTTTTGTTCTCCGCTCTGGGAGGGGTCTTCGCCACCCTGTTCCTGAAGAACACCACTGCAACGCTCAGCCGTCTCATCGACCTCTACCAGATCGAAGGCCACAGGAATGACCTCGTCATAGCAACTCAGACAGTCCAGTCCGATCTCACCACTGCCTATACTAAGCTTGGCCACCAGACCGACCTTATTGAAGAAAACGTCACAAAGCTCGAACAGACAGTGCAAAAATGTTTCAACTGCCACCATGCGCCTGAGATTGCCGGACAGATCGAGCGCGTTCAATCGCACGTTGTCAACTATCGGAAGGCATTGAGCAACTATATCACCGCATCGGCAAATTTTCGGCAGGGCACCGAGCTGAAGCTTGATGCCGCGGCCATCGGCAATGAGCTCCTGGTCCAGACCAAGGGGCTGTCCCAGCAGGCGAGCATCAGACTCGAGCACCTGACCCAGGATGCGGCGCAGAAGATAAAACGGGCGAGGATGATCCTTGCGGCAACCCTGGTCCTGACCTTTGTTCTGGCCGTCATGGTCGTCATGAACCTGATCCGGGCAATTACCAAGCCAATTAATACGCTGGTCAATGCAACACGGATGATCACAGGGGGAGACCTCGGGTACACGATCGCATTTAAGGACAAGGCGGAGTTCGGCGAGCTCGACTCGCACTTCAACGCCATGAGCCTTTCGTTGAAAAAAGGCTACACAAAGCTTACAGAGGAGATCCAGGAGCGCAAACAGACCGAGGAGGCTTTGAAGAAGTCCAAGTCTTTTCTCAATACGATCTTCGACAGCATCCAGGACCCTTTCTGCATCATCGACCGCGACTACCGTATCATCCGGGCGAACGAGGCTTATGCGCAGTTGAAGTACAAGAAACTCGATGATATGATCGGGAAAAACTGCTTCGAAGCACTGCTGAAGAGGAACCATGTCTGTGATGACTGTATTGTGCAGAAGACGTTCTTATCTGTAAATTCCTGCGCCAAGGAAAAAGAAGTACACACCTTAGACGGAATAATAGCCTGGATCGCGATCCATACCTATCCGGTCATTAACAGCGAGGGGGAGGTGTCACACGTTATTGAGTACACGCAGGATATCACGGAACGGAAACGGGCCGAGGAGGCGCTCCGCGTAAGCGAAGAACGGTATGCCCTGGCTGCCCGCGGTGCGAACGACGGACTGTGGGACTGGGATCTGCGGACCAACATGATATATTATTCCTTCCGGTGGAAGTCGATGCTTGGGTGCGATGAGAAGAATATCAGCGGCTACCCCGAGGAATGGTTTCGCAGGGTCCATCCCGACGATCGCAGCGAAGTCGAAGCCAAGATTGCTGCCCACCTCAGCGGGCGGAGCGAGCATTTCGAAAGCGAATACCGGATCTTGCACAAGGACGGGATGTACCGGTGGGTGCTCAACCGGGGGCTGGCGATACGGGATGAGAATGGCCATGCGTATCGAATGGCCGGTTCCCAGACAGACATCACTTCGAAAAAAACAGTGGACGAACAGCTCCTCTATAATGCTTTTCACGACGCCCTGACCGGGCTACCAAACCGGGCTCTCTTCATGGACCGGCTTCAGCATATCATCACTGTGTCGAAGCGCCGCGCTAATGAGATCTATGCGGTACTTTTCCTCGATATGGACCGTTTTAAGATAGTCAATGACAGCCTTGGCCATACCGTGGGCGACCAGATCCTTGTTTCCATGGGACAGAAGTTGTCAGAATGCCTCCGTCCGGGAGACACGGTCGCGCGCCTTGGCGGAGACGAGTTTGCCGTGCTCCTGCATAACATCAAAGAAGTGAAAGACGCCGTTGAGGTGGCCGAACGCATCCATCAAAAACTGGCGGCGCCGCTCCTGGTCAAGGGACACGAGGTTTTCTCGTCGGTGAGCATCGGGATCGCCATGAACTCAGAGCACTACGAACGGCCTGAACAGGTGCTGCGTGATGCGGACATCGCCATGTATCAGGCAAAGGCAAGGGGCAGCGCATGCCATGAGATTTTCGATCCCAAGATGCATGCGAACATTCTGGACCGGCTGCAGCTTGAGGCCGATATGCGCGGGGCACTGGACCACAAGGAGTTTATTCTCTTCTACCAACCGATAATCGACCTGAAGACACACCAGTTGATTTCTTTCGAGGCCCTTGTCCGGTGGAACCATCCCACGCGGGGCCTCCTCTATCCCCTGGAATTCATCCCCATGGCCGAGGAGAACGGCCTGATCAATGCCATCGGCGAGTGGATCCTCCGGGAGTCCTGCCACGAACTGCGAATACTCCAGGAACGGTATCCCAAGCAGCCCCCGCTCAAGATGAGCGTCAATATTTCGGGCAAACAGTTCACGCAGCGTGACCTCGTTAGCAAGGTGTCCGCTATCATCATGGAGACGGGGATCGATGCGCGCACCCTGGCGCTCGAGATAACGGAGAGCATGATCATGGAGAACGTCGAGACTGCGGTTGAGACGATGAACCAGTTGAGGAACATGGGCATCCAGATCCACATCGATGATTTCGGCACAGGCTATTCCTCACTGAGCTATCTGCACCGCTTCCCGATCGATGCCATCAAAATCGACCGGACGTTCATCAACAAGCTTACCGCGGACGGCAAGAACAAGGAGATCATTCAGTCGATCCTTTCGCTGGCCTCAAGCCTGAACTTTGAAGTGATCGCCGAAGGCGTGGAAATGAACCACCAGTTGGTGAACATGCAGAACATGCAGTGCCAGTTCGGGCAGGGATTCCTGATCTCAGTGCCCATGGAACCGGGTGCGATCGACGCCTGGGTGCAGGCTGAAAAGATTAAGACCTCCTGAGCAGAGGCGGCAGGAGACAGTGCCGCCCCGGGAGAGAGTGTTATTGCGAAGAGCGATCTCGGTAGCGATCCCTTTGTGAGCATGGAGAGTGCTACTCGTTCGCCGGTCGCTTATAAAAGACACGGTACTCATACAAAACGTACTTGATGTCAACAGTTTTTGCCCTTCACCGTGTCAAGGATGGTGATCGGGTTGGTCCTGGTTCCGGCGTGTCAAGGTCAGGTTGTCTGCAGGCGTTCTCGGATCTTCCTCGTAAAGTCATCTTTCCCGCTGCTGACATGGTACAGATCCATGACCGCGTCTCTTTGTGATCGGAAGCGTTCGTAGCCGGCCCGCCGTGATCGTTCTATTACCGACCAGTTCCCGTGCCGGGAAAATTCATTGTATGCATTTTGCATCTCCGCGTAAATGACCCTCCGATACCCCTCCATGAGCGCTATTGTAAGGCTGAGGGCGCCGCGGTCCTGCGTGTCGACGATCCTCTTGTAAGGGCCGTGGTCCGAGGTGTCGGCGATCAGGTCTTTGATCGCGCGTAAATAATGCTCCGCTTTCCGGTCCCCGGCCTGGGAAAGAAGGTCTTTCCATTCAGGCACCTCTTCCAGAGCTTCCGCGATCTCATGACAGAGCAATATTTTGGAATATTGTTCCGCCATCTCCCCAAGCCGTTTTTCGAATGTCTCGTCGATGATCTGCCGGCTCTGGAAACCGTACTGTGCAAAGGCATCCTCGAGGGCTGAAACGCTCCTCGCGTTCAGTTCAGAGGCCTTGTACAGGAGCAGCATCGTGAGCGGCTCCAGCCGCAGGTAGATGCTTTTTTCCTGGAGCATACCGGGCGCGGTAAAAAGGTCCCGGACGAATTCAGTGCTTGAAGTGTACACGGTCAGATCGGAGATCACAGAAAGGGAATGGAGTTCCGCAAGAAAAAAGGTGGGTTTCATATACATGCCATAGCCCGCGCCGTAAACGAGATTGTGATCATTCAGCGCCTGATTGATTTCAACGACATCGAAAGGTCCATAGGTCTTCTCGCCTATCCTCAGGTCCCGGAAACCCTTCTCCTCGAGTTCCGGCCAGCGCGATTCCTTGCTGGAGATCCAGGACATGATCTCTTCACGGTTGATCTCTTCCCAGGGTTTGAGGCCTCTCTCGGACCGGTAAAGGTCGCGATACCGCATCAAAAGTCCGCAGACCGAGAAATATCCCCAAAACTGTGCGTCAGAGACATCGCAATTGAATTTAATGTCGTTTCGTAGTGTGTCGTCCATGATTGGTTTCCAGGATATCATTATTCATCAAAATGGAAGAAAAGTAAATGATGGAACTTCGTATGAGCCCGCCGGCCTAAAAAGTCCTTGCAACTGCTTAAATAATAAACTATAATTCGCAAATCCCCGTCAGACAGGTTTTTTACCTCATATGTCTAAAAAGAAAATACATGACCTTCGCAAGAAGATTGACGAGATCGACGATAAACTGATCGATATGCTCAATGAGCGCGCCCGGTACGTCATCGAGGTAGGTGACATAAAAAAAGCCGAGAAGCTCGACTTCCATTCTCCATCCCGTGAACAGGAGATCCTTGAACGCCTCAGCGCCCGCAATAAGGGGCCGTTCCCCCAGGATACCCTGCGGGCAGTTTATCGCGAGATCCTTTCTTCCTCCCTTTCGCTCGAGCGTCCGCTCAAGGTCGCATATCTCGGCCCCCGCGCCACGTTCACTCACATGGCCGGAATGCAGCAGTTCGGGCTGGCAGCGCAGTATGTACCGGTGGAGAGCATCAAGGACGTGTTCAATGAGGTGGAGCGCGGCCGCGCGGACTACGGCGTTGTGCCTATTGAAAATTCCTCGTCAGGGGCGGTGATCTATACCCTCGACATGTTCATCGACTCCGACCTTAAGATATCAGCCGAGATCATGCTCGAGGTGTCGCAGCACCTCTTGAACAAGTCAGGCAAGCTCGAGGACATAACAAAGATCTATACGATCGCGCCCGCAGCGGCGCAGTGCAGACAGTGGCTCGAAAAAAACCTGCCAGGCGTGCCGATTCTGGATGCGCCGAGCACGGCCAGGGCCGCAGAAATGGCTTCGGACGACCCAACGGTCGGGGCGATCGCCAGCGAGATGGCGGCGGTGCTCTATGGGCTTCAGATCGCGGGGAAAAAGATCGAGGACAACACCAGCAATATCACACGGTTCCTGGTCATTGCCCTGAAATCTCCTGGGAAGACTGGCCGCGACAAGACCTCGATCATGTTCTCCATCAAGGATAAGGTGGGCGCACTCTATACCATGCTCGCCCCCTTTGCCGAGAGCGGCATCAACCTCAACAGGCTTGATGCCCGGCCGTCGGGACGGAAGGTCTGGGATTACGTGTTCTTTCTTGACATGGAAGGCCATATCGAGGACAAAAAGGTGGCGGCCGCAATCGAACGCCTGCGGCAAGACTGCATGTTTCTGAAGGTGCTGGGTTCGTACCCGAAGAGCGGATGATTGCTCGTGCGGATTGCGGAATGCGAAAGAAGATCATCAAAATGTCAAAACTCAACGTTCAGATCAGTATCAAAACAGCAAAAGTCACAAGGGCGTGTTTTTTTTAGATATTGGTTGTTGATGTGATATTTAAAATTTTTTTCAGAGTACCTTCACCTTCATCCAGGCTCCGAGCAGGCCACGAGAAAATTTTTATTTAATGAGGTTTTCATTATGATCACAGTCTCAGAAAACATCAGGAGTATCTCCCCCTATGTTCCGGGCAAGCCGATCGAGGAGCTGGAGCGCGAGCTGGGGATCAGCGGAAGCATCAAGCTGGCCTCGAACGAGAACCCCCTCGGGCCATCACCAAAGGCTGTTGCTGCGGTCAAAAAAGCCGTTGAAGGTCTGAACCGCTACCCCGACGGCAGCGGATTTTATCTATCCCAGGCGCTTGCCGGGAAATACGGAGTGGACCTGAACCAGGTCATCCTCGGCAACGGTTCGAATGAACTCATTGAGCTCGCGGTGCGCACGTTCGTCCAGCCCGGGGACGAGATCATTTCGGCTGATCCATCCTTTGTGGTGTACAAGATGATCACGCAGGCCGGGGGTGGAACGAACGTCATCGTTCCGTGCAAGGATATGCGGCATGACCTCGATGCCATGGCAGCGAGGATCACACCGAAGACCAGGATCGTTTTTATTGCCAACCCGAACAACCCTACCGGCACCATGAACACGAGTGCGGAGATGGACCGTTTCATGGACCGGGTGCCGGACCACGTGATCGTGGCTCTGGATGAAGCGTACTTCGAATATGTTACTCACGCTGATTATCCTGATTCTCTGGATCACCTTAAGGCGGGAAAGAATGTTCTGGCGCTGCGGACGTTCTCGAAAATCTACGGACTAGCCGGACTTCGCATCGGCTATGGCATCACGACCCAGGAGATTGCGGAGCTGATGAACAAGGTACGGCAGCCGTTCAACACGAACTCGCTGGCCCAGATCGGCGCCCTGGCCGCGCTTGCTGACCGGAAACATGTCGAGAAGTCGATCGCGATCAACAACGAAGGCAAACAGTTCCTGTATCAGACCTTTCAGCGGCTCGGGATATCGTTCATCCCCACTGAGGCCAATTTTATCATGTTCGAAACCCGGCTCGACGGCAAGGAGCTCTATACCGCGCTTCTTAAGCAGGGAGTGATCATCAGGCCCATGGGCGGCAACAGGCTGCGCGTCACGATCGGGATGCCAGCAGAGAACAAGCGTTTCGTTGAGGAGCTGGAGAAGGTGGTAAAGGCATAGCGCAAAGCGCAGAGGGTTTAAACACTATGCGCCATGCGCTATGCTCTATGCGCATTTCCAGAAAGGATCATCATGATAATCGTCGTAAAACCAGATGCGACTCCTGAGCAGATCGAACACATTATAAAAAAGATCAAGGACCACGGCCTTCAGGCCCATGTTTCAAAGGGCACGGAAAGGACGATCATCGGCGCTATCGGCGACGAGGCGATCCTGCAGAGCGTGCCGCTCGAGGCCATCCCCGGTGTTGAGAAGGTGCTCCCGATCTTGAAACCCTTTAAGCTGGCGAGCTGGGAGTTCCGGAGAGAGAAGACCGTCATCAGCGTCCGAGGGCAGGAGATCGGCGGCAAACGGATTGTCGTCATGGCGGGTCCCTGTGCGGTTGAGAATAAAACGCTGCTTGTCGAGATCTCGCAAGAAGTGAAAAAATCCGGCGCCACGTTCATTCGCGGCGGCGCGTTCAAACCGCGGACATCTCCCTACGCTTTTCAGGGACTTGAAGAAGAAGGGCTCAGATATCTTGCCGATGCACGCGAGCGGACAGGGCTTCCCATTGTGACCGAGGTAATGGACCCCCGGGACATCGAGTTGATCGCCCGGTATGCCGACGTGCTCCAGATCGGCGCCCGGAACATGCAGAATTTCAGGCTGCTCAAGGAAGTGGGAATGTGCAAGAAACCAGTGCTGCTGAAGCGCGGCATCTCCGCCACGATCAAGGAGTGGCTCATGTCCGCCGAGTATATCATGGCGGGCGGCAACCATCAGGTGATCCTGTGCGAGCGCGGAATCCGCACCTACGAGACGGCGACACGGAATACACTCGATCTTTCAGCCGTGCCCGTGCTTAAGCAGATGACGCACCTGCCGGTCATCGTCGACCCGAGCCATGCGGTCGGAAAATGGGACTTGGTTGCGCCCATGGCCAAGGCGGCTGTCGCCGCGGGAGCGGACGGCCTCATTATCGAAGTGCATTCCAATCCCGAGGAGGCGCTCTGCGACGGTGAACAATCCCTCAAGCCGAAAAGTTTCAAGCAGCTGATGGACGATCTGAAGCTCATAGCGAAAGCTGTGGGAAGGGAAATCTAAAGAGAAACAAATCCGAAATCCTAATATCTAACCCCTGAATAAATTAGAAACGCAAGTTCAAACATGTTTGAATTTTGGAAATTTGTTATTGTTTAGGGTTTAAGATTTCGTTCTTCGGATTTCTTAAAATATATGGTTCACTTCAATAATGTTACCATCATCGGTGTTGGCCTGATCGGCGGTTCTCTTGCAAAGGTTTTAAAGACATCAGGGCTCGCAGGTTTGATCACCGGCGCAGGCAGCGGTAGAGAGACGCTCGAGCTGGCGCTCAGAACCGGCGTGATTGACCGCTCGGGTCAGGTCTTGTCACAGGCAGTCCAGGACGCGGACCTGGTGGTCCTCGCTTCTCCCGTCGGGGCATTCGAACCTATCGTCACTGCAATCGGGCCTGGATTGAAAAAGGGCGCGATCCTGACCGATGTGGGCAGTGTCAAGGGGTCATTGGTCAAACGGATCGAGGCAATGCTTCCCTCAGGCGTTCATTTTGTCCCCGGCCATCCTATCGCGGGCAAGGAAAAGCACGGTGTGGTCGAGGCGTCCGAGACGCTGTTTCAAGGCGCGAAATGCATCCTTACACCGACGACAAAGACTGACCCGCAGGCGCTTGAAGCGGTGAAGGCGATCTGGTCGGCCGTTGGCGCGAATGTGGTGTTGATGGATGCCGATGCGCACGACCATATTTTTGCCGCGGTGAGCCACCTCCCGCATGCGGCGGCATTTGCCATGGTGAACACAGTCGCTGAATTCAGCGCGGGTCCCGAGAACTACATAAGTTTTTCAGGTGCCGGATTCCGTGATTTCACCAGGATCGCGGCGAGCTCCCCGGAAATGTGGAGGGATGTCTGCCTGCTGAACGGGGAAAATATCATTGAAATGATCGAGCAGTATCAACTTGCGTTGAACAGCATAAAGAAGGCGATCGAACTCCAGGATGCAGGCAAGCTTGATGCGTTGTTCCATTCGGCGAGCGGACTCAGAAGAGGGCTGGGATAGTCCATGACCGATCTTCGCATACAGCCGTCGAGCGGGATCCGAGGCACGCTGACCCTGCCGGGAGATAAATCGATCTCCCACCGGTCGGTGATGTTTGCGGCCATTGCCGACGGCGACACGCAGATCTCCGGTTTTCTCACCGGAGAAGATACGCAAAACACGGCGAAGGCAATGCAGACAATGGGCATCACGATCGAGGGCCTGGGGACCGAACGACTCGTCGTGCACGGCAAGGGACTTGACGGTCTTTCCGAGCCCGCGAGCGTGCTCGATCTCGGCAACTCGGGCACCGGCATGAGGCTCCTGGCGGGCCTGCTCGCGGGGCAGGATTTTTTCTCGGTTCTGACCGGCGACCAGTATCTGAGAAAGCGACCCATGGCAAGGATCGTTGAACCTCTCCAACGGATGGGCGCGAGGATCGACGGCCGCTCTGGTGGCACGCGTGCACCGCTCTCCATAAGGGGCGGGGGCAAAAATCTGCGAGCCATCGAGCATGAGAGTCCGGTGGCAAGCGCCCAGGTCAAGTCGGCGGTCCTTCTCGCCGGATTGTACGCGGATGGCGAGACCATGGTGAACGAACCGTCAAAGTCCCGCGACCACACCGAGCGCATGTTCCGCTTCTTCGGCGTGGAGGTAAGGGGGCAGGGAACGAGCGTGACCGTGCACGGGCGTCAGCGTTTGCGAGCCAAGGGTCCGCTCGCTATCCCGTCTGACATATCGTCGGCAGCGTTCTTCATGGTTGCTGCTTCCATTGTTCCGGGCTCTGACCTGCTGATAACGAACGTGGGAGTAAATCCAACACGCACCGGCATCATCGATGTCCTCATCGCGATGGGGGCCGGCATCGCGCTCGAGAATCTGCGTGAGCAGGCAGGCGAACCAGTGGCTGATATCCGGGTACGGTACCAGAAACTTCATGGTGTTCAGATCGGGGGGGATATGATCCCCCGGACCATCGATGAGATTCCGGTCCTGGCTGTGGCTGCGTCCTGCGCGGAAGGACAAACAATCATCAAGGATGCCGCGGAACTTCGGGTGAAGGAGTCTGACCGCATAGCGACCATTGCAGCGGAGCTTCGTAAAATGGGAGCAGCGGTGACAGAGCTTCCTGACGGTATGGAGATCAGCGGCGGAGCTGCACTCAACGGGGCCATTTGTGACAGCCACGGCGACCACCGAATTGCAATGTCCGTGGCCGTGGCAGGGCTTGCGGCGAAAGGCGATACCGTTGTGCGCGATACGGACTGGATCGAGACATCATTCCCCGGTTTTGAGCGACTGCTGAGGCAAGCGGCCTATTGATAAGTCAGGAGTCAGGAGTCAGGAGTCAGGAGTCAGGAGTCAGGAGTCAGGAGTCAGGAGTCAGGAGTCAGGAGTCAGGAGTCAGGAGTCAGGAGTCAGGAGTCAGGAGAACATCCTCTCTTGTGCGGTTATAATCAAGTATGAAAAAAAGAGGTCTGGTGATAGCGATCGATGGGCCGTCGGGGGCAGGTAAGAGCACGGTGGCCCGGATTCTGGCCAATCGACTGGGCTACATCTATATCGACACTGGTGCAATGTACCGCTCCATCGGATGGAAAACAATGAAAGAGCGGCTCGATCCGGCTGATGAGAATGCGCTTGCGGACCTGTGCAGGCGGACCGAGGTGACGATCAAGAAAGACAACAGCGATCCGCGGTTTTATGTGGACGGCACCGACGTGACCAACGAGATCCGTACCCCCGAGATGGGGATTATGGCGTCCACTGTTTCGAAATCGCCCGCGGTTCGTGCCCGGCTGCTTATACTGCAGCGGGAACTCGGCAAAAACGGCGGTGTGGTGATGGACGGCAGGGACATCGGCACCGTCGTGTTTCCCGATGCCGACCAAAAGTTTTTTCTGGAGGCGAGCGCGGAGGAGCGGGGGAAGCGCCGTTACCTCGAACTGAAAGGAAAGGGCATGGACGTTGACCTCGCGCGGATCACTCAGGAGATCAAAGACCGTGACCATCAGGACAGCGGGCGTTCTATCGCGCCCCTTCGGAAGGCCGACGATGCGCTCCTGATCGATTCGAGCCTTCTGAGCATCGACCAGGTCGTTGACAGGATGCTGAATGAAATCAGGAAATTGAAGAATTAGGAAGAAGTCAATTTTTCACACGAAGACGCGAAGGCACAAAAAAAGCTATTGATTATGATTATGTTCCCACTCCGTGGCTTCGTGGCTTTGTGTGAGTGAGGACTTTTTACGACTTTGTCATACTTGATTATTGGTTATTACATCGGAGATTATGGAAATATTTCTGGCTGACAAAGCGGGTTTCTGCTTCGGCGTGAAGCGGGCGATCAGTACGGCGTTCAAGGCAGCCGGACACGGCAAGGTGTATTGCCTCGGGCCGCTGATCCATAATCCCCAGGAGGTGGAACGGCTGCGTGCGGCAGGGGTGAAGACGGTCGAGGATTTTTCATCGCTCGACCCGGGGGATTTTCTCATCATCCGGTCGCACGGGGTTCCGCCCCAGGTGCTTGCCCAGGCCCAGGACAAAGGGCTCCAGATCATCGATCTCACGTGCCCCTTTGTGAGCAAGGCGCAGCGAGATGCCGAGTCGCTTCATAAAGAAGGCTATCAGGTTATCGTCATCGGAGAAAAGAGTCATCCCGAGGTGCAGAGTATTCTCGGTTATGCCGGTGACAACGCGGTCGTGGTGGAGACGGCGGAGGATGTAGAAAACCAGAGGTTTCAAAACAGGCTGGGTGTTGTCGCCCAGACAACGCAATCGTATAGCAATTTTTCGGAAATTGTGTTAAAGTTATTGCGTCTTTCCAAAGAATTAAAGGTCTTTAATACAATTTGCCATTCAACAAAAGAACGCCAGGATGCCGCGCGTGCTCTTGCCGGACAGGTTGATGTCATGCTGGTGGTGGGCGGACGCAACAGCGCTAATACGGGCAGGCTGGTATCGGTTTGCGAACAGGAAGGGAAACCAACCTACCATATCGAGGTGGCTGATGAGATCCGGCCCGAATGGCTGAAGGGCGCAGCTAGGGTAGGAGTCACTGCCGGAGCGTCCACGCCTGACTGGGTGCTGGAGTGTGTGCTGGAACGATTAAAGAGCGGGAAGGTCGGTTGATAGCAACAGCCGCCGACCATATATTTTCAGGAGGTACGGTATTGTAATGAACGAGAGTCAGGGAGACATCGAGCAGGAAGAGGACAATACGGCGGATGAAGCGAACCAGCAGAACGATTTCGAGCAACTCTACAACCAGTCGCTGAAAAGCTTCAAGTCGGGGACCGTGGTGCGGGGCCGGGTATTGCAAGTCCGGTCCGGGTTCGTGATGCTGGACCTCGGATACAAATCCGACGGCATCATTCCCGTGGAACAGTTCACTCCGGAGGAATTGAAGGCCCTCAAACCCGGCGATGAGCTTGAAGTGCTGCTCGAGGCCGCGGAAGACGCAAATGGCAACCTGATGCTCTCGCGGGAGAAGGCGAAAAAGTTGCAGGTCTGGGACGATCTGAACCGGGCACATCAGATCGGTGCCTCGGTGAAGGGGACGGTCATTTCGGCGATCAAGGGCGGTTTGACCGTCGATATCGGAGGGGTCGAGGCGTTCCTGCCGGGCTCACAGATCGACACCAAGCCCGTGCACCAGCTCAACAGGATGATCGGGCAGGTCCTGGACCTGAAGATCCTCAAAATGAACTCAGGACGGGGCAATATCGTGCTTTCCCGCAGGGCCATCCTTGAGCAGCAGCTGAATGCGAAAAAGGAAGAAATGCTGTCAACCCTCGTCGAAGGCCAGTTGGTGACCGGTACGATCAAAAATGTCACGGAGTACGGCGCCTTTGTGGACCTTGGTGGCATTGACGGCTTGCTGCACATTACTGACATGTCGTGGGGCAGGATCGGCCATCCGTCCGAGATATTGAAGGTGGGCGACAAGATAGAAGTCGTTATTCTGAAATATGACAAGGAGAAGCAGAAGGTCTCGCTCGGCATCAAGCAGAAGACAGAGGACCCGTGGCTTGCGGCCTCACAGAAGTATTCGGTCGGCAGCAGGGTCAGCGGCAAGGTGGTAAGCCTCACGGACTACGGGGCCTTCATCGAACTGGAACACGGCGTTGAAGGTCTGATCCATGTTTCCGAGATGTCCTGGACGCAGCGGGTAAAGCACCCTTCGAAGATCGTTGCCGTCGGTGATGTTGTTGAAACGCAGGTGCTGGCAGTTGACCCCGCCGGCAAAAGGATCTCCCTTGGCATGAAGCAGATCGAAGCTAACCCCTGGCACAGTATCAACGACCGCTATCCCGTAGGAACCGAGGTGGAGGGAAAGGTCAAGACCATCACCGATTTCGGGGCCTTCATCGGCCTGGAAGAAGGCATCGACGGGCTCATTCACATCTCCGACCTGTCCTGGACCAGGCACATCAAGCACCCGTCCGAGGTTCTCAAAAAGGGACAGAAGACCAAGGCCGTGGTACTCTCCATCGACGCGCAAAAGGAGCGCATCTCGCTCGGTCTCAAGCAGCTGACACCGGACCCCTGGGATAAGGCGATCCTTGATCGATACAAGGTCGGTCAGGATGAAACCGTCAAGGTGACGAAGGTGGCCGACTTCGGAGCATTTGTTGAACTCGAGCACGGTATCGAAGGATTGATCCCGAGCTCGGAGATGATGAAGGACGCTCCTGCTCTCAAAGAAGGCGATGAGATGACCGCCCGTGTCATCAAAGTCGACAAAGGAGAGCGAAAGATCGCCCTTTCGGTCAAAGCACTTCACAAAGACAAGGCGCAGAATAATGACAATGATCGGACGACCCTCAAAGATTATATGAACCAGCAGGAGAAACCCGACACGACCATTGGCGCTCTGCTGAAGGAACGGAGCTGACCTTCATGAAAAAAAATCCTGTCCTGATCGTTTTGGTGACCGCCGTAGCGCTGGGAGCGCTTTTTTTCGGTATTGTGTTCCTGGTCTCGCTGCTGTCTGGGAACAGGCGGACATCGACCACCCTGCAGGTAGTGGGGGCGGACCGGATCGCGCTTGTCAAGCTTGAGGGACTGCTGGTTTCGTCGGAACACGTTGTTCAAGAGCTGAACGATTATGCCGAAGATTCCTCCATTAAGGCGATCGTGATACGGATCGACAGCCCCGGAGGGGGCGTGGTTGCGTCCCAGGAAATCTACAACGCCATCAAAAACGCGCGGCACGAAGGGAAAAAGGTCGTTGCCTCGATGGGGACGGTTGCCGCATCAGGTGGATATTACGTAGCCGCCGCGGCGGACAGGATCGTCGCGAATCCCGGCACACTTACCGGAAGCATCGGCGTCAAGATGGAGTTCGCCAACATCGAGAAGCTCCTCGAGAAGATCGGGGTGAAGGGTATGGTGGTGAAAGCGGGAGAGTACAAGGATGTGGGCTCTCCGTTTCGCGACATGTCAGAGCCGGAAAAGAAAATTCTTCAGGATGTGATCGATGACGTCCACAGTCAGTTTATCAAGGCCGTTGCCGAGGGAAGGAATTTGCAGGAAGCTGAAGTGAGGACCCTTGCGGACGGGCGCATTTTCACCGGCAGGCAGGCCCTCGATCTCAAGCTGGTGGACCAGCTGGGAGACCTGACGGACAGCATCAAGGTTGCGGGAGAACTGGTGGGGATCAAAGGAAAGCCGCGACTGATCGAAAAAAGAAAGACGATTCCTTTCTTTGATTATTTGAAGGAAGAGTCCGCAGCCTGGATCGCGGACGTTTTAACGCGCGGCATTGGCAGGAGTTCCGTAACATTACAGTATCTGTAATCCGTACCGGTGAAAACCAAGGGTGAGGAGGATCGTGCATGACAAAGGCGGAGCTGGTAGATAAAATTGCGGAGAAAAAGCCGGGTTTGACGAGAAAACAGGTGGAGGTGATCGTCAACACCGTGCTCGATGGCATCAAGGACGCGTTGTCCCGCGAAGACAAGGTCGAGATCAGGGGGTTCGGCAGCTTCCGCATTCGACACCGCCGCGCCAAGGAAGGCAGAAACCCGAAGACCGGCGAGACCGTCTCGGTGCCGCCGAAGAAGGTCCCGTTCTTCAAGGCAGGCAAAGAGATGCGCGAGATGGTCGACGGAAAAATCTAGCGCGCTTACGTTACCCCGTTAATTTTATAATTCCCTTCTGAATCGCAAACTTGATAAGTCCTGCACGGGTATGGATGCCGAGCTTTACGCTGATGTTGGTTTGGTGGGTGACGACTGTTTTTGCGCTGATATTGAGGATGTCGGCGGCCTCCTTTTGCGTATATCCCTCCGCGATCAGTTTCAGGACCTGTTTCTCGCGGTCCGTGAGTGAATCATACGTATCCTCGACCGGTTCCCCCTTCTGAATGCCAAGATAGCCGTCCATAACGCACGAGGCGATGGAAGGATGAACGTACGTTTTCCCCGACATAACGGTTTCAATTGCAGTAAGCAGTTCCACACCCACAGCTTTCTTGAGCAGGTAGCCGGACACGCCGGCCTTGAAAAAGCGGCGGATATACACCGTGTCCTCATACTGGGTCAGCACCAGGATTTTGATTGCAGGATTGATTTTTTTGATTTCCAGGGTCGCTTCGAGTCCACCGAGCTTCGGCATGGAAATGTCCATGAGCACAATGTCCGGCTTGTGCTTTTTTACTGCCTGAATGGCCTCCACGCCGTCAGCCGCCTCTCCGACGACCTCGTATGCATCGGACATATTGAGAAACGAGGCAATTCCCTGGCGTACCAGGGCATGATCATCAGCGATTAGTATTTTTGTCTTGAAACCCACGCTATCCCTCTCTTGTGAGCGGTACGCTGCACTGTACAGTGGTCCCTTCGCCGACCGTAGAGCAGATATTTAATTTACCATTCACCTGCGTTGCCCGCTCCTTCATGCCGCGAACCCCCAATCCACGCCCGGTCTGCAAATTTTCGAGTGCTGACGCGGGGTCGAACCCGATGCCGTCATCTTCAATGATCACGGTGAATTTGTTCTTATCCATCCTAATATTGATAAATACATTCTCCGCCTCGGAATGCCTGGCAATGTTCATGGTCGTTTCCTGGATGATCCGGAAGAGCGTGATCTGCATCTCCGGCGAGAGCCGTTCTTCTGCCAATTCGCTCATGTTCAGGTAGTAGAGAATGTTTTTGTCCTTGAGGTTCCGGTCAGCAAGCCAGACAATCGCCGCTTCGAAACCGAGGTCATCGAGCACCGTTGGGCGGAGGTTCTGGATGACCTTGCTCATTTCATTGATGACCTTCATGATGGTGTCTTTCATCACGCCAACTTTCACCGGATTAAGCAACTCGGGATGAAGCAGGCACATATCAATATTCATGAGGATGGCCGAGAGCGTCTGAAGAGACTCGTCGTGGAGTTCTCGTGCGATCCTTTTTCGCTCGTCCTCCTGGGAGGTGATCAACTGTTTCAGGAGCGTGGTGTTCGCAATCTGTTTTTCCTCCAGCTGTCGAGTCCTGTTTTTTACGCGTTCTTCAAGCTCACTGTTCTGGCGCTGAATGCTTTCGAGTGATTTCGCCAGCTGTTCCCGCATGTCATCAAAACTATTCCCGAGTACGGCAATTTCGTCACTGCCGATATTCCCCACAGGAACGGAGAGATCGCCCTGTCCGATCCGGTTTGTAGCAGTGATGAGGGACCGGATGGGGCTCACGATGTTCCTGCTGATACCAATGGAAAAGATGACCGCTGTCGCGATGAAGATCAATGCCAGTAGAAAAAACTTATTCCTGAGCTGATGGGCCGGCTGAAAGACCTCATCCCTGTTTTGACCGAAGACGATGGCCCATGATACCGATTCAAGCGGCACAACCGCCAACTCGTCCTGCGTCTTGCCATCGTTCTTGGAAAAACCATGGCTGCAGTGATTCACGCCGGACTCATGATCTTTGATCATTCTACTCAGGATACCCTCATGGTCGTGATGTACCAGGATATGAGAGGCTTTATCAGAAGCGATGACGACCTCATTGGAGTCGATAATTTCTATGTAATGATTCTCCGTCTCGGACGTGACCGCGGCCCGAAGAAGCCTGCTCATGACGGAATTCGTGGGATTGATGGCTCCTCCCGCTGCGCCTACAATTTCTCCTGCCGCATCTCTCAGGGGGACGAGGACGAAAATAAGCGGCTTTTTAATCGGTTCGATGGTGTACACATTCGATATGATCGGTCGACCCTCAGTGAGGACCCGGCTCACCCAGGGGATGAACAGCAGATTTTCCTTGCCGTAATCACGAGCCGGATAGGCGAGGATGGTGTCCCCGTGCTTGTTCACCAGAAACACCCCTTCTGTGAAAATTGAGTACTGATAGATTGATTCAAGCAGCTGTTTTACCGGGACCACATTGCCCGTATCGAGATTCACCTTGCCCGAGAGCGAGATGTCGTATAATCGGCTGATATTTGTCTGCAAGAGAAAATCCAGCTGGTTTGCTATGGTATGCGCCGAGGTGAGGCTCTTCTGAAATGACCGTTCTATGGCGTCATTGACGGCTATCGCGCTGAGAATGCCGAGACCCACCGACATAACAATCACATAAAGAATAAGTGAGATAATCAGCTTCTTTTGCATGGAAAATCGTTCCTTGCCTCTCTGCAGCATGCTGACAAAGAAACGTTTACAGTATACCCCTTTGTCCCGTAATAGGCAAATACATACAAGGGGTATCGATCAGGACGGAAGGGTATGAATCGGCTAGGTACGTGGAGATACATGCTGTTTTTTCCCAGCGAGACGTTCCATCCGGGCAAGTTCGATAGGGTGTTCACGTATCATTCTCTCTTTTGGAATGTACCCGGTGAGGATGCTGGTGTCGAAGGGGAAAATTTCCGGGCTGAAGATGGAGTTATAGATGTGCCAGATGACGATGATAAGAACGACAAGCAATGACTGGTTTGTGTGAATAACGTTTGCAGCAGGGATAAATTCGCCGTAGAGATACCTGGACGTTGTTATGGGGAACCATAGGATGAGCCCCGTGACGATCATGATAAAATTACTCACCAGGACACCCCAGTAATCGAACTTTTGTTTATAATCGTACCGGTCGCATGAGGCAGGGTGATTTTTTATCCCGAAGTAATACTTGAGGTTGGTAATGGCATCCTGGAAGTCTTTCATTTGAATGATCATCGATGCCTGCCATCGCAGCCGGATGATGCCCACTGAAGCGACGACAAGGTGCTGGATGACCAACATGATGAAGATGATGCCGGCGGCGCGATGCGTGAGCCTGACGGCATCAATTCCACCAAGGTGGAAGACGAGCCACTGCGACAGGTCATAGGTATGGAATTTTTGAGATATTCCCGTGATGACGAGAAGAATGAAAACAACGGCGTGTAACCAGTGCTCGACGATCCGGTATTGGCTGAATCGCCTGACGAGGCGCCCGGTCTGCGCACTATTTTTTGCGGTTTCACTCATGGTTTGTCCCTTCTTCCCCGTCACCGGTTGACTGAATAGCGCCAGATGTGCAGCAATATTTGCAACACCAGCCCAATAACCATAAGGGGTGTGAATATCCGGTACAGGATGCTGATGATATACGTGAGCGGTGCCCGCTGCAAACTCAGTTTATAGTGGGATATCCACGCATCAGGAAAATTTTCCGTCGCATCAGCATGACATCTCCGGCATCGCTGCACGAGATTTGATTTAACGATGGTGGCGTCAGGGCTTACCGTACTGCTGATGTTGTGAATGCCGTGACAATCGGTACACACGGCGATTGACTTCGCTTGCTTGGGAAGAAGGTTCTTCTGTTTTATATAAAATCCCAGCGTGACACCGTGAAAATCGGAGAGGTAGGTCTTAATGACGTCCGTGGACAGGCCGTATCTCCCCATGATTTCTTTGTTCGCGTGGCATTTGCTGCACATTTCCGGGATACGCTCACGGTATTCAACAGTGTGCGGACTCTGGATATCGTGCGTTTTATGGCAATCCACGCACACAGGGACATCCTTGTTATGCTCGTTCAGAAGTGCTCCGCCGTGAACGCTTTTCGCATAGATAGTGTAGATGTCGAGATGACATTTCTTGCAGCGGTTGGCGCTGTCAACGCGCTCCTTACCCGCTGCACCGATGGCATGCGAGTTGTGGCAGTCGGTACAGACAGGGGCATTGAGGTTTCCCTGGCTGAGCTTGGTATAGTGGATACTGTCCTGAAGTTTTGTGTATTTGTCGAAATGGCACCTTCTGCACAGTTCGGCCGAAGCGATCGTCATATCCCTTCGTGTCCGGAAGTGCCGTTTTGGGTGCTCTTCGGATGAAAAACCGTAATGGCAGTCGGAACAACTGAGCTTATTATGCACAGACGCTTCGAGGAGCCCGGGGTCTACGGTTATGGAGCGTTGTTCGCCGTTCTGATATGACACACGGATATGCTGCGAGTGGCACCGTAGGCAGAGCTTTGCCTCATCACTGAGCGACTTCTTTTTTGTGACGCGAATAATGGAATGTGCGCCGTGGCAATCGGTACAGATCGCGGCAGTTCCTGCTTTTCCCCTGCTCAGGATGTCGATGTGGACAGGTCTGGTCCTTATCTGTTCATCCGTATGGCATCGCCTGCAAGTGAGTGAAGCACGGATCTTGTATTGCTCGTGGCTCTGAAAATTCCTTTTGGGATGCTCATCCGCGGCGAATTCGGTATGGCAGTCAATGCAGGCAAACAATGCGTGAGCTGATGTTTTGAGCTTTGATTCATCAATGTAACCGGGAACCGACTCTCTGTTCTGGAACGAGATGGTGATGCCCTGTTTGCCGTGACACCCGAGGCATGACCTGTTCTTATTTGAGATGTCCCGGTCACTTGCCTCCAAAGAGCCCGCCGGTTGCACAATCTGCAGCGGCAGCATGAGTATTGAAAACAGGACGACGTTCCGGATATTCATTGCATATCCCCCGCTAACGACATCATGTCGTCAGTTTATTCCAATGGACTGACCATAGAATGTCTTGTCTTGTGGAACCTCTGAATACCCAATCATGGATAAATCAATGCGCATGTTGGGTCCCTTGCCCGCTCGCATTCTATGGCTCTGCGAGATGAAAGGGTGCCTTCTCTCGACAAGAAAGCACCCTCCCGCAGGGATTGCTAATGAAGTTCATGGTAGCTTGTGTCCTCCCGAATTACCGGCATCCTGTTCACGATCCATCGGAAAATGAGGATGTGCATGGTGGCAATCGATGCTACAATGGCAACCTCATGCCACGGCGGCACGATGTGATGCAGGTGATGCGGCAGGTTCCAGTTAAAAGCCACGATGGAGACATTCATTCTGTTCACCAGGATGCCGAGTACGGCATAAAAGGCGCCGAATCGTACGATGCCCACACGGTGGGTCTTGACTCCGTACGTTAATACGGCGGCAGGAGCAAGGACAAAGAGAAGTATCTCGACCAGGAACCAGTGCCCATAGGGTGTGTTCAGCAGCCCCCAATTGTCGTCATGGGCGACGCCGATCAATTTCAACGCAAAGTAGATGTACATCCCTATGATAGCGCCTTGCCCCAGACCCATGGTCAGACGATCCAGGCTGTTGAGGAAGGTATCATCCGCCCGATGGCGTAGAAAACGAGCACAGAGAGTGCTGACGACGATCACCATGACCAGGGCCGCATAGATGCTCGAGGTCAGGAAGAAGATCGGGATGTAGGGCGAATACCAGAGCGGGTGGAGTTTTCCCGGGGCGAGGAGGAACATAGCGCCGAGCGCTGACTGGTGAAGCGTCGAGAGGATGATGCCTGCGATCGTCATCCCGACGGTGATCATGAGCGCCCATCGGCGTACGCGTTTCGACTTGAACCACTCCAGAATGGCCGGGCTGAACTCGATGATCTGGACCGTGAGATAGGTTGACACATGCCACGCCACGAGAAAGAGGACGGAGCCTGTTCCGAACCCCATGATCATCGGAAAATAGATGCGCCAGGGTCTGCCCAGGTCGACCATCAGATAGGTCGCGGCAAAGAAATAACCGAGCAGACCGGTCAGTACGCCGAGCCGCACCAGCGGGTGATAGTCCTTAAAACCGAAGATATAATAGGCTGTTGCCATGACGAAACCGGTAGCTGAGAGCGGAACGCCGCCAAAGAGGCCCCAGCCGAGAAAAAGCCCCCAGGGATATTCGTTGGACGCATGGGTCGCGACCACGAGCCCCTGCGTGAAGCGCATCACAATAACCGGCAAGCCGATACTGAGGATGAGCGCAGCGACGATGTTAAACGGCGTGATCAGACTCCGCGTGTACTCCTGCCACGTCATGCCCATCCTCAGTTTTTCCATGAACGTGGAACGGAAGTTTTCCGTTTTTGCGAGGTTTTCATTGCTCATTTCTTTTCCTCCGTTTTTTCATGATCTGTGCCATTCTCTGAACGGCTGCGGTGCTGTGTTGCGGCGTAAAGCATGCCAAAGAGGGCGGGCCAGATGGTGAACACCAGCGGAACGGTTGACAGGAACCCCTTGGTATTTTCAAGCATGGGGGCCTTCTGGATGTTTGTCGGAAACCCGTAGTGTTCGAAAGGAACGCCTGAGATATAGAGCCAGCTCGTTCCTCCTGCCTCGTGTTCTCCGAAAATGTGGTCAATGTACTTGTCGGGGTTCTTCATTATCCGCTCGCGCGCAACTTTGATCAGATCGATGCGCTTCCCGAAGGTGAGAGCGCCGGTAGGACAAATCTCCGAGCACGCTGTGGGACGGCCGTGTTTCACGCGATGATCGCACATGGTGCATTTCGAGATCCGGGGCTCAAGGGCGCTGTTGTAGTCATAGGCAGGGACATAGTAGGGGCAGGCTACCATGCAATACCGGCAGCCGAAACAGAGATTCACGTCATACGTAACAGGACCTTCAGCGGTCTTGTTATAGGCATGAACAGGACACGCAGTAGCGCATGCCGGTTCGTTGCAATGGTTGCATTGTATCTTGCGGTAGAGCGGCTTGCTTGGGTCCTTGGGGTTCGGGTACCGGTTGACCACCGTATAGGACTCCACCATCGGTCTTCGCGTCTCCTCGAACACCGATGGATCATCAAAGGGCACCTTGGGTGCCGCCAGCTTGTTTTCTTCATTGCAGGCCTTTTCACAGCTTCGGCATCCGACGCACATGGTCAGGTCGTACAGCACACCATAGCGGTCGGACGAACCGCTGAATTCTTTCGCGCTTGCCGTTTTCACACCGGATGTCAGACTAGCCACCCCAAGAGCCCCGCCTATAGCCGCGACCGTGCCCATGAACCTTCTTCTGGTGAAATTCAGGCTGTCGCCTATGGCGTCGGCATCAGGTTTATCACCCGCTTTCCCGCGCTGTTCTGACAGCGGATCGGCGGGCTCAGAGGGTTTCTTTAGATTCTTATCCATAATTCCTCATTCCTCCTCAATAGAGTACTTTATTGGCTTTCGCGCTTGCCTTCTGATCACGCTTGTCATGACACATGACGGTGCAGCTTTTGGGATTGACCCCTACATCGGCCATTCCCCAGTGACACTGAAAACACTGGCGGTGGTAGGCGACCTTCAGGCCCGGCATCTGGGGGGTCGCAGGGTCCAATGCGCCGTGGCAATTTTTACACGCCATGAAACTACCGGTTGTTGCGGTCTTAAACATTGATGCCTTGATGCTATGGCACTCGTGACAGGGCAGACTTGCATTCTTTCCGTGCTGGTGATGGCAAATTCCGCAATCGCCGGCTATGGCGGTATGTTTTTCGTGATTGAAGAGTACGGGCTTATAGA
>Ga0210377_10001258_pt1 | contig 23167 bp, 29 predicted proteins | sample PLM4_65_b1redo_FD_155480 | JGI IMG/M metagenome (GOLD analysis project Ga0210377, IMG submission 155480) | Groundwater sediment microbial communities from an aquifer in East River, Colorado, USA - PLM4_65_b1 redo | ecosystem: Environmental > Terrestrial > Soil > Riparian zone | place: USA: East...
AGGAGCTTGGGGCCCTTCGCATCGAGCTGGACAACGCCTATGGGGAGCGGTGGTTCCGGTATGTCCAGAACCGGACCAGTGGTACACTGGCTGCCGACTCCCTGGTCATGCTGGACGGTGAGGCCATCTCGGCAATCACCGCGGCTGCGAACAGCACCAACACGTACGCCCTCCGGGCTTCCGGTTCGTTCGTCACCGACAAGATGGAAGTCGGTGACATGCTCACTGTGGTTGACGACGCAGGAGCTGCTGGTGCGGCACCGGAGGGGGAGTACAGCGTCATCACCAAGGTCGCGGCGTTGCGGGTGGACTTCAGTCCAGCCATCAGCGCGAACCTCGCAGTCAACGACACCATCACCTTCATCAAGCGATGGAGTGTGATCGCGTCTGCAGCCGAGATCTGTGCTCGGCATTGCGGGGCGGTGATGGGGGCTCTCCTCACAGAGAGCTACGGGTGGATGCAGACCAAGGGCATCTACCGGGGTGCCAACGTTGTGGCAGCTGGAACGGCCATTGCCGAGGGGGCTCGCCACCGCCCGGGGACAGCCATCCTGGTTCCCCGTGGTGCCATTGCTGCGAACGCGAACGACGGAACCGACATCGCGGAGGTGACCATCGCCCGGGCCCTGCAGAGCCTGGCCTCGGACACCGTCCGTCGGAAGTGCATCGTCGATCTGCAGTGTGAGTAGGAGGTGGGGGGGTGATGAGCCCCCCCGAGCACTCATCTTGAGAAAGATCATCTGGCTGTTGAACGTCGACAACTATGCTCCGGAGATCGTTGAGATCACCTATCCTCTCTTCCAGCGCTATGCGAGGAAGATCGGAGCGGACATCGTTTGCATCAAGGAGCGCGTGTTCCTGGACTGGCCTACGCCGTGCGAGAAGCTACAGATCTACAACCTCGCTCGGGAAGCCGGGGCGGATTGGAATATCTACTTCGACATCGATGCTGCGATCCACCCAGACGTTGTTGACTTCACCATGCACGTACCGAAGGATACGGTGATGGGTTTCTGGGCAGACGTGTCTGACGCCCGTTTCCAGGTCGACAACTACTTTCGCCGGGACGGTCGGCACATCGGTGGGGGGAATTGGCTCATGATGGCCAGCGATTGGTGCCTCGACCTGTGGCATCCACTGGACGACATGAGTTGGCAAGAAGCTGTTCAGCGGATCTTTCCTACAGTTCATGAGTCGACACGCGGTGTCACCGCTGAACACCTGTTGGATGACTACATCACTTCTCGCAACATTGCGCGTTTCGGCTTGAAGTTTACGACCGTGCGTAATGTCTACAAGGCCCACGGTCGAGACCACTTGCCGCAGATGTGGCATCAGTACACAATTCCGGTGGCCGAGAAGATCACTCGGCTCCGGGAACTCGTCAAGGCATGGGAGGTCTAATGCTTGCTCCAGGACAGCACATCTCTGGATGGATGACCCTCGAGGAACTGGACTGGCTCTACCAGCGAGCCGGGGAGATGAAGACCATCGTTGAGATCGGTTGCTGGCTTGGCCGGAGCACCTTTGCTTTGTGCTGTGGATGCCCTGGAAAAGTCTACGCGGTCGACCACTTCCAGGGATCACCGGATGATGAGAACCAGTTGCGGATGGTTGCCGAGGGACTACAGCTATTCGACCAGTTCCTCCACAGATTGCGTGACTTTGCAAACCTTCGGGTTTTCCCGATGCCGAGCGTAGCTGCCGCGAGTTCGCCGTTGATCCCGAAGGAAGTTGACATGGTTTTCATCGATGGTTGTCACAGCTATGAGGCTGTAATCGCAGACTTGACCTTGTGGGCTCCACGAGCAAGAACGTTGGTGGCTGGGCACGACATCGACCTCACCGGGGTCGCTGAAGCGGTGAAGGATTACTACCTAGCTTCTCCGATCCACCGCGGTCCAGAGGGACTGTGGTACCATGGGACTGTCTAACAATGGCTATACAGAAGTCGACCCTCGCGTTACGAGTTGCCGGGGAGATCGGTCGCGTTGACAAGGCCGTCATCCAAGCTGGCGAGGCGCAGAGCAAAGCTGAGGACTGGTACGACTTAGCCTACAACACCATCCTCGACAAGCGTCTCTGGTCTTGGCTCATTCAAACTGCCACCCGGGCAACTGTGGTCAGTACCGCTCGCTATGCCTTGCCCTTGGACTTCCGGGAGCATCGCTCTCTCATCTACGAAGTCTCCACAACGGACCAAAAGAAGCTGCGCAAGATTACTCCAGAGGAATATCGCCGGCGCTATGCTGGTGTAGCAGATGCCTACCCCGTCGAGTTCACTGTCATCGGGAAACACGTCTACCTCGGAGCCCCTCCCTCCGCTATCGCAACTCTCCGCATGGATTACTACTTCCGGCCCCCCGTTGTTGCCTCGGACGGGAGCTCAGTTCTTCCTGACAACATCGAGTTGATTCAGGTCCAGTTTATGCTTTGGCGAGGTTACGACGCTATCCGGGAGTCAGAGAAGGCTGACGGCAAACTCAAGGTGGCCGAAGGTCTTCTCGAACGGGCTGCCGAAGATGACAAGGGGAGTGATAGCGATGACGTTATCATGCAGCCGTTTAGCGCAGGGCGGAGTGAACTACCTCCGTCGAACTACTGGGCGAATCCATTCTACCTTGGATAGCCTAGGAGGGTCACAAGTGCTCCTAGCACGCTTCCGGGCAACCTGTCTCATGGTGGCTCTAGCAGGCGCTGGTCTGACCTTGGGTATTGGGGTGTCGGAAATCCTTACACGCCCCACGGCCAAAGCCCAGGAGGTTTCGCTAATCGATCACCAGCAAACTACAACCATCGCCGTCAACTCCAGCCGCCTCACTCGGCTTGAAGAAGATGTCCGAGACATCAACGCCACGCACAAAACTCTCACGTGGCTATTGCTCGGTCAGTTCCTAGCGATCCTCGGTTCGACGACTACTCAGATCTTCCAACGGCGACGTGGATAGGGGGTGAGAACGTGGCCATTGTAGATGCGGACATCGTGGTTTACGGTTCTGGTTCCGGGCTGCCGGATGATGATACACCGACTCAGATTGGCGGTGCCATCAACACGGCCATCGAAGTGGTGTTCACGGACATTGACCCAGCCGGGACGGTCGAGGCTTTGTCGGACGGGGCAGATACCCGTAACCTCACCATCACCTATCTTGACGCTGCCGGGGTTCAGGGCAGTGAGGTCCAAGCTCTCAACGGGACAGGTGTCGTGTCCTTTAGTGCCTCGATGGCTGTGATCCTCAAAGCAGTGCTCGCGAGTGGCAGTGCTAGCCGCACCGTGACCATTCGCAAGTCTAGCGCTGGGGCCACGCTTATCACCCTGAAGGTCAATCGCACCGAGGTCCGGCGAATCTTCTACAACTGCCGGGCTAACCCCGACGGGGGTGCAACGAAGACCTACTACGAAAAGGTCTTCGTTAAGAACGAGAACGGGGCGAGCGATGGGACCAGTGCTCAGGTCGTCGAGCAGGCTGATCCTAGTGGCAACGTCACCTTCGCGTTGGAGACGACTCTCGACGGCACTGGCGACAACGGCGTGGGGAATAACCGACAGGTTGCCCCCACCAGCGGTATCGGTTCATTCGACTCGGCGACTAAGAACGTTGCTAACTCCGGTGTGTTTACGCACGCGAAGGCGCAGGGGCTCTGGTTGAAGTTGACCTTGGCTGGCGGCACGGTTCCTGCCGAGACTTCCTGGACCCTGCGGTTGAGCTTGGTTAGCGCGTAACAATGTCCCTCTCGGCAGTTTCCTCTGGTTGGCAGCACATAAACGAACGGGAGAACGGCCAGCTTGGGTTCGACTACCAAGGTGTAGCCGTCACTGGTTGGACCTACAACGGCGCTGGCAATCTCTATGGCGTTGCAACTGACGCCTACTACCTGTTCACCTCAGGGAGCGTGGTTTACAAAGTCGACGTTCTTACGGGCTCAGTGACGACAGCGACTCCGGGCAGCACATTAGGCGCATATTGTGCTCTAGGCTTGCGAGATGGGATCGAGCGGATCTATGTCTTGGACACGGCAAACAGGAAGATCATCTGTTTGAAGGTCAGTGACCTGAGCCAGCTGTGGATCACTTCAGCTTTACCCAATGCTGTCAATGCTGTTGGGCTACTCACTGTTCACAACACGGCTTCAGGCTTGATGGTGACAGTCACTGACGACGGCGGTTCTAACACCTGTCGTTGTTTTAGGGATGACGGAAGTAGCTATACAAACGTGTGGAATAGCACCGTCATCAACTCGTATCGCAAGGTTTCCAGTCCTGGAGGCGACTTCATCCAGGGGGGCAGGTATGCCGCCAAAGCCTCGGACGGAACACAGAAGTGGGATTCAGGGGCTAGTGGTATCACTAGCGGTGTCGCTATGTCTATCGACCCCGCCGATGTCTACGGCTATGCAAGGAGTGGATCGGCTCCCTACAACATTGTCAAGATCCAACTCTCTGACGGGACGACTTCGTGGACACTGACTACACCGACGACACCGACGAACATCGCTGAGGAACCAGTTATCGTACCAGGCACCGGAGATTTCATCATCTGGGCTGGCACTGCGGTGAAAGCCTATGACGCTAGCAAGAACGCGCTGTGGACTTACACTCACTTCGAGAGCGTCGGGGCTCTCTGGATAGACGAGAGCAAGAGGATCTTCATCAGCGGTGCAACGAAGATCCAGTGCTTAGCCTATGCAGATCGGTCTCTGATCTGGGAGACAACGGCTAGTGGTTACAAGCTTACACCGGCGACGGCCCAGGTCTTGATTTCACACATCAGTAACTATGTCTACGCGATCAACATCGCGCCAAGCACCTTTGACCGAGTGGTTGCTTTCAACACCTTGGTCGAGCGGACAATCGACCGGGCACTTGCTTTCAACGCGTTGGTTGATCGAACGATTGATCGATCCTTGGCTTTCAATAGCTTGGTGGAAAGGGCTATCGACCGGGCGGTCCCGTTCAACAGCTTACTCGGTCTGACCATTGATCGCCTCTTCCCTATGCGGCTTGGAGGGCCGACGGATCTCTACGACCGAGAGTTGCCGTTAAACACCTTAGTCAGCCTAGCCTTCGACCGAGTGTTACCATGGGGTTCCTCGGCAGCCTTGCAGATTGACCGAACGTTGCCGATTCTCTATGACATCTCGGACATGCTGCGTGTCAACCGGGAGCTGCCATTCAACACGTCGTTGCAGCTCGACATTCTACGAACACTCCCGGTCTCGTGGCAGGAATCTGTTCGATTGCTGGTTGACCGGGGAGTGCCATTCAACACTCTGCTCAGTCTAATCATCGACCGGACGCTACCGTTTAACTGGCAGACCCTCGAGGAGTGGATCAAGCAGGCCGCCGAATCCGACAACTGGACGAAGCAAGCAGCCGCGGTAGATGACTGGGTCAAGCAGGTTGATGCAACTGGGGATTGGAGTAAGGTCTAACCATGGCAACGAAGGACTTCCGACAAGTCATCCCGGCCTTCTGGAAAGGCATCCGGGATAACGTCGATGGGATTGCTATCCTCGAAGAGGAATGGCAGGATGCCAGTAATCATGACCACGACGGAGTTCGACCTGGTCTAACAGAGGTCGTTGTCCTGGAGGCAGGGGTTGGAGTTGTCGGGTTACACTACTACAACCGGGCCGATGGTTCTCAGCATCGCGTTGCCGCTCTGGCCAATGGGAAGCTCTACGAAGATAGCTCCTTGGCCCTCTCCGGGATGTCTGGTCAACCGCCGGTGTTCACCTCTGGACTGGGGACGGTGATCGTCCTCGACCCTAGCGGAACTCCACACTTCCGGGATGCGGCTGATAATACCTGGAAGACCTTGCCAACGCCTTCGGCGTGGGTTCCAAAGGTTGGTAGCATCGACCGGATTGGCCGACGACTCTACCTCGCGCCTACCGATCTTGGGCCGGACGCTTGGGGCTATTCAGCCGTCGACAAGGTCACCAAGTGGGCCTCGACTGACGGGGGAGGGCAGGAAATTGTGGGAGGAGACGGACAACCGATCGGGGGAATTGGCTACTTCGTCGGAGACAACATGGCCATCTACAAGTACGACATGCTCTACCTCCGCGAAGGAGCCGACCCGGCCAACTGGAAGTTCCGCGCTATTTCGGCGGATGTAGGTACGCGCTCGCCGAGAGCACTCGTTGCGCTTGGGCATGGTAACTTCTTCGCTCACAGCGCAGGGGCGAGCCTTGTCAATGCGGTTGGCTCGGTCCTATTTCCCCCGTTGTCAGATCCGATTACCACGCGGTGGGTATCGCTAGCTCGGGTTATCGACTTCGCGAAGGTGCATGCGTGTTGGGATGCTATCACGCAGAGGATGAATCTCTGGGTACCCAACGACGCCGGTGTCGTCCAACGTCTGTTCCGGATTTCGTTCCGTGAGCACAACGTGACTGAACATGTAGTTCAGGCCACGTGTAGCGCCTGGGACGGACAGTACATCCACATCGGTCGCACCGATGGTCGGATCTCAAAGATAAGTGGGACTACCGATCACGGCACACCGATCGACGCCTACATCGTGACCAAGGTGTTCGGCGACCCGTTGACACAGAAGAGCTTCGGGTCAGACGAACAGATCATCATGCTCTTCCGTGGAGCAGCGGGGGTCGTTGTATCGGTGACTCCCACCATGTACGTAGACGACTTCCTGGTTGTAGGAGACGCGGTGTCGGTCACCCTAGTTGGTGGACTCTCTCGGCTCATGGTGCCCTTGCCGACTACGCAGGGGTGGGGACTTGAGTTGAAGATTCAAGCAACGGGGGTCTGGAAGTTCGTTGGGCTAGTCGCCCCGGAGCAACTCCTTGGAGAGATTTGATGCCATGCGTTTTGTCTACATCAACACGGATTCCCTTGCCGTCGCCGGGATTGCTAACCTGTTCCCTTCGGAAGTGGATGAGACTGGTCCAACCTCCGGCCCGGTGCAACTACCAGCGCCGAAGGGATCGGGGCAACCGGGAACGCCAACTGCCCCACCGGCAGCTGACACGGAGGCGTGGTGTCTTGACCATCGTCCAGGCCAATCGGCTACCGATGAGTACCGACAGGCTTGGGCTGACCTCTGCGAACCAGCGTCTTCGCTGATAGCAGACTGCGACTTAGCTAAGCATCCATCTCCGATCTCATACATGACTGCGACGGGTCGCGGCTTCCGAGGACAGAACTGGTTCTTGCGTGGAGGGGGACGAGTCGTTCTCAGTTATACGAAGCTACACGTCCCAGGTCCCTATCTTGGGTGTGACATTGACGCCATTAAGATTACCTACACGCCTAGCGGTGGTGGTGGTCCTAGCGAATTCACCTGAAGGTATTACGACGGTCCCCTCGGTGGGGGGAATATAGGTGCTTGCTACGCTTTTCAAACGCTCCAGGAAGCGCTGGACAACTGTTGGGCACAGCTTACACACCGGATCCAGTCGGACAAGGGGTGCCCTTCTGCGTGGTCTCCAAGTTGAGGAGGTGAGTTAGAATGGCTTCATCGCAGGGTTTCTTTAGCGTCAATCCTCTGGCGCCCCGAACTGACACCTCGTTCGGGTTGGGAGGTTCATCGGTCGACCCCGGCTTCGCATTGCAGATGCCGATCTACCAGGCCAAGGCGCAGTCAGCCCAGCTTGCAAACCAGTGGCTGATGAAGCTCCTCCAGATCGGCCCTGAGGGCTTCCTCAACTTCGCACAGGGGCAAACAGGAGGCCTCAGCAATATCGGTTCCGATCTCTACAACGTGGCGATTGGAGATCTCAACGAGCGCGAACGCCAGGCGACTATGGATCTTCAAGGCCGCTTCGGTGCTCTTGGACGCTCGACGGATTCCAGCGCGTATAGCGAAGCATCAACGCGTCTCGGTTCTGCGTTCAGCCAACAACGTTCGTCAGCGGCAGCCAAGTCCGCTTTGACGTCGGCAGACATCTCTACCCGCGTTCTCCAGATGATCCTGGGCTCGATGTTGTGAGGTGAGACATGGCATTCGATTTTAGTCGATCACGCATTGGAATGATGCCACCGGGGATGGACAGCTTCGGTGGTACCATGGCTGACGTCACGGCTGGGATTAGCCCGGACATGCGGGCGGAGATGAACGCGAAGGAAAACCGGAATCGGCAGGTTGCTCTTGCTCTTCTCCAGAACCCGTTGTTCGCCGGAGATCCAGCGGCACTCACGAACATCATGGGTTCCGCTGAGGCTGGGGCTACACCTAGCTATGGAGGGCTCACGACTCCAGGGGTGTTGGACACTCTTCGCCGCCGGGACTATGCCCAGGGTGTTCAGCAGCGCGGAGTTGAAGCTGGAGTTCAGGGCCAGGAGTTTGCAGCCAATGCTTTGACGGGTAGACGAGAACTCAGCCCTACACAGATGGCCTTGCTACACGCGGCAAAGCCGTCGGCTGCAGAAGAGGCAATTCAGCGTTCCATGTCGGGTGATGTTACACCGGGGACCGAAGGCTTCCTCGCTGGTCAGGTATGGCCTAGCATGACGGCAGGGCGTGAGAAAACCGAGGCCGAGACCAAGAATCTCGTCGAGAACGCAGGCGTGCTGAAGAATCCTCTTTTCCAAGCGCTCTTCCGAATCGTTTCAGCACAGGGCGCTGCTGGAGGCCTCCGTGCCCAGAAGCAATTCGAGGTGGCGAAGAACGACTTGACAGACCTGATTAACAAGTACATCGAGAACAAGTCGCTGGTCCCGTCGAACAACACCGACGAGCTAGGTCGCCGGGCCAAGGTGTTCCAAGACCAGCTGAAGCACTTGATCGTGCAGCATCAAGAAGCGTGGGGCACTTCCGAGGGTAAGCAGTATCTCGCTCGGATCTTTGCGCTACTTGGCCTTGGTGACCAGCAGGGCGGAGCTGGAGCTTCCAATCCAGCGGCCGGGGCGTTCCAGTTCCCTGGCGGTGGAGCATTTGCACCATGAGCCTCGAAACTGAGTTCCCAGGACTCCTCCAAAAGATTACGCTCGCCCGCGTCGCTGGGATGAACGATGACGAGATCCGGCAGGAGATCTTTGCTTCGATCCAGAAAGCCCGGGACAGGGGAATGCACAGCCTTGACATCGCGGCTGTGCTCTCTGGCGAGCCAACTCGTCCCACCCCGCAGGAGCAGACACCACTTAGTCAGGCCCTCCAGTTCGCCGAGGACGTAGCCAAAGGAGCGGCCTCTGGGTTGACGCTAGGCTATGTATCGCCTGAGGTCACACCGGAGACCTCGATCCCTGGCCGCGTTGCCGGAGAGCTTGCCGGTGGCTTCGTACCTGGTTTGCTTGGCTATGGGTTGACCGCTCCTCTCCGAGCCCTCAAGCTAACCCCGGCCCTTGAGACCATCCTTCGCTCCGGGGCTACAGGGGTAGGCCTGGGAGCTGCCGCCCCGGCTCCTGACATCCGGACCCGGGCGGAGCACGCGCTCACTGGAGGACTAATTGGCGGGGCAGTTGGTGTGCCAGCGGGCTTCGCGGCAGAGTTGTCTGCAGCTAGAGCTGGAGCTGGGCATGACATAGTTAGCCAACAGATGAGGCGTGTGGCCTTCCCGCAAGTGTCAGAAGACGTCACGCCACAGCAGATCTCTTGGCCACTCTCGCAAGTGCCTCGCACACCTGAGGCTCCTCCGACAGCCGGGGTGCAGCCTCCTCCGGAACCGACTTTCCCTCCCGCTGGTCCGGGGGCGTTGGGCTGGCCAGAAGCTGAACCACCGACGTGGGGAGGAGAACCAGCTCCCTTGGGACCAATCTCACCACGGCTGCCCGGGACCGAAAGCATCCGGGACTTGACAACGCCTGTGCCTCCAGGGACGCAGCTAGACATGTTTGGCACCACGCGGCCTGTTGGCTATCCACGGCCGACGCCACTCCAACAGGTCTTGAGTGGTGAGACTCCACCCCCGAGTGGGTTACCAGCAACTCCTGGCGTGGAAGGAATCCCCAGTGCTCTGACTTCAGTCGAAGTCCAAGTCGCCGAGGAGATGGCAGCTGCTGGGAGGATCGTGCCGAAGGCTCCGTTCAATGTGACGGCGGCAATGGAAGCCGACATGACAGTTTCCCGGACGCCTGGTGGGAAGGTCACCTTCACTGCCGAGCCTCCTTCCTTGACACCACCAACAACGCTCAGTGGCTTGCGGGAATTGGGTACGACTCGTGGCTACACCGTCGAGCCAACCATTGGTCCGACTGGTATGCAGATCAAGATGACTGGCCAGGGAGGAGACATCAAGACCTTCATCTCTCTTGCCGACGCCGGGAGGTACCTGTCCGAGGCACCGTACATCAGTCCCGATCCAATCAGTGTACCAGTTGAACCAAGTGGTGTAACCGTAGGCGAGAAGGTGGTAGAGAATAAGCTTCTAACCCCGGTGGACAAGGGTCGTCTTCGAGACCAGAAGGGACGGTTTGTCAAGCGTGCTGCCGCCGAGAGATATGGACTTGAGCCGGGGGAAGCGGAGCAAGCGACTCGGCCACTTTCGGATTTGGAAGCCGAGTTTGCACGCTTGAAGGCAGAGGAGTTTAACTATGTTCCTGGAGTTAGTTCGGAAGGTGGATCTGTCACTCTTCAGAACCTAGCCCCTATCACCCGGGGCCACGAGCTGACTCTCAAAGCAGTAGAGCAAGCGGACCCTGGCCTCACTGCCTTGTTCGACCGGTGGTTGCAGGCTGACGCTGACCTCTACCACGCCAAGGACCAGCAAACCGCTATCCAGGCTTTGAGTAGGCGAGTTGCGACGAGACGGATATTACAGGACTATGTGTCACGTTTGGATGTGCCACAGAAAGCGCATACTCGTATCGTAGAGTTGATCGATGATCTTAACGAAAGCCTGGCCTCAGCTCCCGATAACCGATCCGAGGGGATTCGCGGACTACCCCCTGGCCCAGCGGTAGAGGGTGGACCGGCAGCTGGTGGATTGCCAGCGGGGACCACAGCCCAGCCCCGGGTCCGCTTCGTCGGACCTCTCAACGTACTCGGTAGCCCTCTCGAGTCTAGTAGCCCCGTCGTTCGCTCGGTCGCGACAGAGGTTTGGAAAGCTGCGATGTCTGCCCGGTTCCGACTTGCCGGGTGGTTCAACCTTCGCAACGCCAACCTGGTCAAGAACCTCGGGCAGGAAGGTGGCTACCTTGACGCCGAGGCGTTCGCCGTTGTTCAAGGGGAGAAGACTAGCGCTAACCCTCGAGTCATTGCGGCAGTCGACTTCTACAACCGGATGAAGAATGACTTCGCTCGGCGCCTTGGCTTGGACGAGTGGAACGAGTACGCCACTCACGTCACCGACTTCGACGCCTTGATGCAGACGATGCGGACGGAGCTGAGCAAGCCTTACGACCAGCTTGACGCTGCTTGGAAGGTTAAGCTCAACCCCGCGGACCAGGCGAAGTATGTCAAACTGTTGACGGACAACGCGAGGTGGCGAGATATCCCTCAGAACAATCGCATCGACATCAAGCGTAACATCTTCGAGTGGGATGATGTCCTCACGAGTTGGGACCTCTTGCCTCCCGGCGTTCGGTCGAAGCTACCGAAGGAAATCTTCTCACCGTATATGTTGCCACGAGTTGGAGGAGTTCCCTTCCGCCGAAGCTTGATCACCGCGTTCGACCGATACGTTCCGGTGATGGAACACAAGGCTAGCTTCGACCCGGTGATGAGTGCTTTCCGTGGGACGATTGAAGCTCTGCCCGGAGCGAACATCCCGTTCTCCGAGCGGTGGTTTCTCAACAACTACATCGAACGAATCGTCCTGCGTAAGCCGTCAGGAGTGGACAATGTCATCTCTACGCTGACGAACAAGGTGAACGAGTTCCTTGGTAAGCAACTGGTCCAGCCAGATCTGTTGAACCAAGTCGTTGCCGCCTGGCGAAGAGGTGTCTACCGCGGAGCTCTGGGTATCGACTCAGCCTTCATCAACCTCACCCAGTCAATGAACACCTGGGCGGAATATGGTCGGCTACCAATCTTTAAGGCTATCGCTCGGCGAGGGGACATCCCTGACGTCCCCGGGATCATGCGAGAGTTCAGCTACTCGGTATCCGGAGAAGGTGTGAGCATCACAGGCAAGCTAGCTAAGCTAGACGAAGCTCTCACTCGTGTGATCCTCTCTCCAATGCGGTTGACGGAGTTCGCGAACCGAGGGCTGGCTTTCGAAGCCGGGCTTGAGGAAGCGATGCGGATGGGGTACAACTTCAAGGACGCCCTGGTCGTAGGGATGGGGGAAGCGAGCAAGGTTGCTCCGAACCTGGAGATGAGTGCTGCCCACATGGAAGCGTTGAAAGGGGTTATGAAGACGCAGTTCGGTTATACCCCGGAGACGACAAGTCCTTTCGTCCAGAATCCTCTGGCACGTATCAGCACTCTGTTCCTCAGCTACCCAACCCGGCAACTGCAGTTCCTCTCGAACGGAATCGCGGATGCTATCGGTAGTCGGAGCCAAGGCAAACTAGTTCGTTACCTCGCTGCCACAGGCTTCACCTTCGGGGCACCGCTTGTGCTCTCCCAGATCGGGGTCGACTCCAGCAACATCTGGGGGCCAAAGGGGTTCCTCCCGTTGAGCATGCCAATCATCCGACTTGTCGGATCAGCTTACAACTCGGTCATGGGCGATAGCCCCTATACCGTGGCGCAAGCGAAGCGAGACTTCACCCAGGCAATAGCGACGATGACTGTACCAGCCTGGCGCTATGGCAAGAAGGTTGCCTCGGTCTACCAGAACCTGGAGCAAGGCTACGGAACCAATCGTCTAGGCCAACGGATCTACGATACCACTCCTGCTGGAGAGCTGATGCGCCTAGCCGGGTTCGGACCAGCGACAGCTTACAACGCTCGTGAACAAGCCAAGGGCCTCCGTAACTTCGCGGAAGAGTTCCGCATGGATAAGCAAGAGGCAATTGGGGCATACCTCCAAGGCGATGCAAACGCGATCATCAAGTTCCAGGGCAAGTGGATGCAACCGATCACGGCTGGCGAGATTATGAACTTCCAGAAGGAAGCGATGATGAGTCCACAAGAGCGAGCGCTGCAAGGGATCCGCCAGCAGATGCGGCCACAGGCTCAGCAACAAGTGGGGATGTGAGATGCCAATTCCAGCAGGGAACCTCTGGTTACCCGAAGACGTTTACGGTGCTCCCCAACAACGTAACCCTCGGCAGCAAGCTCTCGCTGGCGGGGGAGAGAACATGCCTCCCTGGCTTCAGCAGGCGTGGGAATCAGGAACCTATCCTGGGCAGGTAGAGGACCCAAGCATGTTCTTGGACCCGCTGTCGTTAGCCCCTCAGCGCTTGGGGCCGGGGATGATTGCCGGGGCCGCTGGTGGAATATTCAGCAAGCTCTTTGGCAAGGGCGCGAAGGAAGGAGTTGACCTGAGCCGACGAGCTATCCTTAAAGGAGCTGCTGCTCTGCCTCTAGCCGGGGAAGGGACCGTCGCGAAGGCCTTGAAAGCTGTAACACCCACCGCTGGCGAAGTCCCCCTTAGTCCTCGACCTCTTTTCTATTGGGGGAGCGAGATAACTGAAGTCGGAAAGGGTCTGGCTCAAGTGGGTCTACGCATTGGCAAAATGGAGCAAGGTGCCGATCGGCTTTGGGTTGAAGGGATTTCGCCAGAAGGAGTGTCTCATTGGTTCGGTGTATCTCCTCACTCAGGAGGTCTTGGAAACTGGGCAGACCGGATTGCAGTAGAAGCGGCCAAACGGTTTGGTTTGTCATCCAAGACTATCAGCCCTGAGCTCGCAACGCAAGCCGGGAAGGAAGCCTCCAAAGCCTTTGACGAGAGTGTGATGCATCTGTACTCCCAACGAGGGGTATCCCCAGACTTCGTCGCACGTTATGGCCAGGACAGGGCAAATGCCTTGCTGGCTATAGCCCGCCCAGAGATGAAGCATCTCGAAAACGCACCACACATGGTTACCGGTACTAACTGGGGGGACTTTGCCGGGGCGACGCCAAACTTCAGTCTGACACCTCCAGAGGCTAGGCAGATTCTTAGCGGTAAAGTGTCTATCGAACCTTTCATCGAACGGAGCCGAAAAGACTATATCGCAAGCTTGGCAGAGAACCTCGACATACCTTTCGAACAGGCCAACGCCTTGATTGAAAAACAACGAGCCTCAGGCCGTTCTGTCCAGGGCCTCTTCCAATACCCGGCAACGCCGGCAGATCTCACTCTTTCCCAGACCGTCAAGAAGAGCCTTGCGCGTAATCCCTACGCCCAAGCTGATCCCGAAACCTTCATGGGCAACTTCTACCACGACCTCCTGGACCAGCTCGACCGGCAGTCTCCTGGCTTCACGCAGAGCGTTGTTAGTCGTAACCGGGCATTGCAGCAAGCACTGAAAGAACCAGTACCAGCTGAGCTCCCGGCAACAGACTATGCCTCGGGAGGATCGTGGCAGTTAAGCCCCACGGCGCCACCCTGGTTGAGAGAAGCTTGGACTACGAAGCGCCGGGTAACCCCGTTGCAAGAACTACTGGAGGACTGATGAACTTCTTCCTCCACAGCCGAAGCGGGGAACTCACCTGGCTTGCCCAGCGCTTGGAAGCCGAAGGCAACCAAGTCAACTACTACGTCAACGCGGAGAACTCTGCTGGCCAGGGGCTAGTGAACTGCGTCCACGAGGAGTTAGCTCAAACCCTGCGTAGAGTGGTTACACCGGTCGAACGAGCAGAGCGAGTCATCGACGCCTTGGGCCGGGACTTGGTTGTCGTGTTCGACGGAGCCTTTGGTCGGACAGCCGATGCGTTGCGGCGAGCAGGGTGCGGTGTGATTGCGGCAGGTGTGTTCAACGACGTGGTAGTTGAGTCCCTTAACTACGCTGCCGCTCTAGCGGGGCTGACGAAGCTCCCCCACCAGCCGTGGGTTCGATTGATGAGCTGGGAAGCTGTCCACCACCACATCGATGGCTACTCCGGTAACTGCCGAATTACTTTCCCCTCAGGGTTCTCCTTCGTCGCCAGTGGTGAATACCTCAAACGTTTTGCAGCAACGCAAGCAACCCGGGAGGAAGTCACGGATGTGATCCTGCGGCAGGTTGGAGAGGATAACGCCTATGTTATCGGAGTGTGGTTTAATGGCTACGACTTCGTTCTCCCTGCCTACGTCCGATCTCTCGAACCAGGTGGTTGGGTAACCTTCGCGTTCCGGCACTGGCGACCAAAGCAGTTCCGGGATGTCCTGCTACCTCTGCGCCTTGCGTTACGGAAGGTGAACTACTGTGGACCAGTCGAAGCGGAGCTCGAGAGGGACGCCCTCATCCGGTTCAACACCTACCTTGAGCCTGGCTTCTTCGCAACCTGGTGTTCGCTAGTCGAAGGCGACATCGGTCGTTTCCTCGCTGACATTGCTCGCAACCAAGCCCAGCGAGTGAAGATGAAAGAGACCTTCGCGGCCGGGATAAGTGTTAACGCTCCTCGGGAACCTAGTGGGATTGCTTGGCCAGTCGATGTATTCGAAGGGCTACGTCCAATGCAAGTGTCCGTCGGGCCTGAGGGATTAGAAGCAATTGCTGGAGCACACGTCGGAGTTGTTGTTGGCGTAGACACGACGGCCAGCAAGGCTGTCGCGAAGGCCTACGAAGCTGTTGACCGAATGGACATACCCAGGCGGGAGTTCCTCTCAGGCGTAGGAAAACAGTTCTACCACATCGTCCCGGAGGTGCTTGCCAATGTTGGTGGATAATTCGATGTTCACACCTCTCACCGTGCCAGAGTTACTTGCGTTGGCGGTCGATGGAGAAGCCCGGGGGGAAACCATCTACGGGCAGATCGCAGTGGCCTGTGTGGTGAGGAACCGAGTAGCAACGAAATTCCGCGGGGATGACACCTACCCCAAGGTCATCCTCCACCCCAAGCAGTTCAGCTGCTTCAACGAAGGGGACGCTCGAGATCGCCTCGTGAAACTGGCCATCGGGAGAGGGATCGAACCATCTCCCGACGACCGAGTCCTCACGCAGTGCCTGTGGGTAGCCCGAGGAGTGTTCGATAACTATATCATGGACGTGACTCAGGGTGCGAACCACTACCTTACTCGGGCCCTGTTCGAGTCTACGGGTCGACCCGAGTGGGCCGATCCGAAGAAGCTCGTGATGACGATCCAACGACACGTGTTCCTCAAGCTTTAGCGGCGGTGTTCCCGCAACCGGTTCGCAGCCTTCTCGAGCTGAGCCCGGGCATGGAGCTCAAGTGAGAAAGGCATTGCGGGTACCGATCGTGTGTGTTTAACCCACAGCAGAGCCGCATCAACCAACTCCTTACAAAGCTGATCGTCAACGTTCCGTGGGTCCAAGGTATCATCACCGAAGCTCATGGTATAAACTCCTCCCACTCCCCCCGGCCAGGGGTACACTGTCGGACCTTCGTCCCGAAGACATCGACCCGGACAAGGCCGTCCTCGAGACACCGAGTGGCAATCTGATACCGACGGAGTACCTCTCGGCCGAGGTGGAGCTCTTCCAGTTCAAGCACCTGGATTATCTGTACCGGCTTTCTGGTCCGCAGGTCGGTCATCAGCTGACCTGGTGTAAGTTCCACGGCTACCTCCGGTGTTCCTCGGGGTCAGGTCGTCCAGCGGATCTCTGGAAGTTGACCCCCCGGTTCCCACGGCGAAGCTTGGGATCCCGCACTGGAGGCTTCTTCTTCTTCTTCTCCTTCTCCTCGAGAGCCTTCATCCCCTCGACCCGGGCGGTGACCAACCGCTTCATTCTCCGGGCTGTGGTGATGTGGACCTTGTAATCCTCCGCGATCTCCTTCGGGGTGTACTTCATGATTACATCGTCCGGCACATCCTTCAACTTGTACTCCCCCTTCCGGACGAAGGCTCCGCCTGCAGGTAGCCGTGGGATCCCGCAGGCCTCCATCAACTGCAGCGCTCGGATGTGCGAACACTGCAGCGCCTTCGCCAGCGCTCGCCCCCGGATCTTCTGCTTCTGATAGAGATCCTTCAGCATTGCGCGGAGGTTCTTGTGACCTCTCTCCTGCGCAAACGCTTCCCAATCACGACCTGGCCGACCATCTTTACCCATTGCCTTTTCCCTCCTCGGTGAGAACCCAAAAGATAGCTCGTCCTTCGGTCTCCATGTCAATCAACCCTGCCTCCTTCAGGGTCTCAACTACTTCCTTCAGTTGCTTGGCGTTCATCCAGTTGCGCAGCCGACGGAGTAGAAGGGAGTGAGTGATTCGCCCTCCACTCCGACCAATCTGCTGGATGACTCGTTGGTGACTACGTCCAATAGCTGTCGCCTCGATGTGCCGGAAGGTGTCTGGCAGGCGAGGTTCGAGATAGTCAAGTAGGGCCAAGGCATTCTCCAAGTCCTCTACGCAGAGGAGGTTGTCAGCCTTGCAGGTTACATTCAAGATCAACGCTAGCTTCAACAGGTGATCCTGCTTGCGTTCATAGTAGCCACTGAGGCGAAGGTCCTCAATAGCCGGGTGCCGGTTCTTGCGATACCACCGGTCGTACCAACTCGCCGCAGGAGTGCTGAAAGCGAAGGGACCTTCGGCTCGTGTGAACGAGCTAAGTCGACTGACAAGGTCATCTCCCAACTCTTGATCTGGGACTGCAGGGATTGGGAAGATACGATCTGTTTCATCCCGCCCGACGAAGATGTTCCGCGAGAGGTAGCCTCCACCGAATGCAATCTGTGGGATGGCTTCAGCTAGCCAGTCTGGAGCTGTGGTCCCGAGGATTGAGAGGCTAACGTTCCGCAGGCTGATCTCCCCCTTCGTCCGCGTGATGTAGGTCCACTCGTCTGGACAGTCGTAGAGAGTAGTTAGCAATGCAATCATCCCTTCGTTGTATTGCTGTCGCCCGAGGAACACCGATAGCTCTGGGGCGTGGATGAGAGCCGAACAGTTGAGTACTATCCGACTCACGGATTCGATCTTCAACCCGGTTGTCTCCAAGGTTGCCACTAGTCCTTCCGGTGTTACCTTCTCGCTGATCACGGTAGCCTGCTGAGTTTTGCGAAGCAAACGCATCACGATGTTAGTTGAAACCGAACGCCGGCATGCGCCTGGGGGGGAGACCAGGACCACGTAGTGATTCGGGTAGACGCGATAGTAACCCTTATCCACCCACACTCTTCGTTGGAGGACTGAACCAATCGCCGTCACCCCATTCCAGAAGTGGAACTCCGTCGGTGCTTCATGCCCCGCGGTGTACCGCAGGTAATCAGCTAGCCACCCCTTTGTCGGCCACACTAGGTCCTCCCCATCTGCCGTCGGCGGTGTAGTACTCTAACGGGAACTTCCGACCCAGGCACGGAGGGCACAAACGATGCTGGCTGGGCGGTTGAACTTCAAGCCGTAACTCATCCCACATCGTTTCACACCTACTGCACTTCGCAAACCCGTCACTGTAGACAAGTCCCAACTCACTCACCTCCAATCTTGTTACAGAGAAAGTGGATGAAAACCGACATCGCCCACACGACTGTGAGCGCAACTAGCAATCACCCGACCGGGTGACTAGCACACGCTCCACTCATGGCGAGACCTCCTCTCCCAGTTCGATGGCGAGGAGGTTGGCTAACTCCTTGCGGTCGTCGGGATCTAATCGACTAACCTCATCCGTGAACTCCATCAACTTCACGTCCTTGGGCTTGCCGAAGAAGACCAGCGCCGCCTTTGTCAGAGTCATTTTACCTCCCGAGTGTTCGGTGTAAATGGGCACAAAAAGCCCTTGTGTACCGTGCTCTGCACCGCGTGCTCCTCAAGCAGGTATCCTAGTTAGGCTTCAAGGGAGTGTTCCCTCGAGCTCATTCACTTGAGTAGTCTTTCTCGCCACACCTCTTCCCGACTTCTCGCAAGGCTCGCGGGCTGCGTAGAAGGAATCCCCTTGTGCCACAGCAAACGGACAACCTCTACGATGACGAACCGTGGTTGCAGATCTTGCAGGGCAAGTTCTGAACGAAGTTTGTCAACCTCGAGGGTGGAAGACTCATGGACCAGGTGCTCAAGCGCCCGCTTACCGGGGTCATGGGTCACGCCTACATACCAGAACTTCCCCGTCCGCGGATGTTGAATGCCATAGACGAAAAAGTTTTTGACCTGGAAGTCCGGAGGTAGCTTGCCTTCAAAGTATTGCCCGTGTTGTTCCATTGGTCACTCCCAGGTGTTGCCGAGAGCAATGCCCTTCTTCGAGATCAGCCATGCTCGCTCGGTGGGTCTGGTGTTGACAGCGATGATGTCCCCGTCATTGAGATCCCTGAACTCGACAGGGCAAGTGGTGTAAAACAACGCATGCGTCTCCTCGTTTTCGACGAGAGCACCTCCAGGGAAGAGCTCGACATGTGAAGCATATCGTGTCTCCGGGTTGTCGTTGGATGTGGTGTTGTAGATCAGGACGAACATAGTTTTACCCTCCTCTCTGGTCTTTGAGTTGCTGGACGTACAGGGTGAGCGCGATGTAGACTTCAGGTTCCAGCCAAATCGTGTTGCTCGGATCACTCGACCGGCCATTCTCCGTCGTGAGCTTGAGCATCCCGTCTTCAAGATCGACGTACACGCTATCACCGATGTACTGCTTCATGTAAACAACCCCCAGTTCTGCCCCGCCTTACCACTTGAATAGAAGCGATAGGGCCGACCCGCGACTACGACTTCCTTCCGCGCCTCTTGGAGACCGAGTTGCACCACCTCCTCCGAGAACTCATCCGGTGTCTCTGCCATCAAGCAGTCGTGCACCTGGTTGCAGAGCGAACCAGGAAGCTTCATCTCGTCGTAGAACAAGCGGTCCAGCTCTACAAGCATTGGGTTCATGCGATCCGCGACTCCTGCCTGGGGATCGTAGTCCAAGATCTCCCGCAGCATGTCATCATTCTTGCTGAAGAAGACTCGTGGTCGCCCTCCCCAGCTCCGGTGGAAACGGGTACGGATAATCATCTCCTGTAGCTGGTTGCGCCAGTCCCGGATCTCTGGGTAGTAGTCCCAGTAGTTGTTGATCATCTGCTGGAGAATCGCGACTTGCTGGTCCCCTCGACTAAGCCCGCGACCACCCCTGGCAAGTACACCCTCGACAGAGCCACCGTACGAAACACCGTAGACAAAAATCTTGCCACGGTATTCCATTTGCGGAGTGACAAGATCGATCTCGCACTTGCGTTCCGCTGAAGTGCAATGAGCTTCCACTTCGGAAAGATGAGCCCGTGCCCAAGCAGTGAGGCGTTCCTCACTAGAGGGAGCTTCACCTTGAGTAGCATGGTAGGCTTCCCGCTCCGGGTCGCAGATCCGTTTCTGCCACATCGCAGCCGCGTTGTGCGTGTGGATTCGATAGTGACGAGCCAGGTTCGCATAGCCCCTTTCCTTGTAGAAGTCGTATCTGTCGAATAGACGGAGCATCCGGTTGCACCCAGCGAGGAGAGCTTGCAAACGAAGCTCTGCTTGGGAGAGATCCCAGTGGATGAGCTTCCATCCAGGCTGGGCGATGTAGCAGCTCCTGGCGAAACCAATCGCAGGACCACCGCAGACGGAGCATCGGCCTCGCTCATCGAGCTTGGTGGCAAACAGGCAGGCTTCGCAACCAAGGTCATCCATCGGAATGTTCTGGAGGTTAGGGTTCCGGGAAGCGAGGCGTCCAGTCCGTGTACCAAAGATACGGAACTCACTGCGAACTCGCCAGTCCTCGTCGATTGGCAAACCATCAACATAGGTGCTACGCATCTTGTCCCAGTGCCGGGCATCGAGAATACGTTGGAAGAGGTGATGGTGCTCTTCCGGCACGAGGAGTTGGAGCTGGAGGATAGTATCTTCGTCCACCGAAGGCTTCTTGTTTCCTGACTGCCCTCCATCGGTCATCTTGATGACGGGAAGTTTCATCTCCTCGTAGAGAACTCGGCTGACATCGGCTGTGGAATTGGGATTGAACAGCCCACCAAACGCTGTCTCGAGCTCTTTGCAAGCTGCGTCGTATTCGGTGAGGCAATGCCCACGGTAGAGCTTCATCCGATCCTTATCAATCAGCATTCCCCATCTCTGCATCCGCACGACGGGGCGGATCATGGCATTCTCGAGACGCCAAGTGGCCATGCCATCGACGTCGGCGAGTTCCTTGAGCAGGCCTCGGAGGACGTCGTCAGTACCAACGAGATCCCGGCAGTTGTAGCGGGCGAGGCTCATCGAGGTAGTAGTCCCGTTCGTCTTTCGAGGTCGGTCGGCACCTTGCCGTTCCACTGAATGGCACCGTTCCAAGACCACTTGACGAAGTTGAACACGTCCTCCGTTAAGACGACCAGCGTCCCACAAAGTGCCTTAGTGGGATCGTAGACCTGGAATCTTACGTGGCGCGGGTTCCACTCCACACAGGACAAGTTGTAGAGCTTCCTTTGATCACTCACTTCGTCCCCCTCCGCAGCGTGCCCACCCCGCGCTTGTACTCACCCCTCAGCTCAAGGCAGCGCAGGCAGTAGAGCAGCCCGTCCACGTGGCTGCGTTGAAGGGTTACCCCCTCGCCCTTGCAATTGGCACACACGTACTTGCGATAGGTGTGAACGTGATTGACTTTGCTCATGTCCCCACCACCCAATCGCACTCCTTGCAGAAGAACTCCGGGTCCGTGGTGTCCGAGTTGATCCGCCGTGCGATTTCCCCTCCACACTTGATGCACTCATCCTTGACCAAGCCCTCAGCCTTAAGCGGCTCGGGTGCCCCCTCGACGATCACGTTGCGCTGGCTATGGAGAGCTTGAACAGAACCGTTAGCGCCAACGAGCTGGAACTGCACTGCCCGCAAGCCCTCGAGCTCAACGGTGATCTTACCCCACCCTACGACCTTGGCATCCCAGGCAGTGGGCCCACCGTCTCCTTTACCGGTGTAGGTCACTTGCTTGCCAAATAGCGAGTTGAGCCAGGTCTCGTTCACATCTTGATCCAACGTCTCTTGCCACCTCTCGAGATCGAACTTCGTAAGCATGTAGCCTCCTTCCGCTGTAGAGTGCCATGTACATCTGGCGCTTCCGTCGCCGGTAGATTGTGTCCCGGAGCATCCACCCGAGGATGAACGAGATCACCACGCACAACAGGAACCCGAGCTGATCTGGTCCAATGAACTGAGCTAGAAGTAGACCCATCCGCTCGTACCACATTGTGGACACCACAGAGTTTCCTCCTCGTCGACGGCCAAGAGTTCGTAGACCCGACCGTGCCACCCACAGCTTTCGCAACGGACACGGGGGAGTCGGTGCACTGGAATTGGCTTGCCGCGTTCCATCCACCCGTCAGGGCCAAGGGACTTAGCGTGCTTCGGTGCGCTCATCTCTACTACCTCCCGGGGCGTAAAAGCAGACCGCGCACTCGTAGCGGTCGCCAACGCGGATCTGAATCCGGGTGTCCCACGCAAGAGCCCCGCACTTGGAACATGCGTGCCGGTACTTCAACTCCAGCTCAGGGTGTTCCCGGCACATTCGGCAATCACAATTCATCACTTCTCCTCGTGTGTCCACCCAGGAGCTTGGTCCTTCCAGTACTCCCGGTCAGTGTAGAGCGGAGCGATAATGCCCAGGGCATGGCGCATCTCTCCGTACACGACGTGGTGCGCCAGGATAGTATCCTCGTATGGTCCTGCTACTTCGTAACCGTGATACTCCAATACCTCGATGTCGTGAGGGAGATTGTGCCCCCGCTTCGTGATGAGAGGGCAGGCTAGCATCCCTCCGAGCCAGCGAACCATCTCCTCGTACTCGTAGTCCACCCAGTGAGTTGGGTCCATGTTAATCGAGATGTAGAGCTCATCCGGGATCCCCAGTCCGACTTGAAGTAAGATGCACCTCCGACGCCGCTCCATGGTGTTCTCGATGTCTAGCGTTAGCTTGTCTTTGACACGGTGCGCGAAGTCGATTACGTCTTGCAAACTCGGGTTCGTGTTGAAGGGCTCTGGTGGAACGCTCCATCCCGGGACTGCGAGTAGCCGTGGAACCTTGCGAAGGAACGCTACATGCATTGCCCACAGGGTCTTGCCCTTAGGGGTGTTCTTCATCCGCATCACCCAAGAAGGGTGACCGAGCACAAGCACCTTCGTCTCCAAGTCCTCGAAGGTGTAGGGGAATGTGTAGCCGACTACGTTCTGGATCTTCGTCCGCCTCGTAAACCGCTCAAGAGCAAACCTCCCAACGGCAACGATGAGGTTGGGACGTAGCGAACGAAGTTCGTCGTCAAGGTAACGCGAGCAATGCGCGATGGCAGAGCTAGCTGGATCTTCGTTCCCGGGAG
>Ga0210377_10001259_pt1 | contig 23154 bp, 17 predicted proteins | sample PLM4_65_b1redo_FD_155480 | JGI IMG/M metagenome (GOLD analysis project Ga0210377, IMG submission 155480) | Groundwater sediment microbial communities from an aquifer in East River, Colorado, USA - PLM4_65_b1 redo | ecosystem: Environmental > Terrestrial > Soil > Riparian zone | place: USA: East...
GCTCGATTACAAGAGCCCGACCACGATGGAGATGCCCGAGGTGATCACCCACCTCATCGAGGATCCCGACCCGAACGGCCCGTTCGGCGCCAAGGAGGCCGGGCAGGGGCCGCTCCTGCCGGTGCCGCCGGCGGTCGCCAACGCCGTCTTCGACGCCGTCGGCGTGCGTGTCGACGAAGTCCCGATCACACCCGAGAAGGTGCTGCGCGCCCTCGAGTCGCCGCACAAGCGGTTCGGTCCGTCGCGTCTGCCGCGGGTGGCGATGCCCGAGCCGATCCGCGTGGCGACGCCGTGGGAGGGGGGCAACGGCCGGGCCGTCGATGATCCGAAGAGCACCGGCGCGCGGGCGGGCGCCGCGGGCGTGCCCGGGGCGACGAGCGTGCCCGGACCGGGCGGGGTGCGCCGATGATGCGCATGCCGAAGTTCCGCTACCTCGCGCCGGCGACCTTGAAGGAAGCGGCGCGTGTTCTCGCGGGGGAGGGACCGGCGGCGATGAGCGTGGCCGGCGGCACCGACCTCTACCCGAACATGAAGCGCCGTCACCAGATGCCGAAGACGCTGGTCGCCCTGCGGCGGCTCGACCGGCTGCGCGGTATCCGCGGCACGGCGCGGCGCGGCCTGGCCATCGGCCCGGCCACGACCCTCACCGAGTTGGAGGAGAGCGCGGCGCTGCGCCGCGCCTGGCCCGGCCTGCACGAGGCGGTGCGCACCATCTCGACGCCGATCCTGCGCAACATGGGGACCATCGGCGGCAACATCTGCCTCGACACCCGCTGCAACTACTACAACCAGAACTACGAGTGGCGCCGGGCGATCAACTTCTGCATGAAGTGCGACGGCGACACCTGCTGGGTCGCCCCCGGGAGCGACATCTGTCTTGCGGTGTCGTCGTCCGACAGCGCCCCGATGCTGTGCGCGATGGGGGCACGCCTGCGGCTGGTGTCGGCGGCGGGGGAGCGGACGATCGAGACCAAGGACCTGTACGTGCGCGACGGCATCCGCTACCTGAGCAAGCGCCCGGACGAGATCCTCGCCGGCATCGACCTGCCACCGGCGGACGGTTGGCGCACGGCGTATCGCAAGCTGCGGCGGCGCGAGGCATTCGACTTCCCGGTGCTCGGCGTGGCCGCCTGCCTGCGCTTCGAGGGGCCTCTGGTGGCCGAGGCGCGTCTCTGGCTCGGGGCGGTCGCGTCGTCGCCGGTGCAGGCGGTCGAGGCGGAGCAGGCCCTCGCCGGGCGCCCGCTCGACGACGAGGCGATCGATGCCGCGTCACGCCTCGCCTACCCGAAGGCGAAGCCGGTCGACAACACCGACTTCGGGGTGCGCTGGCGCAAGGAGATGGCGCGCCTGATGACCCGGGACGCGCTCCGGGCGGCGCGTGACGCGGGGGCGGCGCGCCGGGGCTGAGGACGGCGCGGCCCACGGCTCAATCGGTGCTTGACGGGGACGCCGGTTCGCCGGATAGTCACAGGGCGTGCTCGCCCGCCAGAACCATCCCGGCCTGACGACGCAGGAGAGGGATCCATGAACGGCTCGCCGCGACTCGCCCTCGTGCTCGCTGTTCCTGCTTTGCTGTGCTCCGTGGTCATGCCGGTCCGGGCGGCCGGGGCGGGGATTCAAGCGTCGCCGGCGCCGGTCACGACCCCGGCGCAGGCCTCAGTGCCGGCCCCGGCTCCGGTGTCGACCTGGGTCGCGGCCGTCCCGGTCGCCGCCATCGAGTGCCCCAACTGCGGCGACTCGGACCCCTGCACCGCCGACAGCTGCGACCCGCTCACGGGGTTCTGCCGCCACCTGCGGTTGACGTGCGATGACCGGGATCCCTGCACGCAGGACTACTGTGACCCGTATGGGCCGCATCCCGGCTGCGTGAATGTCCCCCTGCCCGACGGGTCGCTCTGCTCGCCCGAGAGGCCGTGCGTGTACCAGGGACTCTGCGTGTCCGGTGCCTGCCGCGAGGAGCCGGCGCCGGAAGGGACCTCCTGCGAGGAGGTCTCGCCGTGCACCGGAGGTGATCTTTGCGACGGCGCCGGGACCTGCATCCCCGGGCGGCCATGGCCGGTGGGGACCCCCTGCGTCGGAGGCTACGGCGACGATCCCTGCAGCGATGACGAATCCTGTGGCTTCGACGAGTCGGGCGCCGCGGTCTGCAGCGGCACGGTGCGCTCGTGCGACGACGGCGATCCGTGCACGACCGATGAGTGCGGACCCGACCGGACCTGCCTGAACACACCGGTCATCTGCTACGACGGCAACAACTGCACCCGCGATTCCTGCGACCCACGCACCGGCGCGTGCGTGTCCACCGCAGCTGCCGAAGGTGGCGGCTGCGTCGGCCCCGACCGCTGCACCCTCTCCTACTGCGCCGCGGGGAACTGCGTCGGCAGCGGCACTCCGAATCCCTGCGACGACAGCCAGCCCTGCACCCGCGACGTGTGCAATCCAGCGGGCCCGTTCGTCTGCGATCACATACCGGACAACAGCCTGTGCTCCCAGGGCGGACCGTGCGACGCATACATCTGCGCCCCGACGGAATTCGGAGGGTTCCAGTGCCGGGGCGTGGGGCCCTGCATGCTCAGCCAATGCGAGCCCGGCCAGTGCGACAGCCGCGGCTTCTGCATCTCGACCGGCGGCACCCCCGGGGCACCGTGCGACGACGGCAACGCCTGCACCGGCAACGACACCTGCGGCGCCGGCTGCCAGGGAACCCCGATCTCCTGTGATGACGGGGTGGCCTGCACGCTCGACTTGTGCGATCCGCTGACCGGATGCGCGCACGTTCTCGTTCCGAGGGCCTGCGATGACGGCAACCCATGCACCCGGGACGCCTGTGACACCGACGGCACGACCTGCGCGCATACGCGCCTGACCGGCGACCCCTGCCACGCCGGTGATGCCTGCACCACGGAGTCGGTCTGTCGCGACGGCGTCTGTGTCGGCGACCCGGTGGATTGCGACGACCAGAATAACTGCACCGACGACCGCTGCAATCCGTTCGGCGGCTGCAGCCATACGGCCGTCGTCTGCCCGGACGACGACAACGCCTGCACGGCGGAGGTCTGCAACAGCCTGCACGGCTGCGCCAGCAACCCACTGAGCGGCACGGCCTGCGCCGGCGACGACAACGTCTGCACGGCGGATGTCTGTCTCGTCGGCGTATGCACCCACCCGCCCGTCGATGACGGGAAAATCTGCGGCGGTGCGGCCGACCCGTGCGGCCTCAGCGTCTGCCGCTCCGGGCGCTGCGCCTCACCCGGGGGCTGCGATGACGGCAACCTCTGCACCCGGGACATCTGCCTCGGCGGCGGCGCGTGCGATCACCTGCCGCAGCCGCCGGACTTCGACTGCGACGACGGGAATCCCTGCACCGACGATGACTTCTGTGCCGTGACGCCGTCGGGTGAGGCGGTTTGCCGGGGAACGGCCAAGGCGGAACCCCGGCCGCGGACCTGTGGCATCGGCGCCTGCGAGCGGACGATCGACGCGTGTGTCGATGGTGTGCCACAAGCCTGCGTCCCGGGTGAGCCGGCGATGGAGACCTGCAATGGCATCGACGACGACTGCGACGGGCTGGTCGACGAGGACCGCATCCGCGCGATGTGTACTCTGCGGCCGGCCATCCTGGTCGATCCGCCGATGCGGACGGAGTTCGCGGTCACCTGCCGGTTCCGCGACCGCTGCGACGGCAATCTGGCGCTGCCGCCCGCGGGGATCGACGGCAAAGCCGTCTGGGTGTCGCGCGCCGACCGCCTCGCCGACCCGAACGACAACATGAGCCTTCCGGATCTATCGTCCGCCTCCTGTCCCGACCCGCAGAGGGGGACGGCGTGGGAGAAAGGCCTCATCGAGAACGCGCCGGCGCGGATGACCGGCGCCGACACCGTGACGTTCGACTTCAGCCTGCCGCACGACAATGATTGCTCCACCCTCGACGGAGACAAGACCAGGCTCCTCCAGCGGCTTGCGGGAACGCCGAACGGTCTCGTGCTCGTCTGTGTCTCGGGACAGTATGCCGGGACACCGTGGGAAGGGTGCGCCCTCGGACTGCTGCGGCGCACGGCGGTCCCGACCCTGGAATAGCGCCGCCGGCCGAATGCCGCCGGCGGCGCACCGCCGCCGGCGCGGCTCTTGCCATTCGCGGAGCGGGCCCCATATAGTCCCGCTCCATGCCGGACCCGAAGGCGTCGGCCGCCTTTCCGCGCCGCGCCAGCACCTTCCATCTCGTCTTCCTGACCTACTCGGTCATCTGCAGCGGCGCCTACGGACTCGAGGAGATGATCCCGGCCTCCGGGCCGGGGCTGGCGCTCCTGATGATGGTCCTGCTGCCGCTGATCTGGTCGGTGCCGATCTGCCTCGCCTGCGCCGAGCTGGCCTCGCACTACCCGGTCGAGGGCGGCTACTACCGCTGGGCGCGCATGGCCTTCGGCGACTTCGCCGGCTACCAGACCGGCTGGCTCGTCGGGCTCGCCAACCTGGCGACCAACGCCGCCTTCGCGGTGCTGTTCGCGAACTACCTCGGGTATTTCCTGCCCGGTCTCGACGACGGCGAGCGCTGGTTCGCGGCGCTGGCGCTGGTCTGGGGCGCGACCCTGCTCAACGTGCTCGGCATCCGCCTGGTGGGCGCCACCTCGGTCGTGCTCACTGCGGTCATCTTCCTGCCCTTCCTGTTCATGGCGATGGGCGGCCTGCTGCAGTGGCGGCACAACCCGGCGGTGCCGTTCATGCCACCCGGGATGGGGCTGCCGGCGGCGCTCGGCCAGGGGCTGATGATCGCCCTCTGGCTCTACTCGGGGTACGAGAAGCTGACGCCGAACGCCGGCGAGGTCGAGAACCCGTCGCGCGCCTTCCCGATCGCCCTGGCGATCTCCCTGCCGATGGTGGTGGGGAGCTACCTCGTGCCGACGGTGGTCGGGCTCGCCGCGCGCGACAACTGGGGCGGCTGGGGCGAGGCGCATTTCGCCGTCCTCGCCGAGGAGATCGGCGGCCGCTGGCTCGGGGTGCTCATGACGTTCGGCGCGCTGGTGAGCAACGCCTGCATCCTGATGGTGACGACGCTCGGGCAGTCGCGCCTGCCGATGGTGATGGCGGAGGATGGGTTGTTCCCGCGCGCCTTCGGTCGCGTCGGCCGGCGCTTCGGCACGCCTGTGGTATCGCTGGTCGCGGGCGGGATCGTGCTCACATTCCTGACCCGCATCCGCTTTGTCGACCTCACCGGTCTGTTCTCGCTCGTGCAGGCGCTGGCGTACGTGCTGATCTTCGCGTCGCTCCTGCGCCTGCGCGCCCGGCCGGCCCGCGGTGGCGGCGGCGCAGGGGAACAGGGTGGCGCCGGCGCGGAGCGCCCGGGTGAGACCGGCGCCGGCGGAACGGCGCCGTTCACCATCCCGCTCGGGCGCGCCGGGCTCGTCGCCATGATGCTGCCGGGGTTCGCCATCGCGCTGTGGGTGGTGGCGCAGCGGCTGTGGAACGGCGGCCGGTTCGACGGCCGCCGGGCGCTCGTCGATCTGGCTGTGTTCGCGTCGGGCCCCGTGACCTATCTCCTCTTCCGGCGCCGCCGAGGGAGGCCTCCGGAGGGCAAATGATTCCGCCCCGGGGGGTCTAGACAGTCGTCTGATGCTTCATGGACAATACCGGCATTCCATGGGACAGCCGGTGACAGGAAAATGGGAAAGCGCGCCAGCGGTGGCGTGGGCCGGTCCGGCCGTTTCATGCTTTCTGGAGGTGGGGGAGTATGCCCAGAGGCAAAGTGAAGTGGTTCAACGACGCGAAGGGATACGGTTTCATCACCCCGGAGGACGGCAGCAAGGATGTCTTCGTCCACCACACCGCGATCCAGTCGCAAGGGTTCCGTACGCTCCAGGAAGGTGAGACGGTCGACTTCGAGATCACCCAGGGCCAGAAGGGCCCGGCGGCCGCGAACGTCCGCAAGGCCTGAATCGCCGGCCGCGATTCCGCGCACAAGAACCCGGGGCCGCTTCCCGAAAGGGGAGCGGCCCTTCGCTATTTCAGGTGGTGGTCGAAGTGGGCGGCGAGCCGCTCCTCGAGGTACTCGCGGTCGCGGGCGCCGCGCGGCAGGTGGCGCTCCTCGGGGAAGGGGAGCAGTTCGTACGGCCGCTGCGCCGCGTTGAGGGCGTTGACCAGCCGCGCCGTGTGGCGGAAGTGAACGTTCTCATCCGCCATCCCGTGGATGATGAGGACGGGACGAGCCAGCGTCGACGCGAGCGGCAGCACCGACGATTTGCTGTAGCCGTCGGGATTGTCGGCCGGCGTTCCCATGTAGCGCTCGGTGTAGTGGGTGTCGTACCCCGCCCAGTCGGTGACCGGCGCGCCGACAACGCCCGCCTTGAATACTCCCGGGGTGCGCAGCAGGCAAAGAGCCGCTATGTACCCGCCGTACGACCAACCGTAGATTCCGATCCGGTCGCCGTCGACGAACGGCTGCGCGGCGAGCCAGCGCGCCCCGGCGATCTGATCCTCGACCTCGACCGATCCGAGGCGGCGGTAGAGCGCCGCCTCGAAAGTCCGCCCGCGCCGTGGTGTGCCGCGGTTGTCGAGGCGGAAGACGACGTAGCCGCGCTCCGCCAGGTGCTGCGCCCGGAGGTCCTGGGTCACCTCCCATGAATTCTTGACGGTCTGCACCGTCGGGCCGCCGTAGACCCGTACCAGCGCCGGGTAGCGGCGACCCGGGTCGAGGCGGCGGGGGAGGAAGATCGCCCCGTGCAGGGTCGTGCCGTCGGGCCCCGCAAGCGTGACGAACCGGGGCGGGCGGAGATCGAGCGCCGTGACCTCGGGGTCGTCGTTGGCGTCGATGGTTCGCAGCCGCCGGCCCGAGGCATCGAGAAGGTAGGCGCGCGGAGGTGTGGCGGCGCTGTCATGGACATCGACCATATGCCGGCCGTCCGGGGCCACGGTGACGGTGTGGAACCCCGGCTCCGGCGTGAGGCGCACCGCCTCGCCGCCGTCGAGCCCGACGCGGCACAGGGTCTTCTCCAGCGCCCCGTCGCGCGGTGTCGTGAAGAAGACCAGCCCGCCCTTCTCGTCGACCCCCTCGATCCGGTCGATCGGTTCGTCCCCCGGGGTGAGATCGCGGATCAGGTCGCCGCCGGCCGATCGCAACTCGATGTGGCGCCAGCCGCCGGACTGGCTCGACCAGAGGAAGCGACCGTCCGGCAGGGGGCGGAAATCGTCGTTCGGGCGTATCCATGACGCATCGCGCTCTTCGAGGACGACGGTCCGCGCGCGCGTCCCGGGCGCGAATCGCAGGAGCCGCAGAAGTCTCTGGTCGCGGCTCTGCACCTGCGCATAGAGCGCGCCGTCGGGGCCGAACGCCACCCGCGCCAGATAGCCGTCGTTTTCCGGCTCGGGTCCGAGGTCGAGCCAGGCGATGGGGCCGCCCGCGGCGGCCACCAGCCCCAGCCGCACCTTCGCGTTCGGGCCACCGGCGAAGGGATAGCGATGCGTCTCGACCTCCCAATGATCGCCGCCCTGGTGGACGATCGGGTAGGTCGGGATCCGGGTCTCGTCGACGCGGGCGACGGCCAGGCGCTCGCCGTCGGGCGACCACCAGAAGCCTTCGGGCCGGTCCATCTCCTCCTGGGCGATGTACTCGGCCAGACCATATGTGATACCCGCCGCGGCCTCCGACGTGAGCCGTCGCTCGGCGCCGGTATTGAGATCCATGACGTACAGGTCGCCCTCGCGCACGTAGGCGAGCCTCCGGCCGTCGGGCGACAGCCGCGGGTCCTGTTCGGACGCGGTCGAGGTGGTCAGGCGCAGCGGCGCCTGGCCGGGGCGGATGAGGTGCAGGTCGCCGGCGAAGGCGTAGACGACGACGTCGGCGCGCTCGGCCAGGACGAATTGGGTGATGCCGAGATCCTGGATACGGCGGCGCTCGCGGCGCAGGATCTCCTCGCGTGAAAGCGCCGCTGCGGCCTCGCCGCCGGCCCGCGCCACCACGTCACGCTGTCCCGACGCCACCACCTCGCGCAGAAGCGAACGCTCCGCCCCCGGTCCCTCGAGCGCCAGGTAATAAAGGAAGCGACCGTCGTGGGTGAAGCGGAAGCCGGTGGCGACCCGGGCGCCCGGCGGCGGAAAGCGCGCCACGCGCGCGAAGGTCAGCCGGCTGGCGCCGTTCCCGCCCGCGGGCGGGGTGTACGGGACGGTGGGTGGACCGCCGGGGCCGCCGGCGGAAGAGGCGAGGGCGAGGGCGGCGATGGCGATCGGCATGAGGGCGTCTCCACGCATGGAGGCGGTATGGTCCGCCGCCGTCGCGGCGCTGTCAAGGATGGGGGGTGGTCACAGGATGGGGGGTGGTCACGCGCGGCGGGGTGCCTGCCTGTTCCAACCCGCCGCGGGTGCGGGGCGGCCCCGCCACGCCGGGCGTCGCCGCACGCCCGACGCGCCCACGGCGCATCCGGCGGAGGGAGTCCCCGGAGAGCCGAGTCACGGGACCGCCCCGCGAATGCGGAGCGCGGCGGCGATGCGTCGTGGTCTCTACGGTCAAAACCGGGGGCCGTCAACCGGCGTTGCCACCGACCCATATCAAGACCGGGCGACGATGCATGTTGACAGCGGGGCCGGAGCGGCGTAGTAAGGACGCCATCGCCGCCGAGCCCCGCCCGCGGGGTGAAGGCACCCCTGGGAATGGCACAAGGTTTCCGGACAGCCCGTCGCCGTGCGCGCCCGCTCCTGGCGCGGCTCGATCATCTCTGCCGGCTCGCCGGCGAGGTCGCGGCCCTCAAGGGTGAAGCGTCGACCCTGCGCCGGATCGTGTCGGCCGCCGTCGATGTCGTCGGTGTCCCGGACGCGCACCTCGCTCTCATCGATCGCCAGCGCCGCACGCTCTTCGGTGTCGTCAGCTCAGGCCGGCACCCGGCGCGGGCGCCGAAAGCCCGATTCGATCTGAAGGACGCGCGCGGCGCGCTGGCGGCGCTCCGGACGAGACGCCCGGTGATTGTCAGGGATGCGACCGGCGACCGGCGCGTGAACCAGGAAGCACGCTCCCGGCTCAAGTTCGGCAGCGTGGCCTACGTGCCGCTGCTGGGCGGCGGCGAGGCGTTCGGTCTTCTCATCCTGACCAGACCACGGCCGCACGCCTGGTCACGTGAGGAGGTGCGTCTTGCCACCTACGTGGCGGGTGTGGCCGCGGTCGCCATCCAGACCTCGCACCTGCTCGAGCGGCTGGCGCTCTCGGAGGGTCGCTTCCGGAATCTGCTCGAGGACATCCCGGCCATCGTCTATACCTGCGAGCCGGAGTGGCCCTATCGGACGCACTATGTGTCGCCGCAGGTCGAGGCGTTGCTCGGCTACCCGCGACAGGCCTGGATCGACGATCCGGCGCTCTTCTTCAACATGGTCCATCCGGACGACGTCGGGAAAATCGTCGCCGAAGCCGAGGCGGCGGTCCGCGGCCGCGGGTTCGTGCGCACCGAGTACCGCATGCTCGACCGCGCGGGGAACATCAAGTGGTTCCGCGACGAGGCGGTGCTGGTGCGCGACCCCGCCGGCCGGCCGGTCGCCTGGCACGGTGTCCTGATCGAGGTCGGACAGTACCGGCGGGCGGAGGCGACCGCCGCCGCCCGGGCACTTGACAGGTCCGAAAAGACCGCCCCGCCGCGCCCCCCAACGGGCTGAGCCCGGCTGAGCGCGGCTTGCACGCCCGCCCCCCCTGGGGATACGCTGCGCGCCCATGGACATCCTCTGGGTGGCCGTGGTGCTCGGGATTGTCGAGGGGCTCACGGAGTTCCTTCCGGTCTCGTCCACCGGCCACCTGATCGTCGCCGGCAGACTCCTGGGGTTCACCGGCGAACGTGCCGGCACCTTCGAGATCTTCATCCAGATGGGAGCCATCCTCGCGGTCGTCGTGTTTGAGTGGGGCCGGTTCGTCGGCCTGCTGCGCACCGACCCGGCGCGCGCCTTCAGCGGGCCGCGTGGCGTCTGGCTGCTGTTCCTGACCACCCTGCCGGCCCTCGTGGCCGGGGCTCTCCTGCATGGAGTCATCAAAGCGCGGTTGTTCGGGCCGGGGCCGGTGGCGATCGGACTCGTGGCGGGCGGGGTGCTGATCCTGGTGGTCGAGCGCCTGCGCCCGACGCCGCGGATCGACGGTGTCGACGCGCTGGGGTGGCGCCAGGCCCTGGCCATCGGCCTGTTCCAGTGCCTGGCGATGTGGCCCGGGGTGTCGCGATCGGGCGCCACCATCGTCGGCGGATTGTTGTGCGGTCTCGAGCGTCGCACGGCCGCGACCTACTCGTTTCTCGCGGCCGTGCCGGTGCTCACCGCGGCGACCGCGCTCGATCTCTACAAGGGGATCGGAGCGCTGTCGGCGGCCGACATCGCCCCCTTCGTCGTGGGGTTCCTCGTCGCGTTCGTCGCGGCCTGGGCGGCAATCCGGACCTTCGTGGCGATCCTGGCCCGACACACGCTCGTGCCGTTCGCCTGGTACCGCCTGGCGGTCGCCCCGGCGGTCTGGTGGCTGGTGCGATGAGCTGGAAGCGGTGGGTCCTGGGTTCGCCCATGGAAACGCACCGGGCGCACGAGCAGCGGCTCGGCATCCCGCTGGCGCTCGCGGTGTTCTCCTCCGACGCCCTGTCGTCGGTGGCCTACGCCACCGAGGAAATCCTGCTCGTCCTGATGACGGCCGGGGCGCTGGCGCTCGGCTATTCGGTCTGGATCTCGCTGGTCATCACGCTTCTCCTGTCGCTCCTGGTCGCGTCGTACCGCCAGACCGTGCACGCCTACCCGGAGGGGGGCGGCTCCTACACGGTCGCCCGCGAGAATCTCGGCACCCTGCCCGGGTTGATCGCCGCCGGCGCCCTGCTCATCGACTACGTCCTGACGGTGGCGGTGTCGGCGGCCGCTGGTGTTGCCGCGGTGACGTCGGCCCTGCCGGCGCTTCGTGATCACCGGGTCGCCATGGGGCTGCTGTTCGTGGGCGTCATCGCGGTCGGCAACCTGCGCGGCGTGCGCGAGTCGGGCAAGATCTTCGCGCTGCCGACCTACACCTTCATCGTCACGCTGGGGCTGCTGCTCGTCGCCGGCACGTGGCGCTGGTTTGCCGGCCTGCCGCCGGTGGAGCCACCCGTGGCCGGGCTGCCCGAGGTGACCCACACGCTGACCCTGTTTCTGCTCATGCGGGCCTTCTCCTCGGGGTGCGCCGCCCTGACCGGGATCGAGGCAGTCAGCAACGGGGTCAAGGCCTTCGAGCCGCCCGAGTCGCGGCACGCCGCCGCGACGCTCGTTCTGATGGGTGTCATCCTGGGAACCTACTTCCTGGGGATCACCTGGCTGGCGCACACCCATGGCATCGTTCCGGGCGAGGGGCAGACGGTCATTTCGCAGCTGGGGCGCGCGGTCTTCGGGACCGGTGCGCTCTATTACATCTTGCAGGCAGCGACGGCGGCCATCCTCCTCGTGGCAGCGAACACGGCGTTCGCCGATTTCCCCCGCCTGTCGTCGATCCTGGCGAACGACCGCTTCCTGCCGCGGCAGCTGGCGACGCTGGGCGATCGCCTGGTGTTCTCGAACGGCATCCTGATCCTGTCGGCCGCGGCGATGCTCCTGATCATCGTTTTCGGCGGCGACACCCACGCCCTCATTCCGCTCTACGCCGTCGGCGTCTTCCTGGCCTTCACGTTGTCGCAGTCGGGGATGGTGGTGCGGCACCTTCGTCTGCGCGAGGGGCGCTACCGGTTGCACGCCGCGCTCAGCGCGGCCGGGGCCATCGCCACCGGTGTCGCGGTCGGGATCATCGCCGTCACCAAGTTCACCCACGGCGCCTGGATCGTCGTCGTGCTCATCCCGATCCTGGTCTTCATGTTCCTCCGGACGCACCGGCACTACTTCTACGTCCGCACGCAGTTGTCCCTGGTCGATGTCGAACCCGACCGGCCGATACGGCACACCGCCATCGTGCCGGTTTCGGCGGTCAACCGCGCCACCGTCTATGCCCTGCGCTACGCGAAATCGATCGCCCACGAGGTCGAGGCGGTGCACATCGCGCTCGACGCCAGGCGGACCGAGCAGGTCCAGGAACAGTGGAAGGTCTGGGGGGGCGGCGTGCCGCTGCGCATCCTCGAATCGCCCTATCGCTCGCTCATCCGGCCGCTGGTCGACCACATCGACGACCTCATGCACGGCCGGCGGCGCAACGAGATGGTCACCGTGGTGCTGCCGGAGTTCGTCACCGCCCACTGGTGGGAAGGGCTGTTCCACAACCAGTCGGCTTTCCTGATCAAGGGGGCACTGCTGTTCCGGCCGGGGGTGGTGGTCACCAGCATCCCGTTCCACTTCAAGCGCTGAAGGCGAGGATCGCATGGACGAGAGCGCATGGTAGGATCGGCGGCGTGAGCGCGGGGGCCGAGAAACGCCAGCACCACCGATTCCTTGCCCGCCTCGACGCGCGCGTGGTCGCCGGCGAGCGGGTCGCGCCCGGCGTCCAGGTGGTCACGGCCGACATCGGGGTGGGCGGGGCGCGTTGTGTCGCCAGCGCGGCCTTCGACCAGAATGCCCGGCTTCAGCTCACCATCGCCCTCGTGGGGGGCGACCTTGCCGATACCGTCACGATCGCAGTCGAGGCGATGGTGCTGCGCTGCGCCCTGAGGCCGCAGCCGCACCATGGCTTCCCGTTCGAGGTCGTGCTGCAGTTCGTGCGGCTCGAGCAGCGCGACAAGCGCACCCTGCAGAACTACCTCAACAGTCTGTAGACCGGCCTGAGAAATCCCCGGGCTCGCTGCGTCCGTTCAACCGCCGGCGCGCCTGCCGTCGGGCGGCGCCGAGGCATGGTTCCGTTCAGCCATCGATGGCTTTCAGGAAGGCGGCGTTCGACGGGAACTTCGCCAGCTTGTCGATGAGCTTCGTCATGGCGTCGTGCGGCTTCATGTCGAACAGGGCGCGACGCAGCCGGTGGATGCGCGGGATGTCCTCTTTCGCGAACAGCTTCTCTTCCTTGCGCGTGCCGGAACGGGCGATGTCGACCGCGGGGTAGATGCGCTGCTCGAAGAGCGAGCGATCGAGGACCAGCTCCATGTTGCCGGTGCCCTTGAACTCCTGGAAGATGACGTCGTCCATGCGCGAGCCGGTGTCGATGAGGGCGGTGGCGATGACGGTGAGGCTGCCGCCCTCCTCGGCCTTGCGGGCCGCGCCGAACAACCGTCGCGGCTGTTCCATGGTGCGCGCGTCCAGCCCGCCGCTCAGGGTGCGCCCGGTTCCCGGGGTGGCGGCGTTGTGCGCCCGCGCCAGCCGGGTGAGCGAGTCGAGCAGGATGACCACGTCCTGACCGACCTCGACCATCCGTCGGGCGCGTTCGAGGACGATGCGGGCGATCGACACGTGCTGGCGCGCCATTTCGTCGGACGACGAGGCGATGACCTCGCCGCGGACGTTGCGCTTCATGTCGGTCACCTCTTCGGGCCGCTCGTCGACCAGCAGCACGACGAGCTGGATCTCCGGGTGGTTGCGGCTGATCGCCGAGGCGATTTTCTGCAGCAGGGTGGTCTTGCCGGCGCGTGGCGGGGCCACCACCAGGCAGCGCTGCCCCTTGCCGATCGGGGTCAAAAGGTCGATGACCCGGGTCGATACTTCCTGCGGGTCGGTCTCCAGGCGGATGAGCTCGAACGGGTCGATGGACGTCAGGGTCGAGAACGGTCGCCGCTTGGCGAACTCTCCGGGCGACAGCGCGTTGATGGTGCGTATCTCGGTGACGCGCGGGCCGCTGCGGCCGCCGCGACGGTGCTGCGGTTCGTGGCCGCGGTGGTGACGCCCTCCGCCGCCGCGGACCTCTTCCTGCACCACGCCGGTCGCGTGCCCGGTCGCCAGCCCTTCTATCTCGATGCCCTCGATGCTGTTGCCGTTGACCACCGGTCCCGACGGCGCAAAGGGCGCGAGCAGCTCACGCGGGACGTAGGGATCCTCGGGGGACGGCCGGTAGTTGCGCTGCGGCTGGCGGAGGAACCCGCCGCCGTCGCCGATCATCTCGAGGACGCCGCGCGTCTCGTAGGTCGAAGCGGCCGCCGCCGGCTCGGTGCGCTCGCGTGCCGGCGCGGTGTCTCCGGCGCCGCCCTGGCCCTGGGGTGCCGCGTTCCCGCCGGGATGGGGTACGCCGCTGCCCGGAGGACCGGCCTGATCGCGCCCGCGGCGCCAGCGGCGCCCGCGACGCCGGCGGCGTCCGCGGCCTCCCTGGCGGTGGTCCTGTCCTGCCGGCGCCGATCCGTTGCCAGGACCGCCGTCGCGCGGACCATGATGGCCGGGCGGAGCACTGCCCGTGGGTTTCATTCGCTGTCCGTCGGCCGAGGAGGGCCGGTCAGCCCCGTGATCGGGGTTCCCGACAGAGCCGGGTCGTTGTTCGTCCGTCAATGGTTTAAGGCCGTTCCCCAAAAAGGGGGCCCCGAGCGGGCCCCTCATGGCAGGCGGACAAAAGGTACCGTGAACCCACCCGCCTGGTCAAGTGCAGAGTGATCGGATCCGCCGGGACCCTCCCGGCGGCCGGGGAAACTCGGAGACGGCGCCGCCCCGTGCCCGGGCGCACCTTGCCGATTCGGAGGCGATCGACGATCCGCGGTGATCGCGTTCACCGCCGCCGCCACGCGCGACGATGCGCGGTCGCGGAACGGTCGATCGTCGACGCGACAGACGCGGGTGACGTCCGCAATCGCCGCCACGATCATCGACGCGCGTGGCGCGCGCCGGCATCATGCCGATGCGATCGTCGCCATGACGAGGCGGCCGCCTTCGGCGACGATGAACGCGCGTCGATGCGATCGGGATCGCCCCGACGGTCGCGGCGCGACGATGCGGCGGTGAAATCGCGCGCATGGATCGCCCGGGCGACGGATTTCGGAACCGAAAAAAAATCGCGCGACGATGCCCTGATCTCTTGACAGTAGATCGGCATCATGTTAAAAAACCCGCGAAATGATTGCGACGATCCCTCGCTCGCTCTCACATCTCATACTCGCAGCCTCATCCATCACCGCGACGACTGCGTCGATCTGCGTCCGCGATCGATGCGTCCCCGCCGACCTCTCACCAGCGCGCGCCGCGCGCCGCGGCGGGTCTTCCGATCTCGCATCCGAACCTGAACGCCACAGCGAAAGGGGGTGAGGAGTCATTCCGAAGAAGAAGAAGGCCGCGAAGAAGAAAGGGAAGAAGAAAGCGAAAGCCTGACCCTGGCTGTATCTAGAGTTTTTGCGAGGGGTGACGTTTGTCACCCCTCAATTTTTTTGTGCGATAATCGCCACCTTCGATGGAGATCGGTGTGAACACGTCGATGACCTGGAAAAGCGGCGAGCGCTGCCGGAGCGCCGGGGTTTACCGCTGTCAGCAGTGTCACCTGGAGGGTCGGGCGACGCTCCGCGAATGCCAGGCGGGGGCGGTGATGCCGATGTGCGATGCCTGTCCCGAGAAGGACGCCGCCTGGAGGTTCATTCGCGAGGTCGCGCTTCCTTCGGCGCGTTCCTGACCGCGCCGTCGCTCCCGGGCCCCCGGGATTCGTCGCCCCGTTCGCGCGCCAGGCGCGCGCGCGCCTCTTCCATCAGCCTGAGACGATCGGCCAACGCCTTCTCGTGGCCGGCGGCCTTCGCAGCGTAATACCGGCGTCCCTTGAGGCGCTCGGGAAGACAGGTGAGATCCGCGGTGCCCTCGTCGTAATCATGGGCATAGCGGTAGTCATTGCCGTACCCCAGGTCCTTCATCAGCCCCGTCGGGGCGTTGCGCAGCGCCAGCGGCACGGGGTCGGTATGGCCGCGGCGCAGGTCGTCGACGACACGGCCATAGGCCTCGTAAACGGAATTGCTCTTCGGCGCGGCGGCGAGGTATATCGCGGCCTGCGCCAGCGCCAGCCCCCCCTCCGGCATCCCGAGGGCCTCGACGGCCTCCCTGGCCGCGAGGGCGATACGCAGGGCGCCGGGGTCGGCGTTGCCGATGTCCTCGCTGGCGAAGCGGATCATCCGGCGGGTGACGTAGAGCGGGTCTTCCCCCGACTCGAGCATCCGGACCAACCAGTAAAGGGCGGCGTCGGCGTCGCCGTTGCGCAGCGACTTGTGCAGGGCGGAGATGAGGTTGAAGTGTTCCTCCCCCTCGCGGTCATAGAGGAGGGCGGCGCGCTGCGCGGCGCGCTCGATCGCCTCGCGGCCGATGACGCGGCCGCGCCCGGAACGCGCCGTCGCGCGGGCCACGGTCTCGAGAACGTTGAGCGCCCGCCGGGCATCGCCCCCCGACCGGCCGGCGATGACGCGCAGGTCCTCCTCGGCAATCACCAGGCCCTCGTCGCCGAGCCCGCGGGGTTCCGCGAGGGTGTGCCTCAATATACGGACAATGTCCGCCTCGCCGAGCGGCTTGAGGACGTGCACAGCGCAGCGCGAAAGCAGCGCGGCGTTGACGGCGAACGACGGATTCTCCGTCGTGGCCCCGATGAGGACAATCGTGCCCTGCTCGACATGCGGCAGGAACGCATCCTGCTGGGCGCGGTTGAAGCGGTGGATCTCGTCGATGAACAGGATCGTCCTGGGGCCGCCGCCGGCTGCCGAGCGCTCCGCCGCCGCCATCACGTCCTTGATCTCGCGGATGCCGGAGAGGACGGCGCTGAAGGAAACGAAGCGCGCACGGGTGAGATCGGCGACCAGGCGAGCCAGGGTCGTTTTGCCGGACCCGGGGGGGCCCCAGAGAATCATCGAGGCCACCTGATCGTCCTCGATTGCGGCGCGCAGCGGCGCGCCGACGCCGAGCACCTCCTCCTGACCGAGAAGGTCGACGAGGGCGCGCGGTCGCATCCGCTCGGCAAGCGGCGCCGGTGGCGCAGTGTTCCGGGGGGGCGTGCCCGCGGCCGGGCCGCCTTCATCGCCGGCGGTCGGGTCGGCTTTTTCCGGGACGCGATCGAAGAGGTCCATCCGCGGATGCTAGGAGTGTGTCCGAGTAATAGCAAGGGTCGCGTTCGCGGCGCCGCGGGGCCGTATGCGAGGTGCCGCGACGAACGCGATGCGGGACATCGCCGAGGAGCGGTAACGACGCAGACGGCCCCGCGCCGCCGCGAACCCGAAGGGCGCATGGGGGTTGCGGTACCCATCGTTACTCGTCGGCATCGATGCCCCACATCGATTCCTTCTCGCGCCTCGCCTGGGGCCCGCAAGCCCCATGCGCGCGACCCTTGCTATTACTCGGACACACTCCTGGGAGCCTGGGGCGCAAATGACAAGGCCCGCCGCGTGCAGGCGGCGGGCCTTTATCGGGTCGGCCGTGTTGGACTGCTTCAGCCGGCGTTCGTCTGCAGGACCGGGGCGGCGACCGTGAGCTCGGGTGACTTCTCGGCCGGAGCACCGGCGGAGTGCGTGAAGGCGTGCAGCTCCTGCACCCGCGAGCGGGCGAGCGTGGTGACCACGGCGTCGTAGACCGCGAGGGCCGCCATGAGAGGCTCGAGGACGTGCCCCTCGAAGGACCGGATCCGCCGGCCGAGGTCGGCATCGCTCATCTCGGAAAGATCCACCCCCGATCCCTCCTGAAGACGACGGCTGGCGGAATGCAGGACCTCGAGTGCGGCGCCGACTGCGCGCCTCTCCTCGGGCGTGAATGAGTGTATCTGGCGGGCCAGGTCGAACACCTCGACGGGCATCCGATCCATATCGGGCGCGCCGTTCTCCCAGTGCCGGCCCGTGAGGATCCACTCCACCGACGTGTTGCCGATCCGGGCCAGTTCCAGCAGGCGCCGGACCTCGGGGAGTATGCCGTTCTCATATTTATGTACAGCCGGCTGGGTCGCCCCCAGCAGTTGCGCCATCTGCCACTGGCGGAGGGCGCGCGTCTTGCGCAGGTGCTTGATACGCTGTCCGATGGCCGCCTTGTCGAGCATCTCCACGGGGTCACCTCTCTCCGAAACAGGATGTATTAGGGTGTGTACCCTAAGGTCAAGGCCTTATTCTGATTACCGGACAGGCGAATTATACGAGATTCAACACCCTACTGCAACCTAATTCATGCGCTATCGGAATCCGTACTGCCGCGACCAGCCGAGGAAGACACCGATGTCGGGCACATTGTGATCGGGGAGGACATTCTCCAGGAGGGCTGCTTCGAAGGCGCCGGCATTCCCTGCGGCATGCCGGACTCCTATCGATATTTCGATGGCCGTATCTCCCAGGGAGCCGCCCGGGTGGTGGCTGAACGGTCCGGTTCCCGCCAGAATCCCGGTGACGAGGCTGCTCCGCTCGCCCAGCAGAACGGTGCCCGACCAAAACCCGGCCAGCCGATTGCGCGGGGCCAGTTCGGGTGCGGGTTCCCAAGACCCGAGCCAGGCATACTGGGCGCCGGCATGGAATGACCAGCGACGCCGACGCCAGGATGCGATCAGACCGGCCCCGACATCGAGCGAGCCATTGCCGTCGAGGTGGTCCGGGTCGCCCGTCGGCAGCTCGACCGAGCCGGTCGCCACCAGGGCGAAGGTCGGCGATCCCGGGGGCGCCAGCGCCACCCGGGTTTCGAGGAGGAGATCGCCGATCCCCACCCCGCCCGGCGCGCCATCGAGGAAGACCGTGGAACCCCGGTCGCTCAGGCCGACCACGTACTGGTCGCGGGCGAAGGAAGGACGTCCGCCATCGGGGAATCCGAAGGTCTCGTGGTAACTCTCGATCGGGCCATCCAGGAACCCGCCGGTGTGCGCCAAGAGCGGCAGCGTGACCCGAAGATCGACCCGGCGCGAGACTCCCCAGTCGAGATCCAGGGTGAGGCGGGCGGTCTCGCCGTCGACATAGTAGGCATGACCGGAGGTCGACGCCGCGGCGGTTTGCTCGAGGATCGTCTGAGTCACCAGCCCGTTGTAGGTCGCGCCGTCGTCCTGGGCGTAAGTATCGAGGAGATCGTCGCACGCCGTGTGGGTGCTCTCGTACGCGAATCCGAACCCGAGCGTGAGAGTGCCGGGGGGCGCTGTGAAAGCCGAGCGTGGGGTGATGTCCAGGAACGGCAGGGTGAGGGGGAACTGGCCGCGAATCGGCAGCGGCTCGTCGAGTCGGCCACGTAGCGACGGATCCCCGGGGGCGGTTGTTGTGGCCGGCGCTTCAACCGGTTGTGTCGGGGATGTGGACTCGACCGCGGCACGCGCATGCTCCGCCGGATACGCGAGGGCGAGAGAGGCGGCTGCGATCCATGCCAGCGGACGCGACCTCGGCAGACGCGGAATGCCGGTTGCCGGTCTCAGTGGAGCGGGCCGTCCTTCGCCCCCAGCAACTGTTCGATCATCCGCTCGACGGCCAGAGGCGATCGCCCGGTGGCGGCGACGGTGCCGTCCGGTGCGACCAGCACCGCATAGGGGAGCCCGGTATCGGCGGCGCCATAGAGCGTGCTGACGGGGCCCCGCGGGCCACCGTCGAAAACCTGGCTGCCCGGCAGGTGGCGGTTATAGACGAACGACTCGAAATCCTCCCTGTTCTCGTCGAGACTGACCCCGATGATCGCCAGCCGGTCGCCGTACTGATCGGCCAGCCGCCGGGTCACAAGCGAGGCATCCCGGCATGGCGGGCACCAGGAGGCCCAGAAGTCGATGAGCACCGGTCGTCCACGGAGGGCCGCGAGCGACACGGCCCGACCCTCGAAGGAGCGGGTCTCGAAATCGGGTGCGGTGCCGCCGACAACCGGCGCGAGTGCCGCGCCCGCCGCCGCCGCAGCCCCGGGTCCGCGCACCGCCAGGAAGACCCCGAACGTGCCGGCGCCACGGCCGACAACCAGCCGCACGGTATCGCCGGTGACATGATCGACGATCTTCAGGATTTCCGAGGGTGCCGGGCGATCGAGGTCGACCACGGCGCGATCGCCAACGATCAGGATCGCGTCACCCGGTGCGAGGCCGGCGCGCGCCGCCGGCGATCGTTCGAGGATCTTCGCGGCGACCACCCGACCACCCCTGGCTTCGAGCAGCATGCCGCCGAGCCAGCGCGGATCTGTCGGACCGGTCGGAGCGGCAACAGCCCACGTGGCGACCAGCGAAAGAGGCGCGATGAGCGACACGACGATTCGATGCGGAGCACTTCCCAAGGACATGCCCATGAATGGTAGCACGCCGTCCGAAGGCACCCGGCGCTTCGGCCCGCTCGGGGGAGAAGGTGCGGGACCGGGAGGGCGCACCGGTGCGCATATACTAATGAAGCGATGAGCAATTCCCCGACCGGGGTCCCGCTGGCGCGGGTGCTTGGAGGCATGACCCGCGAAGGGGATCTCCACGACCGGGAAGCGGGCGGGCTCCGCTGCCACGCCTGCGGCCATCGCTGCTTCATCCCCCCGGGCCGCGCCGGCGTTTGCCGGGTGCGGTTCAACGAGGGCGGCACGCTCCGGGTCCCCTGGGGTTACGTCTCCGGCCTGCAGTGCGACCCGATCGAGAAGAAGCCCTTCTTCCACGTCCTCCCGGGCTCCGAAGCGCTGTCGTTCGGGATGCTCGGCTGCGACCTGCACTGCGCCTACTGCCAGAACTGGATCACCTCGCAGGCCCTGCGCGACCAGGACGCGATCGCGGCGGCCCGGCCGATCGAGCCGCGCGAAGTCGTCGAGCTGGCTTTGCGCCGCGGCGCGCCGGTCATCGCCTCGACCTACAACGAACCGCTCATCACCTCGGAATGGGCCGTGGCAATCCTGCGCGAAGCAGTTCCCCGCGGGATTCTCGGCGCCTACGTGAGCAACGGCAACGCCACGGATCGGGTCCTCGACTACATCCAGCCCTGGGTCACGCTCTGCAAGGTCGACCTGAAGTCATTCCGCGACCGCACCTACCGTTCCCTGGGGGGGACCCTCGACGCCGTGCTGCGGACCATCGAATCGCTCTGGCGACGCGGGCTGTGGGTCGAGATCGTCACGCTGCTCGTACCCGGGCTCAACGACTCCGACGCCGAGATCGACGACATGGCCGGCTTCCTGCACGACCTGTCGCCCGACATTCCCTGGCACCTGACCGCTTTTCACCCCGACTACCGCATGACCGACAGGCCGGCGACCGGCGCCGACCTGCTGCGGCGCGCGGCGGCCATCGCCCGGGCGCGTGGGATGAGGTTCGTCTACGCCGGCAATCGGCCGGGGGACGTGGACGATCTCGAGAACACCCGCTGTCCGGGGTGCGGCACGATGCTCGTCGAGCGTTCGGGCTTCAGCGTGCGGCGCGTCCTGATCGACGCGGCGGGCGCATGCCCGCACTGCGCCCGGCCGGTCCCCGGGGTCTGGGCCGGCGGGCTTCGGCACCCGGCGCGCCCCGCGGTGGGTTCAGCCGCGCGGAGGGACGCCACTCCATCTTCTCAGGGCTGAGCGTCATTGCCGGCGAACCGACCGGCTGCCCGATCCGCCAGGATCCGCGCCAGGCTCTCGACGAAGAGGTCGGGATCGTCGGGCGTGATGATGACGTGGCGAACCAGGCCGTGTCGCCGGCGCAGGGTGACGGCGTTCCAGAACCGTGGCCCGCTCCAGTTTTCGTGGACGAAGGCGCCGCGCCGGCTGACCTCCTCGATGTCGTCGAGCGCGATCCGGCGGACCCTGCGTCCCAGGAGATCCACCTCGACGGCGTCGCCGGTGACCCGGTAGCGGATCGACCCGATGGCGGCGCAGAAAAGCACCATGATCGCCGCGATCGCCATCGCCTGCAGCAGGGCGGTGCCGCTCACCGCCGCTGCTCTTCGAGCGCGAACCGTCCCGCCACGAGGTCGAGGACGACGCGGTGCCGCGCCAGGAGATCGGCGCCGAGAATGGCCGCCGGCGCCGGCATGCCGCGGGGGAGCCCGCCGACGGCGTCCGTCAGATCGAGGCTGAGCGCGGTGATGCCGCGGAGGATCGCTCCACCCGCGGCGATCGAATCGAGACGCACCGCCGGCAGGCCGGTGGCGGTCCCGCCGGCATCGATGAACCCCTTCGTGCTCCCGGGCACGGCGCGCCAGGATCCGACGGCGCGGGGGTCGACGATGGTCGCGGCCGAGGCGGTGTCGATGAGGGCCGGGCGCGGGCCGCGACCGAGATCGACCTCGGTGAGGAGACGCCCCCCGTCGAGGCGGAGCGCCGCCCCTGCGTCGGAGCCGCCGTCCGGCGCGACGACCGCGTCGGCGACGAACGACAGCGTCCGCCTCCGGTAGTCGATGACGACACGCCTGCCGGCCAGGAGCGCCGCGCCGATCACCCCGTCGTAGGGAACACCCACGGCATGCGCGAGCGCCGCGTCTTCGCGGATCACCAGGGCCTCGACCCCGCTCCACCCGGTGTCGTCGATCGCCAGCCGCCCGATCCGCACCGTCCCGAGAGGGATCGGCAGCGGGCCGAGGAGCCCTCCGCCGGCGCCGGCGGGCGTCGGCGCCGGTGCGGGACCCGGCGCCAGACCCAGGCGGGAAGCCGCCGCCGCGTCGAGCGACAGCCCGCCGGGATCGCCGGTGTCGAGCAGCAGCCGAACCGGCTGGCCATCCGCGAGTGCCGGCAGGATCACGAGGTGCGCGGGAGACTCGAACGCCGCCGCAGCCGCGGCGCCGCCCGCCGGCGCCAGCGCCGCCAGAATGCCCAGGGTCGCGGCACCCCGGACAAGGGGCGCGCGGCGCGCGAGCGCCGCCGGGCGCATGAATCGCAGCGGCCCGCCCTCAGGAGACAAGGTTGTAGAGTGTGTCCCGCTGCCTGGGGTCGTACCCGGCCTCGCGGATCAGGCGCTCCATTTCCATGCGGGTGGTGCAGCCGTGGGCGCCGGCGGCGCGGACCACGTTCTCCTCGATCATGATGCTGCCCATGTCGTTGGCCCCGAACCGCAGCGCCACCTGGCCGATCTCCTTCCCCTGGGTGACCCACGAGGACTGGATGTTCGGGACGTTGTCGAGGAACAGGCGGTTGATCGCCTGGGTCCGGAGGTATTCGGCGCTCGATGCCTCGGCGCCCCCCAGGGCGGTGTTCTCGGCTTTGTACGTCCAGGCGATGAAGGCGGTGAAGCCGCGCGCCCCGCGCCCCCGGCTCGTATCCTGGAGCTCGCGCACCCGGCGCAGGTGCTCGACGCGGTCGGCGTAAGTCTCGACATGCCCGAACATCATCGTCGCGGTGGTCGGCAGGCCGAGGCCATGGGCCACCTCCATCACGCCGAGCCAGTCGTCCGACATCGTCTTGAGGGGGGAGATCCTCCGGCGCACTTCGTCGACCAGGATCTCGCCGCCGCCACCGGGCATGCTGCGCAGCCCCGCGTCC
>Ga0210377_10001260_pt1 | contig 23130 bp, 25 predicted proteins | sample PLM4_65_b1redo_FD_155480 | JGI IMG/M metagenome (GOLD analysis project Ga0210377, IMG submission 155480) | Groundwater sediment microbial communities from an aquifer in East River, Colorado, USA - PLM4_65_b1 redo | ecosystem: Environmental > Terrestrial > Soil > Riparian zone | place: USA: East...
ATTCCAACCTTCAAATCATCCAATTTTTCAGTGCCACATGCGAACATCGTGACTTCAATCTGCCTCTTCGTCAACTTCATCATCTCAATTGCCTTCTCTGTTGAAACTGCCGCGGCTTTGAGAAATTGTCCTGCCATGCCGCCGAGGGTCGCACCGAGGGCGATGCACTTGGCGATGTCTAGTCCGTCTTTGAGTCCGCCGCTGGCGAATATAAGCATGCCGGGGACGGCATGCTTCGCGTTGAGGATGGATTCCGCAGTTGGGATGCCCCAGTCCACAAACGTCGCGGCGAGTTGACGGGTGAATTCGTCAGGCGCGCGGTGCATTTCCACCTGTGACCAGCTTGTCCCGCCTGCGCCTGCAACATCAATGGCTGATACGCCGCAATCGGCCAGGAGTTTTGATGTCCGTTCGGAGATACCCCAGCCAACTTCTTTCGCGATCACGGGTACTTCGATTTTCCTGCAAACTTCTTCGATCTTCTTTGCGAGACCTGCAAAGTCCGTATTTCCTGCATCCTGTACTGCCTCCTGGAGGGGGTTAAAATGGAGGATTAACGCGTCGGCTTTGATCATGTCCACGGCGCGGCGGCAATGGTCAATGCCGTAGCCGTAGTTGAGTTGTACAGCTCCGAGATTCGCGAACAATAAGATATCGGGTGCAACTTTGCGTGTGATGGAAAAAGTGGGAATCAGTTCCGGGTGTTCGAGTGCCGCACGTTGACTGCCGACGCCCATTGCCACACCCACTGCCTGCGCGGCTTCGGCGAGTCGCTGATTGATTTCGCGAGCTTCCTCTGTCCCACCGGTCATGGAGCTGATCAGGATGGGAGCGGCCAATCGTTTGCCGAACAGGCTCAGGCTTGTATCGATGCGGTTCAGGTCCAATTCAGGTAAAGCCTCGTGGACGAAGTGATATTTCTCGAGTCCGGTCGTCAACGCGGAGCGGACATCCTGTTCCAAATTGATCTTAATATGGTCGGCTTTTCTTTGGTCTATGGGCGCAACTTTTGGCATGGGGCAGTGTTCCTGTGATTGTACACCTGGCTTGACACGGTTCTTAGACCGAGTACAATAGCCACGAAAACCTAAAAGGAGGTTGTCATGTCTGAAACGTATGATGCAGTGAAAGCGATTATCAAAGACTTGCTCGGTTCTGATGAGGCGAAGATCACACCCGAGGCTCGTTTCCGTGAGGAACTTGAGGCTGATTCTCTCGATCTTGTTGAACTGATCATGGCTTTTGAAGATAAATTCGGCGCTGAGATCTCAGACGAAGATGCCCAGAAGATCGTGACCGTGGGCGATGCCGTCACCTATATTGACTCGCACAAGTAAGTTCTTTTTGCCCTGAAGGGTTATAACGATTATAACCGTAGAGCCGTCCGAGAGGACGGCTCTATGTGTTTAAGATATTTATGTCATTGCGAGGAGGCGTTCTTGGCCAACGAAGCGTCGCTGTGGCGACACAATCCCCTCAATGAAAATTCTTTAGCCACGGATTTACCCTGCGGGCACGGTGTCACGAATTCACGCGGATTTTTTAATCAATTCGTGAAAATCTGTGTAATTCGTGGCTAATGTTTTGGTTACTTCAGGAGCGACGGGATCTCTTCCGGGTGTTTCGCGACCTTCACACCTGCGGCTTCGAGCGCTTTCACTTTATCTGCCGCTGTGCCTGCGCCGCCTTCAATGATTGCGCCAGCATGTCCCATGCGTTTACCGGGAGGAGCTGTTTGCCCCGCAATAAATGAAACGACGGGCTTCGTCATCTTGGATGCGATATATTCCGCGGCTTTGTCTTCATCGGTTCCGCCGATCTCACCGATCAATACAACCTTCTCGGTACGCGGATCGTGTTCGAACATTTCCAGACAATCGATGAAGTTCGTGCCGTTGATCGGGTCGCCGCCGATGCCCACACACGTGGATGCGCCCATGCCGACCAGTTTCAACGCGTAAAGCACTTCATAGGTCAATGTGCCGGAGCGTGATACCACACCGACATTGCCGGGGATGGCGATATTGCCGGGGATGATGCCGACTTTTGATTCGCCGGGGGTTAACAGGCCCGGGCAGTTTGGTCCGATCAGGCGGACTTTCTTTTGATCGAGATAATTGCGGACGCGCATCATATCCTGCACTGCAACACCTTCAGTGATGCAGACGATCAAGGGAATGCCTGCATCCGCGGCTTCGAACATTGCATCGGCTGCAAAGCGCGCGGGGACGAAGATCACCGAGCAGTTCGCGCCGGTCGCGTCTGCCGCAAGTTTGACTGAATCGAACACGGGGACTTTTCCATCCAGGACCCATTCGCCGCCTTTGCCGGGCGTGACGCCTGCGACGACGTTTGTCCCATACGAAACCATTTGTGTAGTGTGGAAGAGTCCTTCGTTGCCAGTTACGCCTTGAACGAGAAGGCGGGTGTTTTTATTGATGAGTATGCTCATTGATTTGCTATCCCTTTGCCGCGGCAACAGCCTTCTTCGCCGCGTCTGCTAATGTCTCTGCTGTGATCATGTTCGCATTCTCGAGCAACTTCCGGCCTTCCTCTGCATTTGTTCCAACGAGACGAACAACCATCGGCACTTTCGGTTTCACTTCATCCATTGCGACGAGAATGCCGCGCGCGACTTCATCGCAGCGCGTAATGCCGCCGAAGATATTGAACAGTACGGCTTTCACATTCGGGTCTGAAAGGATGATGCGCATCGCGGCCGCCACCTTGTCTGCTCCCGCGCCCCCGCCGATATCCAGGAAATTGGCTGGTTCACCGCCGAACAACTTGACGATGTCCATGCTGGTCATCGCGAGTCCTGCGCCGTTGACCATGCAACCGATGTTGCCATCCAGTTTAATGAAGGAGAGTCCATGACGGCGTGCCTCGGTCTCGGCGGGTGCTTCTTCATCGATGTCGCGGATCTCGGCAAGTTTTGCATGACGGAACAAAGAGTTGTCGTCGATCATCATCTTGCCATCCAGCGCGACAAGTTTTTTATCTTTTGTGATCACGAGCGGGTTGATCTCCGCCAGTGTCGCGTCCGTTTCAAGATACGCCTGCCACAAACCGGAAGCGATCTTGCTGAAGTCGCGCCAGAGTTCGCGTGGCAGATCGATCGAAGCCGCAATGTCACGCGCCTGATAATCGCGCAATCCAAGCAGCGGATCAATATATACCTTGATGATCTTCTCAGGTGTGGTTGCGGCTACTTCTTCAATGTCCACGCCGCCTGCGGCAGAAGCGATCATGACGGGCTTTCTCGCCGTGCGGTCATTCGTGATGGAGAAATAGATTTCGTGGTCGATCGCGGCAGCTTCATCCACAAGCACTTTGCGGACCGGGAGCCCTTTGATCGTCATCGTAAGGATCTGTTGGGCGAATTCTGCGGCTTCATCGGAATTTTTGGCGACCTTAACGCCACCAGCCTTGCCGCGCCCGCCCACAAGCACCTGCGATTTAATAACAACGCGGCCACCCAACTCCTCAGCGATTTGTTTCGCTTCGTCTGCGGTAGCCGCCACCCGTCCCTTGGGGATGGGAATTCCATACTTTGCAAAAATTGTTTTAGATTGATATTCGTGGAGTTTCATGCATGTTCCCTTAATTTGAATTCAAAAGCATCGGGATTATACCACCCTCAATTTTAAGTGACCGATATATCCTGATAGATCACGCGCGTCCGTGGTTCTACCATCAATGGCACAGCAAGCTCTAGCCATTTCTTGAAATGACTTGACTCGCGATGGATGACTCCGTCAGCTTCAGATTTGAACATCTCGATGAATGTGAACCGTGTCGGGTCGTCCACTTGTTGGATAACGTCGAAACGCACGCATCCTTCCTCGCCGCGGCTTGCTTCCGCGTTCTCGAGCGTTATCTCCCTGAATCTATCCACGTGTTCCGGTTGGATGTGACTGTGAACAAGAATGATATTCATATTGCTCTCCTGTCTGCGCGTAGACACTATAGCATAATAAGTGACTGTCACTCGCCAAGTGACAGTCACTTTGGTTTAAAACGTAAGCCTTACTTATGCAAATTCTTTGCGGCGACGAATGACAGGCCCGCCTTTGTTAGATCCCAGGCAGAATGGTTGCACGCATCGACTTTATACAGGAAGTTCTGTTGCAGATTTTCCCAATCACAACTATCGATCACTTCCTTCTTCTCACGGAAATAATCCAGAAGGTCTGAGGGGTGGGCGAGCGTCGCTTCCACATCGGGGTCGCCGCCTTCGTGTTTTGCCGAGATGTTCGCGACATGGTCAGCGATCTCGACCAGTTCCGCGCGGCGATCATAGGGTTGCTTGACGATGGACTTCCATGTTTCCGTGATGTGATGCTCAAAGCGGACCACATCCTCAAACCCAAGCGCTTTTCTGAACTCGGCAGTCAATTCCATCGTTTGGTTGTTGATGGAGTTGGACCAGTTGAATCCGATCAACGGGCTGGTCCCGTCATCGCGACTGAACAGTTTTGCCATCGTCATGATCCACAATGCGTGATAGGGGTTGTCGCTCCCGAAGAAGACCGAAATCTTGAATTGGATATCCACGCCCAGGCGATAAAGCAGAAAGCCCAAGAGGATTGTCCCGGCATTGAAGTTGAGCACATGTTGTACGCCATAGTTGGTGTAGTAATACAAAAACTCGTCCAGCCACATGAGCGCGTGTTCGTTGGGTTGACCGATTCCGCCGAAGTAACCTGTGATGGTCTCAGGCCCGCCCAGATGCGGATTCGACCCGTCTGTGCCTTTCGTGTCAAGAGTCTCAACGAAGGAGGAGCCTATAATATCCAGTGCAGCGACGATGGCGGGCAGGTCACCATCCGCTTCGGATTCCTTCATCTTTCGCACAGCAATGAAGCGTCCGGGCACGAGAGTCCCGTACGAGATGGCACATTCAGCCATGGCGCGAATCCATGGGAAGTATTGTAATGCAGAGACCTCAAGCGTGACGGGATAACCTTTTTTAAACTTCATTATCTTTGCAGTATCGCCTAACACCTTTTGGCGATACTCTGCAACGGTAATGAAGGCATTGTTGTCCCGTCGCTCCATTAGCCATTTCAAATCCTTGATGTGATGAGGCGCTGTGGATTCGATCTGCTTGAAAAGATTTTCCAGCTTGCGCGACTCACGGTGCTTGCGATTGATCTCTTCAGGCGTGCCATATTTACCGACGATATCGAAGAAATTCTTCATCACGCGTGAGTTGGGATCTAGAAGAACAGCGTTGATGGCATCCAGTCGCTCGCACGGAATTTTGAGCAGTTCGCGATATTTGTTATCCATTTTTTCTCCTTTGAAAAAATTAGTGGTCAGCATTGCCACTTAAGGCTGATTACTGACCGCTGATAGCTAATCCAACATCTTCATCAATTCGTCGTACTCTTCATCTTTCATTCCAAACCAGTTCTCTTCCTGCGGGAATTTTTTGCTGATCACTTCATCGTGATAGCCTTTCAACCCGTTGAGGATCACTTCACCCGCATTCCCGAAAACTTTTGCCATTTTTGGTTTGAACCTCGGGTAAAGCCCAAACATGTCATGGTAAATCAGTAACTGTCCATGCGCGTGCGGACCGGAACCGAGACTCATGATGATGCAGTTCTCTGCGCGTTCAGTGATGAGTTTGCACAGGCGGTCGGGGACCATTTCAAGCAGGATCATGAAGGCGCCGGCTTTTTCAAGCGCCTTCGCATCGTCGATGATCTTCTTTGCCAGTGAAGCATCCCTGCCTTGCACTTTGAATCCGCCCAAAGCAGAGACGGATTGGGGCGTCAGACCGAGGTGACCAATCGCCGGGATGCCCGCGTCCACGATGCCTTTAATGCGATCGGCCATCGCCGCGCCGCCCTCCAATTTAATGGCATCCGTTGCGGCTTCGGCCATGAAGCGTCCCGCGTTCCGGATGGCTGTCTCCACGGATGGTTGGTAGGTCATGTAGGGCATATCCCCGATAACGAAGGCAGTCGGCGCGCCGCGGCGGACGGCCTGGCTGTGGCGGATCATATCTTCCATCGTGACGGGCAGAGTGGATTCGTAACCGAGCATCGTCATGCCCAGGCTGTCACCGACAAGGATCATCTCGATACCTGCCTGCTCCTGCAAATAGGCGGTTGGGTAGTCGTAGCAGGTGAGCCAGGTGATTGGCTCGCCGTCGGCCACCTTTTTGAAAAGATAAGGCAGGGTGATTTTTTTACGCGTTTCAGTCATCGTTCCTCCTTGATATTTGTGAGATATATATCCAGTATAGGAGGAAATGGATGCGGGGACAATTGACGAAAATCACTTGTTATATGAAGGGAAACTGTAATGTGACCTCTTTCAGCTTTTCGCTATAATCCTATTGGATCAAGGAGAAATAAAAATGCGGAAAATTCACTTCCTTTTAGCCATTGTTTTGATCGTTTCGACCCTTCTTTCCGCCTGTGGCGGGCAGAGACCGAGCGCGGTCGTGAAGGTGGGTTGGATCGGTGAACCCGACACGCTCAACCCGGGAATGGCAACGTTGACAGAATCGTATTCTATATTCAGTATGATCTATGACACCCTCTACGAGTTGACCCTGGATGGGACATATCGTCTCTCCCTGGCAGAAAGCGTCGATACTTCCGCTGATGGGAAGATATGGTCTTTCAAGATCCGTGATGGGGTGAAATTCCATGATGGCGAACCTCTCACTGCTGAGGATGTTGCTTTTTCATTTAACTTCTATTCAGCGCACACGGATGAGTTCGTCTATATGCCCGCGTATACGACTTACTTTGAAAGTGTGGTCGCTTCTCAGGACAACACGGTCGTGATCACTCTGACGGAGGCGATCCCGAACATGGAGAGTCAGCTTTTCGGTCTATATGTTCTGCCCAAACATATTTGGGAAAGCGTCGAAGACCCAACTCAGCTGGATCTGCCAGCCGCTCAAATGATCGGTAGTGGACCTTTCAAGTTTGTGGAATATGTCCGCGGACAAAATCTTCGACTTGAATCTGTGCAGAACCATTTCCTTTATCGTCCGCACGTTGCAGCGGTGGAGTTTAAAATTTATAAGGAAATCTCTTCAATGATCCAGGCAATTCAGGATAAAGAGATCGATGTGATAGCCAGTTTGCCCGTCCCTGCTGTATCTGCTTTAACGGATCTGTCAGAGGTTCAGATTGTTGCCGGCCCTCCTCTTGCACCTTTTGTATCGGATATCATCCTCAACCAGATTACTCCCGAAAATTGTCCCACCGATGCCGGCGGATTATGTACGGGTCATCCTGCGTTACGCGATCGCAATGTCCGCCTTGCCATGGCGTATGCGGTCAATAAAAAGAGGCTTGTCGACGAAGTGCTTTTGGGCCTTGCGGACCCGGGGTTGACACTTATTCCGAAAGGTCTTGGATCCTTCTACAATTCATCCATCAAGGATTATGAATACGATATCGCGAAGGCAAATCAGATTCTCGATGAAGCCGGTTATACTGACACCGATGTAAATGGAGTGCGGGAGATGCCAGGCGGAGGTAGAGAACTGGCTTTTCGCATGGAGTGGCCTGATGATATCCTTTACGCGCAAAGCGAGGCGGAGTTGCTCAGAAGCATGTGGTCACAGATCGGGATTGGAGTCACATTGATGGCTGGCCCTTCTGACGACTTGACTGCCCGTTGCTGCCCGACATTTGATTATGACATTTTGCTCTGGGAATGGGGTTCGGACCCTGATCCCAACTTTTTGCTCAGTGTCATGCTTACAAATGAGATCCCTTCCGGTTATAACGAAACGGGTTATTCGAACCCCAATTATGATCGTCTCTTCGAAAAGCAGGCCACTGAACTGGATGATGAAGCCCGGCGTGGTGTTATATGGCAAATGCAGGATATGGTGCATACCGATGTCGTGTATATCATCCCGTTCTACCAGAAAGCTGTGCAGGCGTATCGTACAGATACTTTCCGAGGCTGGCCTACGGAGACGAACAACCTTGATCTTGACAGTCTGCCATCTCTGGCGACCATCGAGCCCATCTCACAATAGAAAGGCTATTGTCTTATCAAAGGCTTCCGATATTTTCGGGAGCCTTTTTATGGTATCCTCATCGTCCCCTATGAAACACTTACTTCGAATACGTATATTTCTCAAACCATATCTCTGGCAAATTCTTGCGACACTTGTGATGTTGTTGATCCTTACCGGACTCAACCTCATCGTACCGCGCATCATCCGCTCTGTGATCGATGATGGACTTGCGCGTCGGAACGCAGGATATCTTGTCCAGTCTGCGCTTCTCCTTCTGGGACTTGGGCTTGTCTCCGCTATCTTGAATCTGGGTAACCGCTATTGGTCCGAGTGGATCGCGGCGCGCGTTGGCTATGATCTGCGCAATCAGATGTATGACTATATCCAGCATTTGCCGTTCACCTATCATGATCACGTCCAAAGTGGACAATTGATCTCGCGCTGTATCGAAGATGTCCGTTCCATTGAGCGGTTTGCAGGCGGAGCAGTGGCGGACCTCGTCCGCTTCTTCCTGCTCGTCCTGGGGATTCTTTACATTATGCTGGCGGATAATACCCGCCTTGCCGTTATTGCATTGTTGCCGATGATCCCGTTGATCCTGATGACATCCAGTTTTGGGACGAAGGTCGGCAAGTTGTTTTTTGCTGTGGATAACGCCGTGGGTGAAGTTTCGAACCGGTTGCAGGAGAATGTCGTTGGCGTACAGGTCGTGCGTGCTTTTGCACGTGAAGATTATGAGACCCGGCGTTTCGAAGTTGCGAACAAGGAAGTATTCAAGACCTGGGTGCATGTTATCGATGAATGGTCCAAGATCATGCCGACGACGAACTGGTTGACCGCGATCAGTATTATTTTGATCCTTTGGTTTGGCGGGCAAATGGTCATGGACGGCACTTTGACGATCGGTTCGATCGTCGCCTTCAATGCCTACATCCTGATGCTGGCGGAACCCGCCCAGCAATTGACGGGACTGGTCAATGCAGGTGGCGAAGCCGCGGCCGGAGCACAACGCGTCTTTGAAGTGTTGGATACAGACCCCGCAATCCAATCCTCTGCGAATGCTGTGAGACTGGATATGTTGCGCGGAGAGGTGGAGTTCCGCGATGTGGGGTTGAAATACAAAGATGAGAAAACAGCCTCCTTAAGTGGAATCAATCTGCGGGTCGAACCGAATCGGATTGTCGCATTGATCGGGCAGACAGGTTCGGGAAAAACTTCATTCGTGAATCTCATCCCGCGCTTTTACGACGTCACTGAGGGGGGTGTGATGGTCGATGGGGTGGACGTCCGCGAAATGGATCTTGTCTCGTTACGAAAGCAGATCGGTATTGTGTTGCAGACATCGCTGTTGTTCTCGGATACGATCCAGGCGAATATCGCGTATGGCCGCCCCGCTGCGACGATGGATGAAATAGTCGCCGCCGCGAAAGCCGCGCAGGCGCATGAATTCATTGAAGGCTTTACGAATGGATATGACACCATCGTCGGCGAGCGCGGCGTGACGCTCTCAGGCGGACAGCGCCAGCGTGTGGCAATTGCACGCGCCTTGTTGATGGACCCGCGCATTTTGATTTTGGATGATTCAACTTCATCGGTTGATACACAAACCGAGAAACTTATTCAAGCCGCGCTGGATACCTTGATGGAAGGTCGCACGACTTTTGTGATCGCCCATCGCCTGTCAACGGTGAGACGCGCAGATATGATCGTTGTGATGGATAAAGGTCACATCGTCGAGTGCGGAACCCATGATGAATTGCTCAGGCTTGGCGGGTTGTATAAGGAAATTCATGACCTGCAGTTGGTGGATCATGCCAAATTCCCGGAGGAGATGGAAGAACTTAAGGAACAAGGTTCAACTAATCCTGATGAAGGCTCACACGCCCTTGCGTAAGATCCTATTGAACCGCCAAGTGCGCAAAGAGCGCTAAGAAAAACACATTAAAACCTTCGCGACCTTAGCGAATTTCGCGGTAAATATCTTTTTCATTTCTCTGCGTTTCCGCGATAAAAACAAACCTATGACAACCAAAATCATCCCTCCTGCATTTATCACCCAATCTGAAGATTTGCTCGATAAGGGCTATGACCCCAAAGTGGCGCGTGGACTTCTGCAGTTCCTTAAACCCTATTACGGGCAGATGTTCATCTCGCTGATCTTTATGATCATCGTCACGGCCGCGTCTGTCTCCGGACCATATTTCGTTAAGCTGGCAATAGACGAAGGGATCGGCAAACACGATCTTGTTGCTTTGCGGAATATTGCCCTGGCATATCTTGTTGTCTCGATCATTCAACTTGGGACAAACATCCTACGCGTGCGGATCATGTCGCGTGTGGGCCAACATGTTTTGTTTGATGTGCGCACGGCGATGTTCGACCATTTGCAAAAACTCTCGTTGAGTTTCTATAACCGCTACAGTGTGGGACGCGTCATCACGCGTGTCATCAATGACGTGGGGACTTTGCGCGAGTTCGTCACCTGGGCCGTGCTGGCAATTGTCCGCAACTTGCTGGCGATCATCGGGACACTGGTTGCAATGCTTACGTTGAACCTGCGTCTTTCCATGCTCACGTTTACAGTTGTTCCGCTTATGATCCTTGCGACGATCCTGTTTCGAAAAGTGGCAAGACGGAATTATCGCAAGGTGCGCGCGGCGGTCTCATGGACAAATTCCGTGCTGGCGGAGAATGTCAACGGTGTGAGAGTTGTACAGGCGTTCTCGCGTCAGTCACACAATTACAATAATTTCAGGGATTACGTTAATCGCTACTTTTTGGAAACAAGTATGGACGCAGCGAAGGTCGCTTCATTCTTCACCCCGGTCGTGGATGTGCTTGGCGCGATCGCGATCGCACTGGTCGTTTATATCGGCGGGATTGCGGTATTGGGCGAGTCGATCACTGCGGGTGTATTGATCGCGTTCGTCCTTTACATTGACCGCCTCTTCGATCCCATCCGTGATTTGAGTCGCCGCTTCGATACGCTTCAATCCACGATGGCGGGCGGCGAGCGGATTCTGGAACTGCTCAACACGCCGGTTGAAGTGCAGGATGCAGAAGATGCGCGTGAAATGGAAGCAGTGACCGGCGATGTCCGATTCGAGCACGTCTCGTTCCATTATTCCGATGACCCGGCACTCGTCCTGGATGGGATCGATTTGCGTGTGGATGCTGGTCAAACGGTCGCTTTGGTGGGGGAGACGGGCGCGGGCAAGACGACCATCGTCAAACTGCTGACCCGCTTCCATGACCCGACTTCGGGCTGTATCCGCGTTGACGGTGTTGACCTGCGGACGGTGACTCAGGGATCTCTGCGTCGGCAGATGGGCATGGTGTTGCAGGACCCGTTCCTGTTCAATGGCTCGGTGAAGGAAAATATTTTGTTCGGGCGGCTGGACGCGGGCGATGCGGATGTGATCGCTTCGGCGAAGGCGGTAGGTGCGCACGACTTTATCATGGGATTGAAGAACGGATACGACTCATCTGTGGAGGAAGGAGGCGCGACCTTGAGCGTGGGACAACGCCAGTTGATCTCGTTCGCGCGCGCATTGCTAGCCGACCCGCGCATTTTAATCCTGGATGAGGCGACCTCCTCCGTGGATACGCAGACCGAGCAGATCATTCAACGCGCGCTGGCGACTCTCTTGAAAGGTCGCACATCGTTCGTGATCGCGCATCGTCTTTCAACGATCACGAATGCGGATAAGATCGTGGTCATTCACGATGGGAAGATCATCGAGCAGGGCACGCACACCGAGTTGCTGGCGAATCAGGGGATGTACTATGAGTTGTATCGGACAGGGTTTCAGGAATAGTCTTCAAGAGGGTTGAATATCATTTATTTATATGCAACACTTTGCGCATGATCTATATCGAAAATAAGAGTCTTCATGCCTAAGATAATCCTGCCATTCATGGTTTTGGGCCTATTCGTTGCCGCTTGCAGTGGATCAGGCGCCCCAATATCTACCGCAACTGTTATTCCAGTTCAGCCAACGGTGCTTCCATCTCCCACTTTTGCTGATACAGAGCAGTTACCTCACCTCATTACCGAAATTAAACTCGAAACCCAAACGGGCACTTCATACTCGCTTGATTGGAGTCAGGATGGAGAGACGCTTGCTGTCGCTTCAGGCGTTGAAATAACTCTCCTCCGCGGTGATTTAGGGGAGACGATTGGGGTGTTAAAACCCTCAAGCGGTGCGCTCACCGCGACTTGGAGCCCTGATAAGAGGAAGTTTGCAACAGTGACCGGATTACGAAATCCGACGATTACGCTCTGGGATTGGGATAGCACCAATGCTCAACTCACAATGACTCAACAAGTTCCAGCCGGTTCCGATCAGTACGGTGCATCCTGGAGCCCGGACGGTAAGCTACTGGCAACACTCGCGAACGATCGCAAAACCATCATCCAAATTTGGGATACGAGCACATGGGAATTGCTAAACAAGTTTGACCTGCCATATACGATTCCGCGCCGCGCTTTGAATTGGAGTGTGGATAGTAAAACGATCTACGACGCGGGCGAGTTGGATGGACAGGCAGTCTACTTCGCGCTGAATGTGGAGGATGGAACCGTGCAGGAATTAGGGAATTTGCCGGTCGAGCAGATGTATGTCTTTACCATCTCGCCCGATTCCAAAAGTATTGCCGTGGCGGATGAAGGCGGCAAGGTGCAAATTTTCGAGATAGGGTCAGGTGATCTGCTGATGGAGTTTCAATCTGTGGATACACCTGTTGATCTGGCATGGAACCCGATGAATACGACTCTGGCAATTCTTGGTTACAAAACAGCACTGCAATTATGGGAATTTCCACTTTAATGCAATTCCACGGGAAGCGTAAAATGAAATTCCTCATCGCTTGTAATGGGGAGTTTCTTACTTTTTCAAATTTTCTTGCAGGGGACGCAGACCGGGTTGCTGGCGAATCAGAGCATGTATTATGAGTTGTATCGGACGGGCTTTCAGGAGTAAGCAGTGGATGCCTGCGACGGATATTGGGACATTAAACCGCGAGAAACAAAATCGCCTTCATGCCGAACAAAGTCATGTATTGTTCCAATTTCCTCCTAAATTTAATGTTGCGAAATAGTAATAATATATGTGCATAGTGTTCATCATCCTTTATAATCTCGAATTCTTTAGTGAGATTTGGACATAAACGAGAAATGGAGAAAGTAAGATGCATACTATGTCGATGATCAGGGAACACGAAGGCACGGAGGAGTGGTATTGTCCCACTTGTGGGCGGCGGATGACTATCACGTGGCAGCCGTGGAAGAGAATTATTCTTGAACCCGGGGATGTTTACGCTGCTCACAACGGGAGCAAAGGCGACCTGCGAGTGGAACCATCGAGAATCACGCAAGACAATGCTGACGGTCCGCTATCAGCAACGGGGCCGTTTATCGAAGACCCATATCTTGCCCCTTGGTTGCGGTGGGTGAATAAAATTGACTGGACTGATTTGTGGAATAGAGAAATTTAATAGACCTGGAGTAAATTGCCCTTCAGAAATGCTGTAAGACCGGGCGTCGCCTTATCAGAAGATGTTAACCTCACAAAGGCATCCAAGCGATATATTCCTGGTGGTAAGCTATTGCCGACGATCTCCAGAGTCGCGCCATCAGAGAATTTAAGTGTGCTGCTCGCTTCAACCACAGGCTGACTTGATCCTCCTAATTGCTTAAAATTGATGGTTGCCTTAAAAATCAAGGCGGCATCGCTTGGTGCAACGACCTCAGTAAGATCGAGCGTGAGCCGCACGAGGTAGGTTTGCCCTTGGCGAAGAAAGGAAATGGGAATATTGGAGTCAATCAGAACCACTTTTAATTCGCGCAAGTGCAGTGTGCCTGCGAGATCAACGACTGCTGGGGATGGCAATACACACATGGCCATCTCGGTGACTGGCAGAGCTAAATTAACCTTTGTGGAGAGTGGAGGAACTAGCTCAGGTATCGGTATTACCTTTGAACTAGACTCGCCCGTGGCATTCTGCGAAGCATCTCTACGAGACAATTTAGCTTCATTAGGGGCAAACTTTACCGTTGGGATGCGTACCTTTGCATGACGGGCAAGGAAATCAATCAATTGCTCGGCTTCCCAGCCAGCCCAGGTATCTGCATCTCCGCTCTGGACATGCATGATACGCGTACGGCGCGCTACATTTTTTTCATCCAGCAAAAATTCAATTGTAAAATTCTCATAGTGTTGGCGGATAGTCGGGGTCACTATCTCGTTTTTATGCGACTTGGGCTGCGGCTTTTTACGGGAAAGCTTACGTGCCTGACCAATCCATTCCTGACGAGCAATTCGTTTTGCTGATAGCCCGCTGACTCTAGCAGCGAGCTTGACCGGAGAAAGAGAGGCCAATTGGATAAAAGTGCGTATGCCAGCATTGTGAAGCCGACCGGCAAGGACTGGGCCAATGCCTTTAATCAAATTAAAATCACCAGCCATTTTTGATGAGACAGCGATAGGAACGCGAGATTGCTTCCTCGCCATGAGATCACCTCTTCATATCGAAATATTTGTATTCACTCCAATGGATGGCTATCTCAACCTGTGATTGATTTACTCGAGCCGAGCCAGGCACGACCGTGGAAAATGGATGACAGATTTTGTATTGATTATCTCTTGGGCTGGCGAAGCACACCTAATCTCCCAAAGCCCACAGGCAATCATAATATTCAGATACTTCGTAAACTGCGTTCAGGTATGGCCTCGCGCAATCCAAGCTTGATGCTTCTCATCCATGTGTTCTACACGCGCTAATCAATATGTTCTTGTTTGCAAGTATCCACCCTGTTTTCCTTTTACGGCATTCCCACTGGTCTCAGCCAACGGCTAATACCAGTGGGAATAAGTGAAACTCAAGCTGTTTATGGGTTGTAGAATTCAATGAGCGGGCTGAGTTCTTCATAAGCGGACATTGGACCGGGTGCGCCACCTGGTTCAAGATAACGGAGCATCACCACCAGTTTGTAGATTCCAGCAGGAACACGACCTGCAGGCAGATCAATGTGTCTGAAATAATTGACTGGTGAAGGTCCTGGGGATAAAGGTATGATATGGTCGCTAGGATCAGTGAGATCCAGGTCGTTTCCAGGTCCAATCCGTTCTAACAACAGGTGAAGATCCCAGTTTCCTGCGATCATGCCTGTTGCAATGCCTGTATTTGTCCAGTTGACATTAACAGCCCAACTTTGATTCGTGCGAATGATCGATTGTGGTGGCTCGCCACCATGTTCATGTGCTGAGGCAGTGATGGTCCCGGCAAAAACGGGTGCCTCAAAAGGTGTTTCAACTGGCATTTTATTGTCTCCTTTCTTTAGATGCATTTGAACAAAAGTTTAGTTTTTGTTTTCGCATTTTTCCAGTTTAGGGCCCATTCTGGTTCGAAATGCATCTGTAGAATATTCCATTCCGCTTAATGCACAGTGTTTTTGCGCTTAATTTTGATGTGTGTTCTTATTAATTGATATATGGTCATATGTCAAAAAGTACAAATTTTGAGGGCTTGCATTGTTTTCATATCAGAACTATTGGAAATTTAAAGCGATTGAAGATGAAGTCTAAAAACCAACAGCCTGACTAGGAAAAGTGTACGAATGCACAGCCGAGATTTTTGAGCAAATTGCCCGTTTGGGCACGGTTCATCCCGTTTTTGTACCTGTGTCTATTGCATAATTGGTGAGGTATTGTTAACACAATACACTTAATTGGCACTATATTGGAAAATAATTCGCGTGACATTTGAAGTAAGTTCCATTCTGCAAACCTAGACATGATCGCGACGTCGGATGAGGTCGTATAGCTGTTTCGTTTCTGGCGCTGGCTCAACCTCCAATTCAGCGCGAAGTGATTCGACACAGTTTTGATACTGACGCAGTGCTAGATGATACTGCCCCTGGCGGCTATAACAATGCATCAGGAGGCAGTGGGTATCTTCACGGCAACGATCACGAGTCAGCATGAGTTGGCAAACAGTAATACAGGCGGCGAAGCGTTCCTGGCTAAAGTAGATTTGGCTAAGGCGGTCAAGCGCCTCCAGATACGCGATCCGCAGACGTTCACGGTCAAGGACTGGCCACTCCTCGTACGGATTTTGTTCCAGGAAATCTCCTTGATAGACGCTGATCGCAGTCTCGTACTCAGCCACCGCGTCTGTTAATTGATTTCGAGACTCTAATCGCTGTCCTGCCTGAACACATCTCTCGAACTCTTCCACATCGAGCCAAACTTGCAGGTTAGGCTCAAGGCTATATGCTCCATCCTCAAATATGATTACCGGCAGGAAAATGACGGTGCGTAAAGCCTTGCGCAGGCTGTGCATGGCAACGTTTAGATTGTTGCGTGCTGTTTCGGGGTTTGCGTCCGGCCAAAAAATATCCATCAACACTTCACGTGGAATATTTTGTTTATGATGAAGCAACAGATATTTAAGTACCGATAGGCCGCGCGAAGCCGGTAATTTCACTGCCAAATCCCCGATTGTCAGGTTAAAAACTCCTAACATGTGAACGGCCACAGGTATGACAGTGGTTACTTGTCCTAAAAGGTGTTTTACATTGATTGATTTTTTTCTCGATTCTGCCTCCCGTTGGGGGGATGAATTACTTGGAAGAAAATCGTCTGTTGCTTTTTGTGATGTGGAAGAGCTCGGGATCTGAAGACCAGCATCGATAATCCGGGCATCAATTTTTCGACCAGAAAGATATGCGCGTAGCGAGCTTAAAACGGATCCCCACAAAGAAGATCGACTCTTTGTCTGAGGTGAATCATTTTTCGCCCAATGAAGGTTTAGTTCGCTCCGGAACATCAGCTTCATAGTATGCCAAGGTCCTCGCTGCGGTTGCGCGGGGAATAAAGATCGAGTTATAACCCCTTGCGAAGACGCACCGCCTATTTGTAGATCGAAAGGCACACCAGAGTCTGACTGTGCTGAAAACCCCCACCGGTAAAGCCAATCAAAGGTAAGGATTAACAAAGGTCCAAATTGTTGACTCTCAGGTGAATTGTAGTAATTTTCTGGTCCGGCCGTTGCAGAAAAGAGGAAGGACTGTCTAACCACATCAATGTAATCAACCAGTACCCATTCATTCTGCTCATGCAACACAGTCTGCAAATGCCCAAAATGAATGGAGGCTTGTTCATAATTCCCCAGCTGTACACAAATTGCACATGCTCCCCAGATAGCCCAGAGGATTTCCTGAGAAAGTCCGGCACGCTCAGCCAAATCCAATGCGTCTTGAATAGTTGTCAGCGCACTGGTTCTCTGACCCGAGTAATTTTGATAAACAGCGCAGACCAGAAATATCTGGCAGGCATCGCTTGGGTTATCACGCCGCAGTTGTTCTGCTTCGCCGAGGAGGACTTGTATGGTTTCTGGTGGGACAGGCTTGTCTTTATTACTAAATCGAACCCAAACAGGATGTGAAAATACTTCTGGATTTAACTTTGAAATCGCGTAATCGAGAAGTGGGCTCCCATTTTTGGAAAGCATCGTTTGTTTCATGGCCGACGTCCCTCGGCAAACGAATTCGAACAATCCTCAGAGTTTTAGTCAGTTATCATATCGGAATTTGATTCCAAGTTTGCGCCGATTTAAATATAGCACGGACTCTAACCATTTGATATACTCATTTTTTAGGAGGAAGGCCTGCGACACGAGCATATTCAAGTATGTGTGATGTAGTAGAATGACTCTCCAGTGAACAATCCCAAAATCCTCTTCCGCGTCCATGCCATCCAACGCATGTTCGAGCGCAAAGTCTCCGCGAATAAAGTCTCTCAGGCGCTTCAATCAGGGCAGACCATCGAAGATTACTCGGCAGAAATGCCTGAGCCAAGCCGCTTGATCCTGGGTTTTCAGGGAAAACGTCCGTTTCATGTGGTGACTTCCGAGAATCCAGAAGCAAAAGAGACAACGATTATTACGGTCTATATTCCCGACCATGATAAGTGGAACAAAGATTTCAGGAGTCGAAAGTGAAAGGATTTCACCACTAAGAGGCACACATCTGCCCTGGCGGTGCCAGGGAAGTCATACAAAGGTTTTCCTTTGTGACCCTTAGTGACACTTCGTGGTAGATCAATTATGAACTGTCTTATTTGCAGGCAGGCTGAAACCGTTGATGGTCTTACCTATGTGACCTTTGAACGCGGCGAGATGAGGCTCGTCGTGAACAGGGTGCCCGCACGCATCTGTCCCAGTTGCGGGGAGGCTTATGTGGATGAAGATGTCGCTGTGAAATTATTGCGGGACGCAGAGGAGATGTTCAAGGCGGGAATGATGGATGTTGTCTATGAATATAATGCGGCATAAATCCTGGATCGAATTTCAGAAATTTGGATCAGAGATTATTGAGAATTTTACGATCGGTTGAATATATTATTTTGCTCCATGTATAATCGGCTGATTGGAGTGCATATGGAGATCAATTGGATCGGACTTGCCTCTGCCGCGGCAACATTCCTTGGCGTTTGGATCGGTCATGTTTCTGTGCGGAAGATCGAAAGGGAGGTGGAGCGTCTTTGGATGCCCTCCGCGCTCGCGTTTTTCCTTGGCATCGGACTTGAACTCGCCTCTTTTCGGACCTCAAGCCTGGTCCTGTCTGCGATCTGCGGAATCCTGGGTGTGACGTTTCTCTGGGACGCACTCGAGCTTTATCGCCAGCAGAATCGGATCAAAGAAGGGCATGCGCCTGCGAATCCGAATAATCTGCGTCATGCGAAAATCCTGGCAACTTATCCCACAGCGACAATGTTTGACTGGCTGGCTAGCAATCCGCGTGGGTTTCCATATTCCAGCGATGAACTTAACGCAAAGAAGGAACGGTCAGCATGAACTGGTTTGGTTTATCTTTTGGCATTGTAACTCTGTTCATTATTGGTCTGGGTTTTATTTGGGTGATCCGCGGTGAAAGATATTTTGGATACCTGTGGTGGCCGTATGTCATGGGAGCAGGGGCGTTATGTGTGATCGGATCGTTGTTTATATCAAATAATTGGGGTTCGGGACTATTGGGTGCATTCGGGGCGTCGTTGTTGTGGGGTTCGACGGAATTGAAAGAACAGGCGATCCGCGCTGAGTTGGGTTGGTATCCTTTTTGGGACAGGAAAATCCTGCCTCCGTTTGCGGATATTATCAAAAAGTGGAAAGCGCCGAATTTGTAGATTAATTTCCATTCCCTGCCATTTTTTCGATGTTGATCATATTTCTTAATTCGTCAATGTGCTCCATGATTTCCTGTTTAAAGCCCTTATCGCCAATCTCATGGGTTATTCGCAATGCTTTTTGATAATAAGAATAAGCCTGGGAGTAATCCATTCTTTCCATAAATGTAAGCCCCAGGTTAACGAGTGAGATAATCTCAATATGTTTATCTGTTATTTGACGCGCGATCGCCAACGACTGTCGATACATTGTATCTGAGAGATCGAATTCAGAATTATTCGCGTACACGTTGCCTAACTCAATCAAAAATCCCGCTTCAGATCTTTCGTCGCCTAGCTCAACCGTAGTTTTTAGCTTTTCCTTGATCTCCTCAATGGCATTGAGTTTGATTTGTTGAGCCTGTCGTTTGCGAGCCTCAACTTTCATTGATTCTTTGAGAAAATAGGTGAAGAATTCCATTTGTTGTATCCTTGCATAATTATACGAGGTATCTGATTAATTGTGCTCTGCGAGGCAAATGATACAATTGAGGTATGAAACAGTGCGTCAGCCTGTTTATTTTTATTTTCCTTGCAGCCTGCCAGGTAATGCCTGCCTCGTCGCCTGCGACTCTGCCACCTCCTTATGTCGTGATCGAGACCATGACTCCGTCTCCCGTTCCGACGGTGACTCTTATCCCTTCCCCGACTCCGACAATCGAAGAATTGATCTTTCCGTACACCATCGATGGACTCCGCCAGCATGAGTATCGAAGCGGAAGCATCCAAATCCGCTTCACGCTGGAAAAGAACGAGTTTTATACAAGTTATTTTATCGATTATCCGAGTGATGGACTGACGATCACGGGCGTGATGCAGATTCCCGCAGGCAAGGGTCCATTCCCTGTCATCGTGATGAATCACGGATATTTCAACCGCGATGTTTACATTTCCGGCGATGGGACGGATCGGGCTTCGGCATACCTGGTCAAGCGCGGCTACATCACCATCGCGTCCGATTATCGAAGTTGGGGCGATTCGGATATCGGATACAGTTTCTTTTATTCGGGCCTGGTCATCGACGTCATCAATTTGCTGAATGCGATCCCATCCATTCCACAGGCAGACCCGTCCCGCATCGGGATATGGGGTCACAGCATGGGTGGCGGTGTGACGATGAAAGTGCTTACCGTAACCGGGGGGCAGGAAATCACGAATGATAACGATGGACAAAGAAATCCTTTTGGTACAAGAAAAGATGTCAAGCCGCAAGTCAGGGCTGCAGTCTTGTATTCAGCGGTCAGCGCGGATGATGCGGATATCATTGGTCGCTGGGGCATCGGCTGTTTTGGCGACATCGCCGCGGGTGAGCAGATTATCGGGTGTAACTCATCGGACATTATCCCCCTGAGTTTGCCTCTCAACTTGCAAGATGCCTATAAATTTGCTGCAAACGATATGGATACCCTGGAAAAAATTTCCCCGTTCTATCATTTGAATTATGTGACAGTGCCGATCCAAATCCACTATGGCATGGAGGATGGAAAGTTCATCGGTGGGACTCCGCCCGAATGGTCGAAGAAGCTGTATCAAGGGCTTGAGGATGCCGGGAAGGACGCTCAATTACTTGGGTACGAAGAGGAAGGTCACTCATTTGGTCCCGATCCCTGGTTTGCATTCATGGGGCGGGTTGGCAGGTTTTTTGATTTGAATGTCAGGAATGCTAAGTAAACAAGGAGTGATTTTATGAACAACGTCCGCCCGCATTTGAAGATGTTGACTGAAGAACAGATTCAGGATGTACACAAATACACCTTGCAATTGCTTGCAACAACAGGCGTGCGTGTAGACTCACTGTCAGCGTTGGAGATGCTCGAGAAAAGAGTCGGCAGTTCGAACGTCGAGGGAAGAACCGTGCGGATTCCAGCGGAGTTGGTCGAATGGGCGATCAAGGTCGCGCCGCGGCAGATCCAGATTTATGACCGTCGTGGAAATCCGCAGTTCACAATTGGCGGCGCGGAGGATCGTACGCGCTTCGGGATCGGAGTCACAGCGCTGTACTATCAAGATCCGGTGACCGATACGCCCGAGTTGTTCATACGCAAACACATGCAGGACATGGTGCGGCTTGGAAATAAACTACCGCATTACGATGTGGTCTCGACGATCGGAATCGTGCGCGATGTACCTGAATATCATACGGATCTGTATGGGAGCCTTGAACATTTTGCAAATGGCACGAAGCCGATGGTGCTGTTGTGTTCGGATGAACATAGATTTGAAGACGTGATGCAAATGTTCGAGTTGCTGCATGGCGACGATTTGGGGACGAAGCCATTTATCATCCCGTATTTCAATCCTGTTTCGCCGCTGGTAATGAACGAAGGCACCGTGGACAAAATGAAGATCGCCATCGAACGCGGTTTGCCTGTCATCATCTCGAATTACAGCTTGTCTGGCGCAACCACGCCCATCACACCCGCGGGGACGATTGTTGTTCTGCTGGCCGAATTGCTCGCAGGACTCGTGATCGGTCAGCTATATAAAGAAGGCGCGCCGATGCTTCTCGGGATGCTGCCTGTCTACCTGGATATGAAGACCCTGCTGAATTTTTATGACCCGCAAAGTATTTTGGTCAGCCTTGCGTGCGCGGAAATGATGGCGCATTATGGCATCCCGCATTGCAGCACGTCAGGGAGTGGCACAGGCTGGGGCATGGACCTGCTCGCCGCGGAAACCTATTGGATGAACACGCTCACGTTCTCTCTCACGAAAGGCTGTCTCGCGCCATTCGTCGGCGATACACTTGGCTCCAAAGCCATCTCCCCGCTGACATTCATCTATTGTCACGAGATCATTGACCAGGCTCTGCGCTTCGCAGATGGGTTTCAACTCGACGATGCCAATGTGGGCTTGGATGAAATCCATAACGTAGGCCCGGGTAAAGGCTACGTCTCTGCGCCTACGACTCTAAAGAAATACAAAACGGGTTATTACATCAGTCCCATCTTCCCTCGCTGGAGCATGGAGAAGTGGCTCGCAGCCGGTCAGCCGCATGTACAGAAGAAGTTGAGTGACTATGCAGTAGAGTTTCTCAAGGATTTGCCTGCGCCTGAGGATCATGAAGAGTTGATTAGGAAGGGAGATGAATTTATCAAGGCGCGGGATTTACAATAGGATTCCCACTACTTGCGATTTGAAAGGAATCGAAATGCCCGAATACCAAATTGCACAGATCAATATTGCACGAATGCTTGCCCCAATTGACTATCCGATCATGGCAGAATTCGTCTCACAACTTCCTCCCATCAATGCGCTGGCGGACGGGAGTCCCGGCTTTGTCTGGCGGCTTCAAACCGAAAGCGGTGACGCGACCAGTATAAAAGTCTATGATGATGACTTTATCATCGTCAATCTGACGGTTTGGGAAGGCGTGGATGCTCTGCGCGAATTCGTCTATAAAAGCGCGCACAGTGGAGTTTTACGTGACCGCAAGCACTGGTTCGAGAAATTTGACGGTCCATATTTTGCCTTGTGGTGGGTCCCCGCCGGGCATCTTCCAACCACGGAAGAAGGCAAAGAGAGGTTGGATTATTTGCGTGAACACGGTGATACATCTTATGCCTTCTCATTCAAAAATGTATTTCCTGAGCCTGTGGAGTGATAAAGCATTGTCCAGGACTATAGAATCTGGATAATCTTAATATTCGGTTGAGTTTTAAAGGGTTTACCAACCCTGAATATTATGAATAATGGCTGTGTTTATGCGTCGTGTAGCAAGAAACCCTCTCCTCTTTGACAAAGGACACATGACCTTTATGGCCCGAAGTCGTATAATAATATGGGCTGACGTCATTTGTTGAAAGGAGAATATCACATGGACTGGAAAAGGTTCATTATCCTATTCCTGCTCAATGTCGTGATTGGTACGGCGCTTGGTGGGTTGCTTCTTGGTGTCAT
>Ga0210377_10001261_pt1 | contig 23121 bp, 20 predicted proteins | sample PLM4_65_b1redo_FD_155480 | JGI IMG/M metagenome (GOLD analysis project Ga0210377, IMG submission 155480) | Groundwater sediment microbial communities from an aquifer in East River, Colorado, USA - PLM4_65_b1 redo | ecosystem: Environmental > Terrestrial > Soil > Riparian zone | place: USA: East...
AATCTTTTTCACGGCTATGCTCCTTTCTTTGGTTTGGATTTACCAACTCCCCAGCTGGTTCCAAATCAAGAAAGTGAGTATAGCCTTTTTTAACGGGCTTAGCTACTTTCTACAATATAGCAAGCTCTGCGGTAAAAACCATTATCTTTTTCAACTCGTCTCTTTCGATATATTGAGCAGCACCCCGAGCGCCATCATGGTGATTACCAGGGATGAGCCGCCATAGCTCAATAGCGGAAGTGCGATGCCCTTTGTGGGCAGCAGCCCGGTCACGACCAACATGTTGATCATCCCCTGAAAGCAGATCAGGAGCGTGATGCCGAGGGCGAGAAGACGACTGAACGGATCTACCGAGGCAAGCGCAATCCGCACACCCCGCCATAATATGATAAGAAAGAGCACGACCACTGCCAGCGCTCCGATCAGGCCAAGCTCTTCCCCGATCACCGCGTAGATGAAATCCGAATGCCGCTCCGGCAGGAAGAGAAGCTTCTGCCTGCCTTCACCCAGCCCCCGGCCGAACACTCCGCCGCTGCCGAAGGCAAGGAACGACTGGATGATCTGGTGGCCCGCCCCCTGCGGGTCGGCCCACGGGTCGAGGAATGAGAATATCCTGCGGGCACGGTACGCGCTGTGCGCCACGGCGATATAGACAAACGGGAGCGCAGCAAGAACAGTCCCGCCGAGCTGAAGAAGGTTCGCTCCCCCGGCGAAAAGCATGATCCCGACCACGCCCGCGAGGGTCATGGCGGCCCCGAAATCCGGTTGGCGGAGCGCCAGGAGCAGGAACACCCCGGTCACAAGATAGGCCGGGAAGAGTCCGTTCCTGAAATCGCGGAGCACTTCCCCTTTTTTTACGATGTAGTAGCTCATATACACAACAAGCGCGAACTTGACAAGCTCCGACGGCTGGAACGAAACAAAACCGAGCCGCAACCATCTCCGGGACCCATTGACCATTCTTCCCACGCCCGGTATGAGCGTTGACGCGAGCAGCAGCAGGGAAACGATCAGCAGGACAAGCACGGCCCGTCTGTCCTGGAGCACGCGGTGGTCCATGCGCATCGCAATAGCCATCAGCGTAAAGCCGATGACAGCCCACATGATCTGGCGCTTCACGAAGTACGCCGGATCGTCGTAGGTTGTGAGCGCCACAACACTGCTTGAGCTATACACCATGACGACGCTGCCCACCACGAGCGCCAGTATGGCGGCGAGCAGCGGTGTGTCGTAATGACCCTTATGATGCATGACCTTCTGCATACTCATGCTCCGCTTTAGAACACGCAGAGGGCAGAGTGCATGGAGTTAAGACCGCCCTACGTCCTCCGTGCCACACTCCATACCCTGTGCGCTATGCTCTATGCTCCTTGCCTACAGCTCCATCACTGCTTCCTTAAACTGCCTTCCGCGGTCCTCAAAATCCTTGAACATATCGAAGCTCGCGCACGCTGGCGACAGCAGTACGACGTCCCCCTGACTGGCGCGAACTGATGCGACCCGGACCGCTTCCTGCAGCGTCTCTGCGAACACGGTCTCTGTGGAAGTGCCGAGCGCCTTTGCCATCTTGTCCGCGGCCTTGCCGATCAGGATCAGGAGCTTGACCTTGTGTTTGAACAGGTCGTACAACGGGCCGAAGTCGCTCCCCTTGTCAAGGCCCCCGGCGATCAGGATCACGGGCCGGGTGAACCCTTCCACGGATTTGAGCACAGCGCCGACATTCGTGCCTTTCGAGTCATTAATATAGCTCACGCTATTTTTCAGGCGCACAAATTCGAGCCTGTGTTCAAGGCCAGGAAACTCCCGCAGAACTGATACCACGGACCAGAGGTCAGCCCCTGCCAGAAGTGACAGCGCTGTTGCGGCAAGTGCGTTTTCAAGGTTATGCACGCCGCTGATCTTGAGCTTATCAACAGCAATGATGCGCCGGCCGTTGAACAGGATATATCCGTCATGAACGCAGGCGCCGGGATTGAATCGAAGGCGCCGCGAAAAAGGGATGACCGTGGCCCTCGTTCGCCTGGTGTACGATTTTACGATGGGATCATCGAAATTCAAAACCAGATAGTCCTCTTTTTGCTGGTTCATGAATATCCGCGCTTTGGCTTCGCCATATTCCTCGGTCGTATGATACCGGTCAAGATGGTCCTGGGTCACGTTCAGGATCGTCGCGATACGCGGCCTGAAGGTCTCGATGTCCTCAAGCTGGAAGCTCGAAAGCTCGGCAACGATCCAGTCCTTTCCCGTGAGCTGCGAGATATCCTCGGTGAGCGCGTTCCCGATATTTCCCGCCACCAGAACGTTCTTTTTCGCTTTCGCGAGCATTTGCCCCACAAGGGTCGTGACCGTTGACTTGCCGTTCGTACCGGTGATGCCGATGTACGGAGCATCAGAGAGCAGCCATGCAAGTTCGAGCTCACTGATCACCTTGACACCATGCCGCCGTGCCTGCACGACCGGGGCGATGTTGGGCACACCGGGACTGAGCACGATAAAGTCGGTCTCGATGAAGATCCGGTCCGGATGGCCGCCCGCCGCTACCGTGATGCCGTTGCCGAGGGCCGCCACTTGCTCAGAAAGCTGGTTCAGTGGTTTCCTGTCCGTGACGGTCACGATCGCGCCGAGCGCATGGAGCGCCCGCGCAGCAGCCGCGCCGCTCCGCGCCAGACCGACCACCGTAACCTTTTTGCCTTTGAACATCGTTTGCACCGTATCTCCCATACCATCATCACCATCATTGTCCGCAGATTACGCAGATTGCTCAGATTTGTGCTTCAGGATGTCTTCTGCGCCATCTGCGAAATCTGCGGACAGGTTCATACTCGTTACCGAAGTTTCAACGACCCGATCGAGATCAGCGCCAGGATGATTCCCATGATCCAGAACCGCACGATGACCTTTGACTCCGGCCATCCGATCTGCTCAAAGTGGTGATGAATGGGCGCCATCTTGAAAATACGCTTGCCCGTCAGCTTGAATGACGCCACCTGCAGGGCCACCGAGACGGTCTCCATGACGAAAATGCCGCCCGTGACGATCAGAATAAGCTCGTGTTTGGTCACTACTGCCAGCGTGCCGAGCGCTCCGCCGAGCGAGAGCGATCCGACATCGCCCATGAACACCTCAGCAGGGTGAGTGTTGTACCACAGGAACCCGAGGCTTGCACCGACCATGGCGCCGCAGAAGATGACAAGCTCGCCGCTTCCGGAAATATAGAGGATCTTCAGATAGTCGGCGATGATCTTGTTCCCGCCCAGATATACGATCACTGCATTCGCCGTGGCTGCGATACCCACGAGACCAATGGCCAGGCCATCAAGGCCGTCGGTGAGGTTCACTGCGTTCGACGACCCCACCATGACCACGGCAACAAAGGGGATGTAAAACCAGCCCAAGTTGAGCAGGAAACTTTTCATGAAAGGCACGGAAAGGTAGGTCGCCTCGCGGTCGCCGGAATATTTAAAGAGGAATATCCCGACCACGAGCGATGCTGCGACCTGGAGCCCGAACTTCTGATACGCCCGGAGCCCGGTGGAGCGCTTCTTCACCACCTTGAGGTAGTCGTCCCAGAATCCGATGCCGCCGAAGGCAAGCGTGGCGAAGAGCACCACCCATACGTACCTGTTCGTGAGGTCCGACCATAACAGGACGGAGCTCACCAGTGCGGCAATGATCAGCAGGCCACCCATGGTCGGCGTGCCCTGCTTGTTAAGATGGGTCTTCGGACCGTCGTCCCGGACCTGCTGGCCCACCTTGAGCTTTCTAAGCCAGGCGATCATGGACGGCCCCAGCAGAAAACTCATTATGAGCGCGGTCAGGACTGCACCTGCGCTCCTGAAGGTGATGTAGCGAAACACGTTAAAGCCGAAGAATGCATCACGGAGTGGATACAAAAGATGATAAAGCATTAAAACGCCTCCAGGATCTTTTCCATCTTCATACCGCGGGAGCCTTTGATCAGCACTGCATCTCCAGGGCGGGACAGCTGTTTAAGAAGAACGGCGGCCTCAGCGTGCGAACCCGCCTCAAGCACCCGGTCCTTAGGCATCCCGGCATCGATCGCTCCCTTTCCCACCTGTTTCGCGAGCGGCCCCAACGTGATCACCAGGTCCACCCCAAGCCGGGCCGCGGTCGCGCCGATCGCTCGATGCGCATCCAATGCGATCTCTCCCAGCTCGAGCATATCGCCAAGCACGGCAATTGACTTTTTGCCGGATTTCAGCGAGATAAGTGTTGAGAGCGCCGCCTCCATCGAAGCAGGGTTCGCATTATAACAGTCGGCAAGCACGGTCCTTCCCTGGATCTGCCTTATCTCCGAGCGCAGGGCGGCCGGCATAAAATCATCGAGGCCGTACTTCACGGCATCGAGGGATATGCCCATTGCAAGGGCGGCCGCAGCGGCGGCCAGGGCGTTATAGACATTGTGCTTTCCCACAGCCTGCAGCCGCACCTTCATCGAGGACCCATCAGACCGGATCGTGAAGTCCGTGAAATCCTTTTCCTGCCGGACATCCGACGCGCGCACATCGGACTCCTTGTCGATGCCGAAGGAAAGAACGCGACCGCCGAACTTTTTTTTCAGCGTATCGAAGTACTGGTCATCCGCATTCAATATTGCCGTACCGTCGGATTTCAGGTGGTTGAACAGCTCTCCCTTTGCCTGCGCCACCAGGTCCATACTCTTGAGAAACTCGAGATGGGCTGGACCTATGTTGGTGATCACGCCGATATCGGGGCCGACAAACCGGGCGAGCGCATTGATCTCCCCCACCGCGCTCATCCCCATTTCCACGACCGCGGCCTTGTGGCCTGCATTGAGCCTGAGCAGCGTGAGCGGCACTCCGATGTGGTTGTTCAGGTTCCCTTCGTTCTTGAGCACCGGACCTTGTTGCTGCAGGATGCCGGCGAGCATCTCCTTGGTCGTGGTTTTGCCGTTCGAGCCGGTGATGCCCACAACGGGAACGGTGAACTGTCTGCGATGATTGTACGCCATTTCCTGGAGCGCAGTGAGCGTATCTTCCACCGGCAGGATATTTTTTAGCCCGCCAAGTATGGAAAACTTGTCCTCAAGCGCTGTCCGCTCAACCATCGCTCCCCAGGCCCCTCGTTGTATCACCTCGGCAACAAAGTCGTGGCCGTCGAAACGATCGCCCTTAATTGCAACGAACAGCTCGCCCTCACGAATGGTCCGGGAGTCTATGGATACCCCCTTGATCTCCAGCCTTGCCATCTTTCCCAGGATCTCCTTTAACAATTTATTGTCAGAGTCGTTCATGATAACGCATCGGAAGACAGACGTCGAAGTACTGACGACAGACTATCTGAATACAGACCGAATCAAAATCTTCACGCATGTGTCCGGTGTCGGTCTTCTTTCATCGGACCGCGGTCGTCTGTTTTTTCCGTATCTCCTCCCGCGCGACCTCCCGATCATCGAAGTGCATTTTTTTCTCTCCGATAATCTGATAGTCTTCATGGCCCTTGCCGGCGAGCACAACCACATCGCCGGGTTTTGCAAGACCGACAGCAACGGCGACGGCTTCATGCCGGCCGGGTATAACGTAGTACGGTTTTATTCCGGGCGGAACCTGCTTTGCAGTGTCCTTGGCTGATGTCTTCACGCCACGCTTCACCAGTCCCTGTTCAATATCGCGGATGATACTCAAGGGATCTTCGGTCCTTGGATTGTCGGAGGTGATGATCACGACGTCGCTCCCCGCGATCGCCGCTGCTCCCATCTTGGGCCTTTTGGTTTTGTCGCGGTCGCCGCCGCATCCAAAAACAGTGATGATATGCCTGGCCGTAACCTCCCGAACCGACTCGAGGAGCCGGACAAGGGCATCCTCGGTATGTGCATAGTCCACCACCACACCAAAAGGCTGGCCCTCATCCACTTGTTCCATGCGGCCGGGCACGGCCTTCATTTTTCTGATCCCGCGGGCGATCATATCCGCACCTATTCCGAGGGCGGTGCCTATGCCGATCGCCGTAAGGATGTTATAGATATTATATCTGCCGACGAGCGACGACTCGACAGGGATCGTTCCCGCAGGCGAGGCAGCGTCGAACATCAATCCATTGATGCTGTGACGGATCGTTCCCACCGGCCGCACATTCGCAAGCTCTCCATAACCGGTGGTGATGACCCGGGCACGCGTTTTCCTGACGATCTCGACCCCCCGCTCATCGTCACTATTGATGATCGCCCAGGCCTCCGGGGTGAGACCGGTGAACAGCCGCAGCTTTGCCTGAAAATAGGCGTCCATGTTCTCGTGAAAATCCAGATGGTCCTGGGTAAGGTTCGTAAACCCCGCCGCGGCAAACTCACACCCCTCGATCCTGCCAAGCGCAAGCGCATGCGACGAGACCTCCATGACACAGTGGCTCGCGCCGAGTCCCACCATCTCCGACAGCAGCCGTTGGAGCTCAAGGGATTCGGGGGTGGTATTCGGCGCGGGATACACCTTGTCTCCCACGCGGTAGTCGATCGTTCCGATGAGTCCGGCTGTGTGCCCCGCGGCCTCGATGATGGACTTTACTAAATGCGTAGTCGTGGTCTTGCCGTTCGTGCCGGTGATGCCGATAAGCTTCAGACGGCGGGACGGATGGCCGAAGAACGCATTCGCGATGAGGGCCAGCGCCCTGCGCGAGTCATCAACGATGAGCAACGGCGTGTCGGCGGGTACCGGCGGCCCCACCTGCTTTTCAGCGACAATAGCCGACGCGCCCTGTTTTATTGCCTGCGAAATAAACTGATGGCCGTCCGAGTGAAATCCTCGCACGGCCACGAACAGGGAACCCGGTTTTACCTTACGGGAATCGTGGGCGATGTCTTGCACCTCTCGTTCCAGCCAGCCCGGCGGGAGAGTCGTTCTGTTTTCCAGCCCGATCAGAAGGTCGCCGAGTTTCATCTTTCCACCAGGAGCATCCTGCTTTCCACGTCGTCCGGGGCTACCTGCAGATACGCGAGGCTCTGTTCCGCCACTGCCTTGAACACCGGTCCGGCCACGCTGCCGCCGTAGTGGACAAGGCCTTCAGGGCTGTCCACCATCACCAGGATCACGAGCTTCGGGGAGTTGGCCGGAGTGAATCCCACGAAGGAACTCACGTAATCCTTCTGTGAATACTTGCCGGTCCTTTGGTCGATCTTTTGCGCCGTGCCTGTTTTGCCGGCTGCGGTGTATCCCGCGGGCCGCGCCTTCTGGCCCGTGCCGGTCTCAACGACCCGCTGAAGCATCTTGTTCACCTTAGCGCAGGTCTCCTCGGTGATCGCGCGACCAACGGCCTGGGCCTGAAATTTTTTCCCTTCCGCGCTGCCATGATCGACGATTTCCGACACGAGGTAGGGCTTCATGAGCATACCGCCGTTTGCGAGCGCGCAGTAGGCCGAGGCCATCTGAATTGGCGTTACACCGATCTCCTGGCCGATGGCGATGGAACCGAGGGATACGCCGGACCAGGAGCGGTAGTCCTTGAGCTGGCCCGAGATCTCTCCGGGGATGTCCACGCCCGTCTTCTTCCCGAAGCCAAAGGCGGAGATGTATTTGGAAAAGCGTTCCTTTCCGAGCCGCAGGGCCACCGTGATGGTGCCGACGTTGCTCGACTCGGCGATCACATCCGTGAAGGTCAGCACGCCGTTTTCATGAGCGTCCCTGATCACGCGGTCGGCAAGCTGGATTTTGCCTGCTGAACAGTCAATGTGCTCGAGCGGGTGCACGATCCGCTCTTCGAGCGCCGCTGATGCGAGAAACGGCTTGAAGATCGAGCCCGGTTCGAAGGCATCGGTCACCGCGCGGTTCCGCCATTCAGCCGGCTTTGATCGCCGGGGCTCGTTCGGGTTGAATGCCTGGTTGCCGTGCGAGGCCGAGCGCACCGTAAGAGCAAGCACCTCGCCGGTTTGCGGGTTCATGACAAGACAGACTCCGCCTTTTGCGTGCGAACTTGCAAGCGCCGCGTCGAGCTCTTTCTCGGCGATGTGCTGGATCACTTCGTCGATCGTGAGGATGATGTCATGGCCCGGCTTCGGCAGTCTGTACTGGAACCCCGATCCGCCCGGGAAAACCGTTCTGCCCATGGCGTCCTTTTCCGCGAGCACCCAGCCGCTCATACCACGGAGGGATTTGTCGTAGGCGAGTTCCAGTCCCTCAAGGCCTTTGTTGTCAACGCTAAGAAATCCGAGCACCGGTCCGGCGAGGGATTTTTTCGGATAGAACCGCCTCGATTCGAGCCGGATGCCGATTTCCTTGTTGCCGAGATCTTTGATCTTCTCGGCCCTTGCCGGCTCGACCTTGCGGCTGAGCCAGACAAACTGTTTGTTTCCCGCAAGCCGTTGCTCGAGACCGCGGCGGTCTTCCCGCAGGATTCGGGACAGCTGCAGCGCAACCGCACGCGGATTGTCGATCCCCGACGGCACCCCGTAGACCGAATCCACATCGAGACTCACGGCAAGCTCCCTGCCCATGCGGTCGTAAATGGTGCCCCGCTTGGGTTCGAGCTTTACGACTCGTTCCTGCTGCCGACCGGCACGAACCGTAAGCTCAGCACGCTGATAGACCTGGAGGTACACGAGCCTCAGCGCCACGAGCGAGAAGCCCATGACCATCAGCAGCAATGCCGCGATTATTCTCCCCCGCCTGTTAATGGCTACACGCCCCCTGGAGTTGGCAGCCGGCCTTATCAATTCCCGCACATGTCGTCATGTTGAAATACAAATATTTATTCTTATGCGCCAAGCAATAAAAGTTTTACAAAAAGTCGTCATACTCGCGAAAGCGGGTATCCAGAGTGTGAGAATTTGCTAAAAGACTGGATTCCCGATTTCACGGGAATGACGAAAAATGCGTTTTCCGGATTTTTCACGAATGTATCAACAATATCCAATATCCAAAGAGCACATTCCAATCATCAAACCGCTTGATGTTTGACCTTTGGTAATCGGAGTTTATTTGATATTTGGATTTTGGTTTTTTGAATTTGTTATATCCCTCTTTCTTTTCACGATCACGATGTTCTCCTTCGGCGGCCTGATCATGCCCAGATGCTTGATCGCGATCTCCTCGATACGTGCGGGAGATGACAGGCTCGACGCCTCGATCAGGAGCGACCGGTTCGCACGCTCAAGCTCATGCTTCTCGCGCTCCAGGACCTCGATCTGATACCCGAGTTGGACGATCCGCACCTTACCGCCTACATAGAGGAGCAGGCAGGCGATGATCAGGAGCGCGATGAGAACCCGGCGAAAACTGTCACGTTTGCTCCGCCCGAATACAATAGAACCGATGTCACCTGCCCGGGTTGTCATACAAAAAAATTCCAATCATTCTAGAAACGGCATTTGCCACGGATTAATGCGGATGAGAGGCGGATAAAATCGGATTTTCCCCGGGAATACTAGTGCGAATATTGCCCCTATTTTCATCCGCTTTTATCATAATGTTAAATCCGATTCTTCCGTGTCTAAATACGTTTTAGCTCACAGCTTCTCCGCCGCTCTGAGCTTTGCGCTCCTTGATGCGGGGTTTGTTCTCACCTCGTCTTCCCCGGGCACAACCGGTCTGGGGGTAAGGATCCTGAGAACCGGCTTCCTGCCGCAGGCACAGACCGGCATTCGGGGTGGGCACACACACCCTTTTGCCTCTTTCACGAAGGCCTGCTTCACGATCCGGTCTTCGAGAGAGTGGAACGTTATCACGGCGACCCTTCCGCCGGGCTTCAGGATCGGAAGGATATTGGACAGCCCTTCCCGGAGGGATCCCAGTTCATCGTTGACCGCGATCCTGAGCGCCTGGAACGTCAGCGTAGCAGGGTGAATTCGCCGGGGCGGGTAAGGGGGGAAGACGCTCGAAACGATCTCTGCAAGCTGAACCGTGCTTGTGATAGGCCCCCGGACCCTTGCCTTCTCAATTGCCCTCGCTATGGCGCCGGCCCTGTGATCCTCCCCGTATTCACTGATGATCTTCACAAGCTCTTCGCGGGGGAGAGTATTCACCAGGTCGGCAGCGGTCTGCGGTCTGCTCATGTCCATGCGCATATCAAGGGGACCGTCCAGCATGAAGCTGAAGCCGCGATCCGGGGCCTTGAGGTGGAACCATGACAGGCCGAGATCGAGCAGGACCCCGTCGACAAGCGTATGCCCGAGTTCGGAGAGGACCTCGGGCAGGTCACGGTAATTCGCCTGCCTGATGATAACGCGATCGCCGTAAGGCGCGAGGCTTTTGCTGCACCGCTCCACCGCATCGGCATCATGGTCCATGCCGATCAGCACGCCGTCGGGCGCCGAGCGTTTCAGAATTTCCGCCGCATGACCGCCGGCCCCAAGCGTCCCGTCCACATACAACCCGCCTGCTTTTGGAGCGAGCAGGTCAACGGCTTCGCGGAGAAGGACGGGGAAGTGTTGCAATTGCGGATCGCCGATTTCGGATTTCGGATTGGAATTCATACTTCAATCCTCAATAAATGATTCTGTGCTTCATAATCCGCAATCTGCAATCCGAAATCTACAATGCTGCTCACAGCCCCAATGGCAAGGTTGTTTCGGGCTTTCCGCCCCCAAAGCTCTTTGCTGCAAGCTGTGCCGTGTCAAAGACCTGGAATTTTTCGAGCAACCCGGTGGTGCGGAAGATATTCTTGATGTAGTCCGACATGCCCGCAAGCCGGATATCGCCACCGAACGACTGCATTCGCTTCCGCTCCTCAACAAGCGTGGAAAGGACCGTAAAGTTGACATGCTCCACGGACTCGAAGTTCAGGATCAGACCGTATATATCGCCCTTGATCAGCCGGCCGATAACGCGATTGATCTCCGACATCTTCGCCGCGTCGATCTCGCCTTCGAGGTTCATCTGAAATACCTTGAGTTTCGGTTCCATGCTAGAGGCCCAATGCGGCAAGCGCTTCGCCGATTTTGTCACCGTTCTGAGAATTTCGTGCCTCCCACGCCTTAGCGTCCCATATCTCGATCTTGTCGATGATCCCGACAAGCATCACGTTCTTTATGATCCCAGCATGATCACGATGAGTAGCGGGGAGCAGCACGCGGCCCTGCTTGTCGAGCTCGCACTCTGTGGCCGAGGCAAGAAGAAACCGCATGAAGTCCTTGACCTCTTTTTTCATCGTGGGCAGGGACCTGATCTTCTCTTCTAACTTCTCCCATTCCTCGAGCGGATAGACCGCGAGGCACTTGTCATAGTCCATGGCAAGCACGAGACCGCCGTCGTAACGGTCTGCGATGATATCGCGGAACCTCGACGGAACACTCACTCTCCCCTTGGAATCTACTGTATGTTCAAAGCTGCCCCGGAACATTGTCCTCCCCAGAGATGCCCACCGCGTCCCACTTTATACCACCTGCTGGGCAAAGTATATAATTCATGCGGGTCGATGTCAAGAAAAATATTAATATTTTGAGATGTTACAGGGTGGGTAGGGAAGCGGGCTAAAAATCAAATTATGTTGTGCCCACGACCCAGGAAACCACAATATCTGGTAGCACCTGAAATCGGATTCCGATTAAAAAGCTTCGGGAATGACGATTTATACGTGCGTTTACATCATCCCCGAATGCCTCTATCGGGGATGTTATGTAAACATATTTGGAATTCCTGAAATGAAGGAGATATGAATTTCATTTTTTGGCGTGACAATCGGTGAAGAAGCCAGTAGTATAAGCGCTGCAGGAGTCCGCCCCCCCATTTTTCCTGACTCCTGACTTCTGGCTCCTGAATTCTTCTTCGAATTCTATGATCGATTATTTCATTACCGTTGACGACGAACACATCAAAAAGGAGAAGGCAAAGGCCCGTGAACTGCGCGGTTCCCAGTGGTGGAAACGGAAGCGCTCTTCCGGCATCTGCTACTATTGCGGTAAAAAATTCAAGGCAGTTGATCTGACCATGGACCATCTGATCCCAATCGTGCGCGGGGGGAAATCTGTGCAGGGGAATCTCGTGCCTGCATGCAAGGAATGCAACAACAAAAAAAAATATCTCCTCCCCACGGAATGGGAGGAGTATCTGGAGGCGTTAAAAAAAGGGCTGGAGAGTAAAGAAGGGGAATGAAAAACTTGTCTTCGCCCTCATGACAAATGAAGCTCAAAGAAAAAGGCCCGACCTTCATACTTGTTTTTCTTTGGCAGCCAGATATTTCTTTATAGCTTCAAGGGGTTCTCGTGAGTTTTCCAGATATGCCTTGTTCATGATAAAGAATAGCTCTCGTTTCGCAGCATCGTCCCTGTCCTCAATCTTCTCAATCTTGTTATGCCCTTTTTCAAACCACTCAACTGTATTCTCCATGAATCCAAGCGCGTTCGTCTTTTCACGGGCTTCTTCGCCGAACTTCTTGAATAGGTCGTGATACCACAAGATCATCTTTTCCAGGTTCATATCATTCAGCATGCTTTGCGCGGCGGACAAAGTGTCAGCCACACCGACAAGAATACCCCGGTGAACGGCGATGTATACGTACTGTCCTGAAAATTTGGAGCACTTCTCACAGAACAGGTCCTCTTTAACGATCCGGATTTCTTCCGCATGTGAAACACAGTCTTTCACATGATAAGCGCTCAATGTCTGATCGAAGGCCTTGGTCTGCGTGGCGGCGATTTCAGCGCCGCAGAGTGGGCAGGAATAGGCATTGTCAAAATGTATTGTATCAAACATTCCCATAATTCAGTCTCCAGAACATTCGGCTGTTGACAAATTGGCTTCTGGTTACAAGAATATTCGCTCCAGCCGTTCTTTCCGCTTTGCCCAATCAGGCATATATTTCGACAACAACTTGTAATACCCGTTATTGTGCGTGTGCTCCTTCAGGTGACAGAGCTCATGCATTATTACATAATCAATGCAATATAGGGAAGCTTTAACGAGGTCCGTATTCAGCACGATGTCGCCAGCCTTGCTGCAACTGCCCCACCGCTTAGTCATTTTCTTCAATTTGACTATGGGATAAGGTACTTTTAGGCCTCTTGCGGTTTCATAGCAAGACTGCAAACGTCTTGAGAATATTTCCTGTGCATGCTCCTGATACCATTCAGTAAGAAGATGTTTCACCTTTTGCCTATTATCTGGCACCGGCGTCAGCACTGAGAAATTGGCGCCTTTAAGCTTCACAACGTTGCCCGGATGTTTTTTTATTCTTAGCCTATATTGCCGGCCAAGAAACAAATGGGTTTCCCCGCCGACAAATCGCCGAGGCGGAGTCCTCGGTTCGAACTGTCTAAAATAGTTTATCTGCTTTCTGATCCAGCGGGCTCGTTTTACTACCCGTTTTTGTACAGTTGCGGGCGTTATTCCGATCGGCGTTTTTACCACTACCCTGCCATCGGGATGAACAGCAATTTCCATCGTTTTTCGATCTACATACGCGACATCATAAGCGATGCTCTGCCTGCCGTATGTAACACTATCGTTATAACCCGTCATACAATCTTCCTGCGCTGGGCCAGGTGCATTGCCTGTTGTATGATTTCATCCATTTGTTCTGCCGTAAGCTTCAGGCCGTACTTATCCTTTAATCCGTCGTAGAGATAATCATCGATTTCGTTCATGGTACGCTTTTGGGCATCGTGATCATCCCAGAAGTTTACTTTTCTATTGCGATCGAGAATAGCGATAATTTCGTTTGCCGATTCCACCGCAAGTTGTTCGACCGGATGACCGTCACCGCTATTGATCAGAAGCGGTTTCAATACACCATAATATGCCATGGCGTTTTCATTGCCTCTTATTGACTGTGGCACATCATCATGTTCACGTGTGACGATTTTATTTTTAATCTCAGTTACTCGGTTCAGATATTCCAGGTCCGATATGCGCTTTGCTCTAAATGCATCAATAGCCTGCTGGATTAGCTTCGAGAACCTCTCGTAAAATGCCGGGTCCTCCTCCATTTTTTCGGTGATGACTCTCTTAGTAGCGTGTGCTATCGCATCAGCCTTGGCAGCAGTCGTCTTACTCACGGCATAGACACCGTGCTCCTCTTTGACCTGACCGAACTTGCTCTCATCGAAGATATTTACTGGCTCATTAAGCCGAATAACTTCGTTTGCCTGAATATGAGTATCCAACAGTTTTTTGATCTTCGGCTCAAAATCTCGATAGTCGATGGTCTCCGCATAACGCATTTTCACCGACGCCTTAAGATTATGGAATCGTTTAAGATCATCCTTGTATTGTGCAAGCTTTCCATCCGGAGTCTTCATTATAAAGTCTTCGGCGGATAACGCAATGCCAAGCACATTGCTGTAGTCCGCCAAGCGTTGATAAAACTCTGCACGTAATGCATCGTCACTGAGCAGCACTTCATAGGCTTCTTCGTCATGCTCGTTCTTTACTTCCTTAAAGAGATCCCAGAGGTCGGAATAGAGCTGGGTCAGTTTGACCACTTCCGCGTTGATCGAAGTAAGGGTGCCCTCCAGATCCTTCTCGTCAAAATCCGACAAGCCTGCTTCGGCATACATCGTTAACGCCTGGTCAAGCTCACCAAGGATGCTGGCATAATCTACAATGTAGCCAAACTCTTTTTCCGCACCCAATGCTTCATCTTCATAAAGACGGTTCACGCGAGCGATTGCCTGAAGCAAAGAGTGCTCGCGAAGCGTCTTACAGAGATACATGACCGTATTGCGAGGTGCATCGAAACCCGTTAGAAGCTTGTCCACAACGATTAGAATCTCCGGCTCTTCGGCATACAAGAATTGGCTTATGATCTGTTTGTTGTACTCCTCCTCAGAGCCATATCGCTTCATCATTTTCTTCCAAAACTGTACAACCTCGTCCGCTGGCTCTTCATCGACTTCCTCATAACCTTCTCTGCTATCCGGAGGGGATATAACAACTTCGGAAGTAACATGCCCGAACTCGTTCAAGAAGTTATGATATCGTAACGCCTCCAACTTCCGCGGTGCCACCAGCTGAGCCTTAAACGGCGTGCCCTGCCAGTTTGCTCGGAAATGCTCGCTGATATCAAAAGCCCGCATGTAAATAACCTTCTCGGCTTTGTTCAACATCTCAGCTCGTGCATATTTCTTCTTAAGATCGGCCTTCTGTTCCTTAGTTAGGCCTTGGGTATGACGCTCAAACCAGAGGTCTATGGCTTGCTTGTTCTGCACCATCTCAACATACCGCCCCTCATAAAGGAGCGGCACAACAGACTTATCCTTCACCGCCTGCTGAATTGAGTAGTGCGGCTCGATCAGGCCGCCAAACTTGATGAAGTTATTTTTTTCCTTCTTCATGAGCGGCGTGCCGGTGAAACCCAGGTAGCACGCTCTCGGAAACATCTGGCGCATCCGGGCATGCATATTCTTAAACTGAGTCCTATGGGCTTCGTCAACCAGCATGAAGACATCAATAGATTCTTCCTGGTATTTCTTTACGTTCAATGCCTTGTCAAATTTGTGGATCAACGTCGTAACAATAGTCGCCCTCTTTTCAGAAACAAGCTCCAAGAGGTCACGGCCTGTTTTCGCCCTATGCGGATCAAGACCGCATGCAGCAAACGTGTTCCCGAGTTGCTTATCCAGATCGACCCGGTCGGTAACCAATACGATGCGTGGATTGGGAATGTCCCTGTCCAAAGCAAGGTTTCTTGCAAGCCAGATCATGGAGAGTGATTTTCCAGACCCCTGTGTATGCCAGATTATGCCGCCTTTGCGCCGACCGTCAGCGTCATATTGCTTGACCCGTGAGATTGTTGACTTGATAACAAAATACTGCTGGTAGCGTGCGATCTTTTTGATTCCACCGTCGAAAATGATGAACTTGTAAGCAAGTTCAAGCAGCCTCTCCGGCCTGCAAAGGCTGTATATGGTTTTGTCCTGCTCTGTTACCTGGCGTCCTCCTTCGGTTTCTAATGCATCAAAGAATTTGCGAGCTACAGCAAAATCTCCAGAAAAGAGCGTATCTTTGACCTCAGGCGTTAGCTGTTTTTTAATGCACGTTTCAACCTCGGCTTCTTTGTCCTGCAACTCTTGCCACACACTCCAGAACTTGCGAGCAGTTCCGGCCGTGGCGTACATCGCAGCGTTTTTATTGAGGCCCATTACAAGCTGGGTATAAATGAAGAGCTTAGGGAGATATCCTTCCTGCTGGTTTCGGATGCTCTGTGAAATGGCCTCTTTAATTTCAATTTTAGGCGACTTACACTCGATCACGACAAAAGGAATACCATTCACAAAAAGCACAATATCCGGTCGGGCTGTTTCATCACTCCGGGTACGGCTGACGCTGAACTCTGCGGTAACATGAAACACATTGTTTTTCCAGTCCAGCCAGTCGATATAACGCATAGTGAAACTTTTAGAATCACCATCGACCGATTGCTCCTGCGCTGTACCCAATGTGAGCAGATCGTAAACAGCTTCATTAGTTTTCTGAGACCCATCCCATTTAACATTCTTTATCTTTTGAATTGCAGACTGGATATTCTCTTCACTGAAGAGATACTCCTCACCCTTGTACTGGATGCTATTGATCTGTTTAAGTTGTTTGCGTAGGATTTCATCCAGCAGTACATTCCCAACCTTGCCCTGTCGCTCAAACATTGCTTGGTCTGGAGCTAAGTATTCAAAACCAAGACTGACAAGCTGCTGCAGCGCCGGGATCTGTGAAAGATATTTCTCGTTAAACCTGAAACCTTCCATCACGACACCTCCCCGGCAGTTTTCACTCGCCATTCACCGGTCAGCAGTTTTTGCATCAGCCCATTTTTTTGCTTTTTCAAAAGGTCGAGTTTTGATCTGAGAAGAGATATTTCATGGAGTGATGTGTTTAATATATAGCCGATTCGTTTTTGCTCTCCTATTTCTGGCAAGGCTATTTTAAGATTAAGAAAATCTTTTTTATTCAATACACGATTTCTTCCAGCGCCACCGGGTGAAATTAAACCAAGATTGCGGATAAACTGTTTCTGAACTATTACATGCCGCAAATATTCCGGCAATGCAGTGTTTCTATCAATCTCGAAAGTCGGAAATCTATGCGAAACCAAACAATCTTCATCGGACCTGTCAACTAATGCTATCGCCCCTTCCCAGGCAAATGTTATATTCACAATAAGATCATCATGTCGAACTCGATAAAGCGTATCCATCGCAACAGCGCCTGGGTTATCAATAAATCTGCGGAATGTTCCTTTGCCATGGCTTCTGATGCCAAGAGCCCAGTAAGGCTTGTCTGGCCGGGCAGCTTCACGCACAACCAGCTTGACGCAAATATTTAATGGAGCCATGTGATGTTTTTTGCTTAAAAATTTACTGGAAAGTGCAATGTGGCGCAACTTTGTCGCTGCAATCAACCTTTCTGTTTTTTCAATGGCGATGTCCCAGAGGGATAGCAGAATAACTATTTCTTTCTGTTCTGGTAGGGGTGGAACTAATATCTTTTGTTTATGTACATCATTTCTATTTAGTGTTGGCACCCCGCTACCAGCATCAAAGCGGCTTAATTTCAAATATTGCAAAGCATAGAATACATACTTAGGAAAGTTTCCTTTGAAATCCGTCACCCAAAGTGCTGTATTATGGGGCCAATAATCAGACTCAACATATGTTAAATTTCCTATTGTTCCTGATCTTCCAGTAATAACTCCCGGTCCTTTTACTTTAGCTTCTTTGTGATAACTCTTCACACCGTTTGAATAAACAACAGGGAAAGGGCCTTTCATCAATTGCGTACTGGTAAGATCAAAACCTCTTTGCAAAGGAGAGAACTCTAAAACGGTTTTTAATTTCCAGCCATGTGGAATTTTTTTCACGCCCCTATCTCCCTCAGCATCTCCCTCATTTTCGTCCGCACCTCACTCAATTCCCCTTCCAGATTATCTATTTCTTTTTGCACAGCCTGAATGTCTATTTCCTTTTCTTCTTCAAGCGTATCCACGTAACGTGGAATATTTAGATTGAAATCATTTTCTTTTATCTCATCAAAAGTGACGATGCGAGCGTATTTGTCCACATTTTTGCCGGCCTTGTACGTGGCGACAACTCTTTCGATATGCTCTTCCAATAGAAGATTACGGGTCTTGGCTGACTGATAATCCCGGCTTGCATCTATGAAAAGCACATCCCGGCTTTTTTCTTTCGTACCACCTTTTTCGCGCGAGCGGTCAAATATGAGAATAGCTACTGGAATAGTTGTGGTTGGGAAAAGATTCGCTGGGAGCCCAATAACAGCATCGAGCATGTTATCTTCGATTAATTTCTGTCGAATACGACCTTCTGCGCCACCGCGGAATAGTACGCCATTCGAAACAACCACTGCCACGCGACCTTCCTTCTCCAGCGCTACTTCCACCATGTGGCTGATAAAAGCATAGTCGCCCTTACTTTTAGGAGGAATACCGCGCCAGAAGCGGTTGAACCGATCATGTTCCGCCTCTGTAGCACCCCACTTGTCGAGCGAGAATGGCGGATTGGCAACGACAACATTGAACTTCATGAGCCGGTCTTTTTCAACCAATGCCGGATTGGTCAGAGTATTGCACCATTCGATGCGGGCGCTATCCATGCCATGCAGGAACATATTCATGCGTGCGAGTGCCCAGGTGCTACCGTTCACTTCCATGCCGAACAGCGCAAAGTCTCGACCGCCGACTTCCTTTGCTGCTTCGATCAACAGGCCACCAGATCCACAGGAAGGATCGCAGATGCGGTCACCGGCTTTTGGCTGAACAAGCTTGGCCAATAGTTCGGAAACCTTGTGCGGTGTGTAAAACTCGCCTGCCTTCTTGCCTGCGTCAGAGGCAAAGCGTTCGATGAGATAAATGTAAGTATTGCCGATAACATCCTCGGAAACACGGCTTGGACGCATATCGAGCTGCGGCTTATTGAAATCCTCGAGAATGTGTTTCAACAAACGGTTTCTGTCTTTAGTCTTGCCGAGATTGGCCTCGCTGTTGAAGTCGATATTACGGAAAACACCCTCGAGCTTTGCTTTGTTCGATTCTTCAATAGCGTCCAGCGCGACGTTGATTAACTCACCAATATTCGGTTCGCTGCGCTGCTCATATAGGTCATAGAAGCTTGCCCCTTTCGGTAACACGAAACGCTCCCGCCCCAACTTCCGACGGATGCGCTCATCGTCGTCGCCATATTCCTTTTTATACTCCTCGTAATGATCCTGCCATACGTCAGAGATGTATTTCAGGAACAGCATCACGAGGATGTAATCCTTATACTGGGCTGGGTCCACCGGACCTCTAAAGGTGTCACACGCTGCCCATGCGATATTATTGATCTCTTCCTGTGAAACCTTCGTGGTCATTTTGTTTTCTCCTTTTTGCTTTTAGCTGCTTTCAAACAGACTGTGTTAATCAAGCTTGAACGCTTCTCCTGAAGTTCAGTGAGTAGTTGCTTTTCTTTTTCCATGAGCCGACTCAACTCAACAATTTTTTTCTGCGTTTCTTTGGGAGGGACTTCCACGGACAGGCCTTTGAATGCGAACATGGGAACAAGCGGCATATGGGTACCATGGCGGGCATTAATGTGCAAGAATTCTTGAGCCGGGGCCTGGTTGATATACCATGCGAGATATTCAGGTAAAATGTCCGAACTCTTAATTTTTAAAACGAAAAAGTGACTGGCTGCAATAGCGTCCTTGAGATCATCAACAATAGGCGTGGCCCAGTTCTTATGTCCGCGGGATAGAAAGAGGATATCGCCCTTGTTAATTTTATATTGCTCGGCGGACTTATCAATATTTACCCGTATGAGTCTGTCAATATTCAGGAGGCGATTTTCATTGAAATCTCGTATCTGAATAACGGGATAAGTTCCGTCATCAGTGGGTTCGATCTTCGCGCGGAACTGATACCCTATGTTGATATCGGCAATGTCAGTTATATGAACTTTCATAATTCCCTTTTAAGATAGGGCCGCCTGCGAAGCAGACGGCCCCGCAATTCATGTCGGTGATTACATCACGCTCGTTTAATGTACTGGTGAAGGTCCTTCTTTTGGAGGTTCCTTCTGCGTGACCATGCCCTGTTGCTTCATAACACTAATCATTCCCTGAAGCTGATTGAACAATTCGACCGTTACTTCAGGCGTAAGTGCCAATCGACCAGCCGTGTATTTTCTGGCTGTCATTGGCTTGGGAGGGTTCGGTTGGTCATAGCGAAGAATACATAGTTCTACACGCATACTGTGGCCATCAAATGTCGTTAAACCCAATGCGTCTACAAATGTCTCGTGAATATCTGTTCTTTCGATGTAGCGAATCTGTTTCTCCGGCAACTTCATAGTGTTTCCTCCTGAAATTTAATTTTGCTCCTCGTCGCGGTTCGGGGAATTAACCCCTTCTCCTTTCTGGACTGAGCTTGACAGGAGGGAAAAAACGGATAGGATTCTTCTGGATGTTTCATCCGTTCTTTGCTCTGGCTACATCAGCCCGGGTAAAGATTAAGGCTCTGTGTCGCAAGCACAGGGCCTTATATTTTTTTTAGAGTATGTCGCATCATTCAATTGAATACTACCATACGGCTGCCTCCTTGTCAAGTTTATTTGATATATTATCTATACTCAATTATTAAATGATGCAACAGATCATATTTTTAGTTGATTTAATATATTACAAGTGCTATATTTACATCTGTGTGAGATATATTGCTCTCACAATATACTTATGACTATCATATCTGGACTTGGAAAAGAATCCCGAACCCGCCTTGCTGAGATCATGCGCCAGACCAAGGGCACCATCACCGTGTCACAGGCAGCGGATATTCTGCGCCTGCCCGCTCCCGAAGCATCAAAGCTCCTCTCCCGCTGGACAAATCAAGGCTGGCTTTCGCGCGTTCGTCAAGGATTGTACGTCCCTATCCCGCTTGAAGCGCGCACGCCCGACGTTGCCCTCGAAGATCCCTGGATCATAGCAGAGCAGCTGTTCTCCCCGTGCTATATCGGTGGCTGGTCAGCTGCCGAGTATTGGGGCCTGACAGAGCAGCTCTTCCGCACCATCATCGTTATGACAACTCGCAAGCCGCGCGATCGAAAGCCTTCGATCAAAGGCACAAGCTTCCTCGTCCGGACAGTTCCGGAGAAAGCATTGTTTGGGACGAAACCGATCTGGCGGGGCCAAGTCAAGGTGAACGTCTCCGACCAGACTCGCACGATCCTGGATATGCTGAATGATCCGTCTCTGGGCGGAGGGATCCGGCCGACGGTAGACGTGTTCAAGAGCTATCTGAAATCAGAGCAAAAGGATACGGGCCTGCTCATCTCGTATGCCGATCGTCTCGGGAACGGGGCCGTATTCAAACGAATGGGCTTTCTTGCCGAACGCTTCGCAAAGGACGAAAAGAACCTGATCGAGGCCTGCCGGTCCCGTCTGACGACAGGGAATGCGAAGCTCGACCCGTCCCTTCCGGCCGATAGACTGGCAACAGCATGGAAGCTCTGGGTGCCTGCCGCATGGACCAAGGAGAAGACCGGTGATTGACAGACGGGAGGTCATGGATTTTTCCAACGAGTTCGGGCTCGCGCCGAACGTGGTTGAAAAGGACTATGTGCTCGGCTGGCTCCTGGCCGGGATAGCGAACCAACCCGAGCTTGGCCCCTCGTGGGTGTTCAAGGGCGGCACCTGCATCAAGAAATGCTTCTTTGAGACCTACCGCTTTTCCGAAGACCTCGACTTCACGCTCACGACTGCTGATCATCTTGAGCAGGATTTTCTGAAAAGATCCTTTGCAGGGGTTACTCAATGGATCTATGAGAATTCAGGCATCGAGATCCCCGAGGATACGATCCGCTTTGACGTGTACACGAACCCGAGAGGCAAGGTATCGGTGCAGGGAAAGATCGGCTACCGGGGCCCGCTCCAGCCGCGCGGCGACCTTCCCCGGATCAAGCTTGACCTTACCAACGACGAGGTGCTTGTGCTTGCGCCCGTCTCGCGCGAAGTTCACCACCCCTACTCGGATAATCCCGAAGATGGCATCTCTGTCCAGTGCTACAGCTTTGAGGAAGTCTTTGCAGAAAAGCTCCGCGCACTTGCGGAGCGGGAACGGCCCCGCGACCTGTATGACGTGATCCATCTGTACCGCCACGAGGAGCTGAAGGCGAACCGCGAACAGATCATGAAGACGCTGGAACAAAAATGCGCCTTCAAGGGTATCGCTGTTCCCACCATGCAGTCACTCGAAAACAGACCTGAACGCGCGGAGTTGGTCTCGGAATGGGAGAACATGCTCGGGCACCAGCTGCCGATGCTTCCGCCATTCGAGCAGTTCTGGAATGAGCTACCGGCTGTCTTTGCCTGGCTGCACGGCGAAGCGCCGCAGGCAGTAACCTCAGCGGCCATGTCGGTTACGGGAGAAGTGGATACAACGTGGCAGCCGCCGTCCATGGGTCATGCATGGCATGCGCCGGTGCCGTTGGAGATCGTCCGGTTCGCCGCAGCGAACAGGCTCTGCGTTGAGCTGGGCTACAACGGCTCACGTCGATTGATCGAACCCTATTCTTTGCGAAGGACAAAAGACGGGAACCTGCTGCTCGCGGCAGTCAAGCACGAGACGGGAGAATCCCGGTCCTACCGCGTTGACCGTATTGAAAGCGCAGAGCCGTCCAATGTTTCGTTTATTCCGCGCTACGTGATCGAGCTCACCCCTGCTGCGCCGATCTTCGCACCGCCCACAAAACGCACTGCGCGAGTCCCACACACGCCGAAAGCAAGAAACCCGTTTTCATTTTCGCGGAGCACAGGACGGACGAGAAAAGGCATAGGTCCCACGTATGTTATTCAGTGTCCCCTATGCCAGAAGAAGTTCAACCGCAGTTCATACGACACCGCATTGAACCCGCATAAGAATTCGATGGGATATCCATGCTCGGGACGAACCGGTTATATCGTGGAGACGAAGTATTGAGACTGGAGATTTGTGTTAGGGATGTTTTCTTTGAGGAATGGATATGTCGTTTCCTTGTCTCGGTCGGAGAAAACTACCCTCGTCCCCTCTTCCTCTTTTCAAGCGCAACCATAAGAAGTGACAATGCGGCCGGGGTAACACCCGAGATGCGTGATGCCTGGCCGAGCGAGACGGGCTGTACCTGTTTGAGTTTTTGCTTCACCTCGCTGCCGAGGCCGGTCACCGCGTCATAATCCATATCAGCAGGAATGCCCTTCT
>Ga0210377_10001262_pt1 | contig 23097 bp, 20 predicted proteins | sample PLM4_65_b1redo_FD_155480 | JGI IMG/M metagenome (GOLD analysis project Ga0210377, IMG submission 155480) | Groundwater sediment microbial communities from an aquifer in East River, Colorado, USA - PLM4_65_b1 redo | ecosystem: Environmental > Terrestrial > Soil > Riparian zone | place: USA: East...
AAGAGCGTGATTTAAGGCATCCGCCAGAGCCCGCTTCTCTTCGCTAGAGAACTTTTGAGCCGGAATGTGGGCGTGAAATATTGGCATGAGTGTTTCCTCGGTTGTGTTGTTCAGCTTAAATGAGGCGATGAAGTGCGTTTCGATGTGTGCGCGGCCGCGGCGGCCTCGGCAACCCTAGCTTTCATATCCCGAAGGAACCGAGAAAATCTCCGCCTCAGGCGGAGCCAGGTCGGCAACGCCGTTCGGGTTGAGTACCTGTGCAGCGGCCACCGTGTTAAGGGACTCGCGAAGCAGCTTGATTTTGCCGCCCTCGGCGACGAGGCGCCCTGCGAACAAGTGATGGATGAGACGCCCGGTCGCCGCCGCGCGCGCGTCCGTCATATATTCGGCAAACACCTGATCCTTCGTGTCGATCAGCACCGTGACATTCTCGGGGCTGAAGCCGAAGCCGGGATAAAGGGTGCCGCCGACAAAATCGTAGAATTTCTCGATGGCTTCACGCCCCTGATGGCGGGTCGGGATACCGAGAGAATGGAGGAAGGGGAGTTCCAGGACACCGTCCTCGGCGAACAGCGCGGCACATTTCTTGCCGTCGGGGGTCACGGCAAGAAGGTCTAACAGTAGCGCCTTTGCATCGGTCATGGCAATTGTCTCCTTAGGAAATTGGTGGACGCGCCGAGGGCGGCGCTGTACGATCAGTTCGGAAAGCTGTCGCCGAACATCGGGAGCCCGCTCTTCGACCCGTCGCGCGTGGCCTCGTCCTGGATCACGTCCCAATGTTCGGCGAGCTGGCCGTTTTCGATGCGAACTATGTCGACCACGATCCAAGCTACCGGGGCGCCGAATCCTGAAAAGCGGCCATGAAGTACGACATAATCCCCCGAGGCCACGACCAGCCCATTTTCGTAGCGAAACTCGGCGGGCGCAGCCTTGACGAGATCAAACAGGCCTTCGCGGCCGGGCGCGATATAGGCACTGTGCTGGATATAGTCGGGCGACCAAAAGCTTTCGGCCGCGGCATAGTCGCGCTTGTTGAACAGCGTATCAAACGCTTCCAGCACGAAATTCTTGTTTTTCTCTTCGGTTCTCATTGTTTACTCCTTCTCTTTGTTATCCGTTGGGTTGCAGGCCAGGTCATTCGTCATGTTGGCACATGTGATAATTCCGATTCTTACCATCTTGGTTCCTCCTTTTGGTTACCGTGCTGTGGTCTGTTTGCGACGAAATATCAGAGTCTTTCGTCTCTTAGTTGAAGCGCCTCGGGTTCCCTTGCTCGGTATATTGGCGGGCGAACTCCTTGCCGAAGCCACTCGATGCACCCGTGATGAGAACCCATGAATTATCTATTGTTTTCATTATGCTTACCTCGAACGATATTGGCCTAGACCGGTCTACGTAATGCTGGTCAAACAAATCAGTGAGCGGCTATTCTTCTTTCCGAGCAAGGAATATATCGAAATAAAAATGAATGAAATTCCTTAACGGCTCTGGTGACTTTTTAACCTTGGAGCGAAGCAGTGCTCCCTCGAATGAAGAGACCAGATTTTCCGCCAGCATCTCAGTGCTCATGTCAGAGGGTATTGCCTTTTCCTTCTGTGCCTGAAGCAGTAGCTTGGTCAACTCCCCGGCCCAGATCTGCAATGCCTGCTCAAGGCGTTGCCGTACGTTCTCGGACACGTCGGACATCTCCAGGCTCAGGTTGCCAAGCAGGCACCCCTTGAAGCAGTCGTTGCCTTCAAAACACTCAATCAGGATTTCGAAGCTTCTTCTGACGCGCTCCAGCGGTGGTAACGATTCATCGCTGAAAATGGGGTATAAGAGTTCAACCCTATCTGCGACAAATTTGTCGATTATCGCAAGGGCAAATTCTTCCTTGCTGGAGAAGAAATTGTAAAATGAGCCCTTTGGAATGTTAGCCTGCTTCAGAATTGCTTCAACACCGGTAGCATTGAAACCTCTGCTTAACACGAGGTCGAGTCCAACCTGAACAATATCGTCTTTGTTGTGTGTTCGTTTCATGATTTTAACTTAGACCAGTCAGTCTAAAGTGTCAAGCTTTTTTTATTGCCTTACGGGACATCACAAAACTACGTCAGATAATCATGGTTTCCAGAGTGTACCAGCAAATGTACCTTCGGGTGACCACCCGGTGATCCATCATTTAACCTCTATACCGTTCAAAAGCCAGCTTTGGTCCAACGTATTGTAGACCAGGTCGTACAAGGCTTCACCGTCAGTTACAGAGTAATGCAGGAGCGTTGCGGCGCCAGCCTGCTCTTTCCAGTGATACGTAGTCTCCAGGATGGAGTGCTTTCGGTTATGCCATTCGAACCAGACCGGTTTAAGCTGACGTCCCGGAGTGAAGATCGTGGCGATGCGTATCGGCTCCTTTATCCTCTCCATTGCCTACTCCATCTGCCGATAGATACCGATCACCTTGCCGACAATTGCCACTTCCTGTTCCGGTCGAACAATGATCGGCTCCATATTGGGATTGGCCGGCTGCAGGCGAATATGGTCACTTTCACGGAAGAACCACTTGAGGGTTGCCTCCCCGTCCACCATAACAACAACCGTGTCGCGGTTATCGGCAGTCGGCTGGGGACGCACCAAGGCAATGTCACCGTTGAATATTCCCGCCCCTATCATTGAATCACCTTTAACCCGCAGACAGAAACAACCCTCACCTTTTACCAGTCCACGATCGACGGCGAAGTAACCCTGAACATCTTCGATGGCCTGCTGGAGATGACCGGCCCGGACTGTGCCGACAATTGGCAGGGAGATGGATTGACTGAAATGGGAAGTCAGCGCGAGTCCCCGGGAGCTCCCTGCGTCTTTCTTCAAGTAGCCCTTCCGCTCCAAGGCTTCCAGATGTCCCAAAACACCGCGGGTCCCGCTGATTTCCAGCGAGGCTGCTATCTCCCGGTGTGAAGGGGGATAGCCGTTGTTCTCGATGAAGCTGGTGATGAAATCGAGGACCTGCCTCTGGCGGGACGTCAGTTTATCCATTCGCGCACCTCAATAGTTATCATTTGATGAGTAATCATATGATAACATATCAGCGGCTCACCTTGAAGTCAATGAGTCAATTTCTGCATTTCCAACACCTTTTATTTCGACTGACACTATTCTAAAAATATTTCGGCATCACCGTAATAGCTGTATCTTATCGAAATAGCGATAATAATAATTGTTGCACATCAAAACATTCCCCAGTTTACCCGCACTAACATACTTACCCCCTGCAGAATTTATTAAGTGAGGGGGAACATGCGTCAGATCATTCCGAAACTCATAATCTTGGCGGCACTCTGTTCATGCGGAACGGCGCACGCCTTCTGTTTTGAGGAAGCCGGGACCATGTACGGCATTGCTCCCCGACTCCTCTGGGGCATCTGCAAGGGAGAGAGCAACTTCAACCCGGCAGCCGTCAACTACAACACTAACGGGAGCTACGACTTCGGTCTCATGCAGATCAACTCCTCCTGGGCGCCGACTCTACGCAAGAATGGCATCCCCTGGAATACCCTCGCCGATCCCTGCACGAACGTCAAGGTAGGTGCCTGGGTACTGGCGCAATGCGTCAACGACTACGGCTACACCTGGGCGGCGGTCGGCTGTTACAACTCGCGCACTCCGTCGAAACGGGACCGGTACGCCGCCAGGATCGCCCGGCTGATGAGTCAAGAGACTGTGGCGTTTCAGAAACCCCGACAAGAACTGAGTCAGATGGCATCTACTAGCAGCTCTTCAGAAAAATCACCATGGGAAATGGTCTTCGGCAATGATCCCCGCTGATCTGCTCACGAAATACGGGCTCAGGGAAGCCGATGCGTTGGAGGCCATTGAGTCAGCGATTACCCGAACTCTGACCCGAGCTTTGCGTTCAAACATTGCCGTCAGACTGAACGGCAGGCTGGAGATTACAATGTTCCCGCTCAATGGGGAACCGGTGGAACTCCCCCCGGGGGAAATCAACCGCAAGCTGCAGCGCCATATCCTTCACAATATCGAACTGGAACTGCAAAAACGGCAGGCGCTGCGTGAAGCGGAGGAATTGGAAGAGTTGCGTGGCAAGTCTTTACCTGGAGAGATTTCCCGGATTGCCAATGATGGCACTCTGCATGTTGACCTGGAGATTGTCGACCTGTTCCACCACATTATCCTGGCTGGCGAATGCCCGGAGCGCTACCAGCCGCCTCACGAAAAAGGACGCTACCAGGTTGGGGAAGTCCGGGAGTTCTTCGTTTCGAGCATTCTGCCGATCGTGGTCAACGGACGGTCGGCTCGGACCCGAATTCGCCTCAGCCGGATCACCAAGGAGCTGCCCGCTCTCCTCCTGCAGGAGCGGACCGGGATTTACGGCATCGAATGCCGGCGCAGGGTTGCCGGTGGTTTCAGCAATATCATTACACCTGCCCGACTCCCCAAGGAGGCTATCAACCATGTCGGGAAGGAACTGGGAGAACATCTGAATGTTTCGATTTCGCAAACAGTCAAAAAATGAACCGATGACCCATATCGGGACCGGCGTCAACATGGAGCACCCGACAAGGATCGTCCCCCTGTCCATCCCTGACTCTTACCGAAAACGGCACATGTTCGTGTTCGGCACCACCGGAGTCGGCAAAACGCGGCTGTGCGAGAACCTGATCGAACAAGACATCAATAAGGGCTATTCAGTCGTCTACTTCGACCCCAAAGGTGACCAGCAGATCTTTACCAAGATTTTCGATGTGGCGCGCAAAGCGGGCCGTCTTGACGAACTGATGCTCGTGACTCCCATCTTTCCGGAGTACTCATCCGTAATTGACCCGATGGCCTACTACTACATTGTCGATGAACTGGTCGGCCATGTCATCTCCGGCATCCAGGGGGGAAAAGAGCCGTTCTACCGGAACATTGCCAAGGAGATCACCACTGCGGTCATCACCGCCAACTTACTCCTGGCCAAGGAAGCCGGCCACCTGCCGGTAATGAACATCGACTCCATCAGGCAAAGCATCCGCCGGGATGCACTTGAGGAGACTATGAATGCCCTGCGGCGGATCGGCACCCATGAGGCGGACCTGACTGCCGGAATGCTGGAAGACATCCTTAAGTCTCCTATGGAATATTACGCCAAGGTCTCCTCGACACTCAGGACGGCCCTGATGGAACTCTCTTCCGGCAACATCGGTAAAATCATCGGCCAGGCCGACTCCAACCGTTTCATCAAACGCCTTGAAGCGGGTGAGCGGGTAATTCTCGTGGTACACACCGGGACGATGATTGCCCGCGAGGCATCCGCCACCCTCGGCAAGGTCATTCTTTCCATGATTCAGTCCTTCATTGGCCGGGTCTACCTATCCGACAAACAAATAGTCTCTCCTCCCCTATCCATCTTCATCGACGAAGCCCAGAGTCTGTTTTACCAGGGAGTAGAAGATCTGTTCGCCAAGGCAGGGTCCGCTGATGTGATGGTGACGGCCTTCGCCCAGTCGGTAAACCAGGTCTACGCAGTCGTGGGAGAAGAGTTCGGCAAGAGTATCCTCGACAATACCAATACGAAGATCTTCATGCGCTGTTCCGATGCGGAGACGAGCGAATACGTGGTCAAGCACTTCGGGGTGCGCAATGTTCTGACCGGGATCTTCGGCTCGAATCAGGTGACGACCCGGGAAGTGGAGCAGGACATCCTCAAGGTACAGGATATCCTTGGCCTCCAGCCACGGGAGTTTTACATGCTCACCTATTCGGGCAGGACAAAAGGAACCACTCTCGATGCGCATAAATCCAAGACCAGAATCATCTTTCCCGGAGCGCCGTCCGCTATCTCCACATTCGATTCCTGCCGCTCCCCGGAAGAGACTGACACTCCATGAATGGAATGTTTTTCACAGCTGCCGTGATCGGTTCCGGACTCATAACGTACGCGGCAATGAACCATTTCCGCCAGGATGGGGACGAGGAAGATCAGCCAGTAGATAGGTTCGACAAAAAGACTCTGGCCAATGCAAGTTACACCTGGACACTGACTGACAAAAATTCCTTGAGCGGTGAAGTCGTAAACCTTAAGGATCTGGCCGTGATCTGGCGGGAGCCGGAAGCGGAGAAGAGTGCGCCCCCCATGCCCCGCCCGACCTTCAAAAACGAGGAGATCGAGCAGTTCTTTGCCGAGATGGTGGAGAAGCGCCGCACCATTAAGGGAGCACGCCGGATGGTCATCGTCAAACTCCTCAAAATGCTTGACGAGGATGGAGATTGTCCGTCGGTGGTCAGGTTGAACGAAAAGGAAGCCGAGAACAAATATCCTCCGGACACCTTTGCCCTGCTGGCCACGGTCCCTCTTTTCCGTCATACGCTTCATGTGGCCAGGAAGTGCGCCGCAAAAGTCAACCAGGAGGTCATGCTGCCGGATATTCTGATCGTATCCCTTGGCCACGACATCGGCAAGATTCCAGCCTACCACGACAAGCTCTACTCCACGGGCGACCACCCGCTCATATCCGTGATCATACTCAACAGGATCACGGAATACGCATCCCTGCCCAACCATGTCGAGCTCGACCTGATCGTCAGGGGACACCACAATATGAAACCGGACAACCTTCTGACCGACTTACTCAAAAAAAGCGATCAGGAGACTCGCAAGGAGGAGCTTGCCGTACTTGTCGGCGAGGCGGTTGATCGGGACAAGAGCCAGGCAAAGTCCGGAGCCGGAGCACCCAAGAAAACCGTTCCCATCAAGGCAACCGAAAAACCTGCTACGAAGAGCAGCACCAAGAACCATGACGAAGAAGAACGGGATCATCCACTGGGAGGTATGGAAACAGAGGAGATCCCCTTGCCGGTTGCGCAGGAAGTACCGACCTGGTTCGATGCCGATGCAATACTGGCCGCAATCAAGGAAAGGATCAACCAGATCGAGGATTCTACCGGCAGACCGCATTGGGTGGCGGTATCGTCAAACAGGGGAGTTGTTTTCGTTCATCCCGATGGCCTGTGGAGCGTCCTCAAGGAGGTGAGCGAAAAGAATCCGACGCTCCTCGCTGCCGATGCCGACGAAGCGACGAAAAGGAATCTGCTCTACACCGTCGTATGGGAACTGCACAGGGTTAAAAGCGCCATCGCCACCGATTATGTATCCACGAAATACTATACGACCCAGACAACGATTGTGCCGGGTGGTGGGAAGGGGTTTTCCGTCTTGCTCGTGCCGTTCAAGGTTGAGGCCTTCGGCGAGACGGATGGTTCCCTCGATGAGATCAAGTCTTCCCGGCTGCGGAAAATGGTCCGGGACATACGACCGAAACAGGAGGAGGTGGAAAAGTGCGTTTTATAATCGTGGCCCTGCTGCTCGTCTCCATGGTTGCCACGGCCGGAGCCAGTTACTACACCGATTCGGGTAAGGGCTGGTGGTGGTATCAGAAGGAGCTCGACAGTAAGGATAAGAAAGAGCCGAAAAAGGTGAAATCAAAGAGATTGCCGGCGCTTGCCGATTACTCCTACGACGAGATCTGGAACATGCACCCGGATGATTTCGAGAAGTTCGCCGAGAGTCTCAAAAGGAAGGCGGTTCAGAACCCGTCCGAGGAGAACGTCAAGGATTACTACGAGGTCCAGGAAATCGCACGGAAGAAAGCCCTGGCGTTCACGAACGTTGCCCAGTACGTCTGGCAGAAATACCCGGAACTGACCACCGCCAAGGATTACCCGATCGCCACCCCCGGCAATCTTAGCCGGGTCAACCAGATCCAGGACGAAAAGAACCGGAAGCTGCGCGACAACCGTGAGGAGTTCGCGCTCATCTATTTCTATAAGACCGACTGCGGCTACTGCCAGCAGCAGCAACCGATCATCGACTGGTTCACCAACTCCACCGGATGGCAGGTGAAACGGATCAACATAGAGGAAAACCCTGGCTTGGCCGGGAGGTTCGGCGTCGAGGTCACGCCGACAATGATCCTGATCCAGAAAGGGAACCAGAACTCCTTTCCGGTTTCAAGTGGACTGATAACTGCCGAGGAAATCGCGGATAAAACGTACCGTGCTGTGCGACTTTTGAAAGGCGAGATCACTCCGGAGGAATTCAGTCTGTACGATTTCCAGAAAGGAGGTGGCTTCGATGTCAGGAAGAGGCCGTCGAACCTCGACAAGCCATAAAAAGACGGGAACCAGCGTAAGCCGTTATCACGTGTGGAAAGGAGGTGAATCAACCATGAAACGAAAAACAGCAAAGAAGATTGTGGCGGCGGCCCTCGCACTGGCGATTGCCACTACGCCGGCCTTGTCCTGGAGCGGCTGGGTAGATGACTGGATGACCCAGAAAACCTCGACTTCCCCCAGTTACTACGAAGGGGCAAAGCGCGGTTACTACACCGGCGGCAGCTTTTCCGCCCGTTGGCCTAATGGCACCGACTATCCCGTCACTGTCACCATGCCCTCAGTCAAGAGCGGTTGCGGCGGGATCGATGCCTTTCTGGGTGGCTTCAGCTTCATGAATGTCGATTACCTCGTCCAGAAGCTGCAGCGGATCCTTTCGGCTGCGCCGGCGGCAGCCTTCGACATTGCCATGAAGACGCTGGCTCCCCAGGTATCGGACACAATCAAATCCCTGGAGGCCATCGCGGACCGCCTGAACAACATCCAGTTGAACGACTGCAAGGCTGCCAAGGCCCTTGTCGCCGTCGCTTCCGAACCATTCTCCCCGATCATGAGTCAAAGCGTGAAAAACGAGATGAGCAATTCCATGAACGACTTCATGGTATCCAGCGGCGTGAATGATCTTTACCAAACCTCGAAGACAAATCTCACGGCGGTGATGAATTCCGCCATGGGTAACTCGCCACCGGTCGGCAATGCTGTCGCCCAGGCTTCCCAGGGAGGCACGGCCGGTTGTCCCAGCGACATCACCGACATCTTTGGCGGCGGCTCGGTCCTCGACAACCTGGCCACCAAGAAGGGTATGAATGCAAGCTATGTGAGGCTCATCCGGGGGTTCATCGGCGACGTCGTGGTGCAGTCCCCCACCACGACGAACAGCACCTATGTCGCCAGCTACATCCCCCCCTGCGACAAAAATACCGATTTTGACACCTTTATCGATGGCTCGGCGCAGGGAAAGGATTCTGCCGGAGCATGCAGCACCATTACGGACGCCAACGCAAATCTGATGCAGTACGTCTCAACCCGGATGCAGACTATATCGACAAAAATGAAAGCAAAACAGACCCTCGACGCAGCCAATGACGTGCCGTTTCTCAACGCGACCCCGCTCTCCATCAGTCTCGTTTTGAAGACCGCCATCGCAACCAACACCGAAGGAGAAGTAATAGGCAAGCTTTCCGCGGTGACCGCCAGGGCGTTTGCCTACTACATGCTGCTGGACCTCCTGCAGGAAGCAACCCAGCTGCAGAACCTCTCCGCACAGATCCAGTCACAAAACAAGGACAACAAGGCTGGCGCCAGCCCCAGCAGCTGTCAGCTCGCACTGCTGTTCGATGGCATGAAAAACGTCGATCAGTTGACCAACAGGACACGGGTCCTTCTGACCACGGCACAACAGGGATACGCCAATGTCGTAAATGAGATGAACGCAATCGAGATGCTGGTCCTGACCATGAAGAGATTTGACGATACCGTTTTCTCGGAATTGGCAGGCCGGTTTGGAACGGGAGTGGCCCGTAGGGCTACCGGAAGAAGCTAACATTGAAAGGAGTGTACATGTCAGACAAGAACAAGAATGGGAATGATGGACAGGGAGGCAAAAATGGAGCTAAGACGTGGCAGGAACGCAAACTGGAGAAGGTAAACCGTGACGACTTTGATGTTATCTCCCGGAAGACCAGGGACCAGAGCGACTTCATCGGTATGCTCAACACCCTCGACAACTTACTCTACCAGTTGCGGATGAACATGGGGAGGAGCAGCAATATCCAACTCGACAAGGCTCAGGAATTCCTCGTGCGGAGCCAGAAGATCAAGGATGAGATCAATCTTCTGAATGCGGAAATGTGTGAAATGATGGGCTGGGATTACCGGCCGCCGCGGGGGTTCGTGAATCCGGTGAAAAAAGAGGCTACAGTCAAGTCTACTGTGCCTAAAGAGAAGCCGGGGTCAGCAACTTCAACGGCATAAATCGATACAGGGGCGGCCACCCTGTGCCGCCCCTGCTTGGTATGAATCAATGTCGCAGAATTAAATAAAGACGTCCCCGGAACTGGGACAATCTTGAAAACCAGAGTTTACGGGTAGCTGCAGCTTCAAACAGGGCACTCAATGCACAGGTGCGTCAACTTACCTGAAAAGGATGCCCGCAGGTGACTGAAAATGCAGGCGTTTCCATAACTGCTAACACCATCTGCTCCTATGGGGATATTCTTACATCAGAAATGTCCTCAATTTTAACAGGCTTAATATGATCAATAGTATAGTCCTTGAAAGCCATATGTGATATTTTATTAAATTGTGGAATTGTTGCTATCAATTCATTTACATTGTCGTATATCACATCAAGGTAAGATGTAGATTCTATATATTCTTTACTGCTTACAAGTTGACAATATTTTGATGCATTTATATTAAGTCGCTCGAATATCTCTATTTCATCCTCAATAAATATCCCGTTAATTATGTACAGGTCCTTCTCACTCAAAATATTATTGGTTATACTGATAAAGTCACCGATATTATGTTGCTTACTATATATTTTATCGATTGTATCAAAAACTTTGTTATTCATGTCAAGCCTATTGCCGTATTTTTTTAAAATGTTAACATCGAATCCACACACTTTGCTGAAAATATCTTTAACCACTATGTACCTTGGTTCGATGTGATTATTTAGTATCGAACTATTTATATCAAAATATCTATTAGCACTATCATTCAAGAAGTTCTGAATTGATACATTCATTGTTTTTAGAAGATTATATCTTTTATATGCAATAATTTCGTCGTTAATTCCTATATTTAATGTGTCCAATAACCATACTATAAGACCTGATGTAAGTAGACCAGTCCCAAGATTACTTAGTATTGAATAAATGTTTTTCACTATGTCAGGATAATCGCCCTTGTTGAGTAAACTAGTTGCAATCAATATAACGCCAGACGAAATTATAGCTAAATATATAGAAACGTGTATTTTTTTATTTATATATTTAGCCATAAATATCTAGCCCTATGGATGTTGCGTGAAAATCACCTTTATCTAAAAATCAATTCCTGGCATAATATGACTTGCAGCACAGGCCGGGCACATAGTTTTTAAATCTTGTGGTCGCAATTCATATTTGTTCAATATTTCACCATGCTTTAAGGCAAGGTCGATTAGCCTCATTTTCGTTGGGATGCCTACAGGAACATCTGTTAAACTATTTAATAGCTCTTCCCGTTCAGGAACAGGGTCATAAGGATAAAGTGTCGCAATTGCCCCTAAACTTGCTAATTTTTCAATACCTTCAATTATACTAGAATTAGATTCACCTACACCAAGTATCAGATTAGAACTAACCTTCCCACGACCGAAAACCTCGCATGCATCACTAATCGATTTCAATATTTCATCTGGATTCTTATTAGGCATTAGCTTACGAGCTAAGTCGTGATCATAAATTTCAAGGTTAAGCCTCGCTTCTGATGCACCTGAATCTTTAAGCATTTGCAATGTTTCTCTTGAAGGTTGCTTTGTTGATATGCCTATGGGTATATCAGGACCCACTCTATTACGTATCCTTCGAACAATATCCACAAGCTCTATTCCGACTTCTTGACTCGTTTTATGAGGAGGAATGCCAGTAGTTATTCCGATGCTTCTGAAACCATCATTTTCATGTGCCGATATATCAGCGAACATATCATCAATAGTATAATAGACTGGATTCTTTTTTATAGATAAAGGGCAAAAATAGCAGTCGGCTGAACAGTACTCATAAAGGCCAAGAAATAGGTGATTTGGGCAATGCACTAACTCCGTCTCTAAAACTACACCATCAATCAACATTTCATTATTGCCAGATCTTACTATCCTGCAATACGGATTACCCATATCTGATACCTGTATAGTGTATCTCGCTTCATCATTATCTAATGTCATTCTAACATGAGTACCGATGTCAAATTTAATAAATACCCACTTATTAGAGTGATGATTATCTGTGTAACCTTTGCCACATGTAGAAGTAACTTTGTAATGCTCGTTTTGCAATAAGTCATCGTCAAATTTGACGAACGCGCTTGATATTAATTCAGCCTTTACGTCAAGATATTTTCCGATAGAACTATTTATCGACATTAAATACCTCCATGACAGTGGAGCATAATTGAAGTATGGCAGGAAATGTGTTTTCCAAACCCATTGATTTCCAATGTTGATCGAATGACAACACAACTTCTTCACCTAATTCCATTAATACGTTCTCCAACTTTTTCAACCTAACATTGAGAATATCTTCAAATAATTCTACATTCGAACGTGAATTACCGTACAAGGCAATAATAGTTAATCCATCTTTCCAGCACGAGTAAGCGTGAACAAATTCTTCCCGATCATAATATACATCACCTTGAACCATAACCGCCCTACCAGTAAAAACCTTTATTCCACAGCCAAGACGCTCATATGACTCCATTTCTTCGATTACTTTAGGTATGCTGTCAATATCTTTGAGAGCATATGCTCTTTGAACAACATGGTTCAAACAATCCAAAATAATATATATATTTGAGTATTGTTTTGCATACTCCAAAGCAATATCAAGGTTTTTATACGCCTCCTCCCTATCATCAGACGCCATAGCGATCTCATATTTGATGTGATAATATTCAGAGTATTCAGTACCGAAACTATATTTTTCGGCTAATATCCATGCTTTTTCGATATATATTATTGCTTCCTCAAAATCTTCCTTAAGGCGATACAACCATGATCTATCACAGTACAATTCGCTCAATTTAAATTTATCGTCTATATTAATTAAATATTTTTCCGCAATGTCATAATTAGCGATTGCGTCATCAAATTTATCTAGATCGCGTAAAGTATTTGCAAGATAGTAATAATAAGTTCCTAGGTTCTTTTCATCGTTAATATGTTTTCTTATTTTAAAGCTTTCCTGTAGTGGAATCATAGAGTTATCTACTTTTTGTTGCAACCTATACATCTTACTCGTTTCATCCAATACTTTAGCTGCTAATTTAAGGTTGTTTATTTCTTTGGCCCTATTGAGACTATCCTGAAAAACATGCTCAGCCTCATCGCTTTTACCTATAAAAACATATGCCTTTCCAAGTTCCATCAAGCACTTTGGTATTCTGCTTGTGCAGCCATGGATTTCATAGATTTCCCTGCTTTTTTTAAATTTTTCGACAGCATCGAATAGATTTGTTTGTGCAATCGTACATGCATTAATACTTGCACTGCCAAAGCATTCCAATAAACGTGCGTAGTAAACAGGTTCTTCGCTCTCTTTTATTACTTCTATGAATTTTGATAATATATCTATAGCAGCTTGCGGTTTATATTGTTGCAAATACAATTCAGCTTTAGCAAGTTCGACAGATAAGTGAACTTTTTCATAATGTTGGAACTTTTCAATTTCAGTTATCAACTGACAACACAAGTCATTATTATATGACTCTAGCGCAGATTGGAATATGCTATCAAAATATATTACGCCTAGATCGGCGTCCAATATCAGCTCATAATATAATTTTTCAGTTAACAATGTATCGTGATTTATATTGTCTATGTGGTCTTGCTGCAATATATTATCGTAGTAACTAATAACATTGGATATATATTTGGTTTCGTCAAGAATAATCCAATGCAGTTTTACTAAATTGACAATCTCATCATGCAGGTATATATGACTTGTTTCACCACTTGACTTTACAAATGAGAACCGTGTCAATTCAGTTATAATACCTAAGCACTCATGATCCGTCAAACCAGTCAACATTTTTGCAATATCAACACTAAATCGTTTAACAACAATCGACATAATCTCTATAAATAGGCATTCGTTTCTGCTCAAACCCTTCAAGCACATTATTAGTGCTTTTTCAAACGAGTTTTTAGACAAATTAACAACATAATTCAGTTGATTGTTATGTTCAATTATCCAGTCAATAGATAATGCACACAGTATTGGCTTCCCATCCGTAAGATAAAGCAACTTTTCTATGTCGGATTGACCTAAGATGCATTTCTTACCTTGCGAATCAAACATCTGCTCAGCCAGATTAACTATATCTTGCTTATTAAAACCAATAATTTTGACCGGAATTTTTGAAGCGTTGTCAACATTGATATTATCAACTTTGCCAGCAATTGCTAATCCGCATCTACCATTAAGTCTTTTAATCAAATCTATGAAATTTTCGTATAATTTTGTGTTATTTAAAGCTTCAAAAGTATCAAACATCAATATCACAGGTGTTGTCTTGCTAATATCGTTTATTGCTGCAATGAATGAACTAATTGCTTTATCATAATACATTTGCCTATCAACATCAGTTGTTTGAAAGTAGTTTTGATAAGCTTCCAAAAATTCGTTACAGAGAGCATTATTTATGTCTTTCGTTATTGAGTTCAATATCGTTAATAACGCTTTGTTTTGTGTAGACTGTAAATCTATTGGGCCTGATAAGCTGACTTTACTAGATTTTAATTGCGCATTGAGTCGCTTTACAAATCGTGACTTTCCTATACCACCATCACCACAAATAAATACTATTTTGGGCATTTCAGTATCTTGTGACGTTAGTACTTGCAAAAGGTGAGATTTCGCAACTTCAATTTCATAATCTCTGCCTACGAATATATCGGTTATTGTGGTAAAATTAGACATAATAAGCGCCCTTGAAATATTTGGGTCAAGTTAAAACGGACCTAATTTCCCTACTACGACATTAGTACTCGTCAGAATTTCGATTGACTGGTATTTAGCTAAACTTAATAGTTGTTCTTCACTCAGATAACCCAGTTTTTCAAGGATGCTGATTGCTACGCTCTCTGCAGCTTCATCTGACCCGCTTTCCATTTTTATTGCTATCCCTACGTCATCGTTCGGTATCGACATGCAAAAAATACCTTCTGATCCACTTTTTGCAATATAGCCACATAGCGAAATAATATCCGAATCTACCCTATCAGTCCCTGCCAACATAAATGGCTCTTCCAAAATCGCATTTTTAATGTATGACATCCTCTCATCATGTAACAGTTTTGCATATGCTTCTGCAAGTTTGGATAAGGTTATTCCGTAAGTTGGGACACCACAACCATCAATGCCGATCTTTATTGCACGTGGCCTTAATTCGAGATAATCAGCCAATTCAGCAACTATGTTTTGCTGCGCTGGATGATTGAGTTCCCAATAATTGTCTTTTGTTATTTTCAGTAAGTTACATAGCATCAACAGACCAGCGTGTTTCCCGGAACAATTGTGGTAAATGGCAGTCAATTTATTATCTTGTAATATCCAATCAAAATATGGATCATGTGTTCCACATTTTAAGTCCTTCTCAGTCATCCCAATTTTTTTTAATATGCTTGCTACAGTATCTCTGTGAACCTGTTCAGCATTGTGTGAACTTACCATTACTGCAAGTTCCTTTTGGGACAGAGAATACCTATTTATACCCTCATTCGCTATTAGAGGTATTGCGATAAAAGGTTTAGCAGTTGATCTCATAGGAAACTCTACATATGGGTTTCCTTCATAATATGTTAACTTGTCTTTTCTGAATACCGCAATAGAGCCTCTATGGACGCACTCTGTGATTCCACTTCGAGTTAACTTTACTAGAGGTACACATTCCATTGTTGTACTCCTTACCTATTTTAGTAATGCAACAATATCGTTAATTACTGTTTCATTTAAATCAATATCATCTTTATTTACGTTTATTTCATAATTTAACAAGGAAGATTGGCCGGGGATACGTATTTCGTCAAATCCATATGCTAGAGCAGAATTTTTAATCTCCTTTATGAGCAAATCTGTGTTATTCATAAATTGTTCTATTGGAACGAACAGATTGGGTTTTATGACAATAAACAGCAACCCATCTGAACCTGATACAGCATCCTTCCCTACCTTACAGCCAATAAAGGTTCCTGATAAGATTTCTATAGCCAATCCTAAGCCGTACCCCTTATGTTCAGCCATCGGCAATTGGCACCCATCGTTTGCATCATTTGGGTTAGTAGATGGTTTTCCCTCTGCGTCTAATACAATACCTTCTGGAATAATTCTACCTTCTTTGGCTGCAAGCATAAGTTCCCCGTAGGTTCTCGCTGCTGTAGAGAAGTCGATAATTATTGGATTAGTCGAACAAGGTATACTTATGGACAACGGATTTGTTCCTAAAATTGGATCCCTTCCGCCCCAAGGGGCGACAGCATATTCAGAGTTACAGAAACAAATTCCGATTAAATTATGTTTAGCTATTTGTCTTGTGAAATACCCCATAGCACCCGTTGTACCTACATAATTTTTTGCAGCTACAATGGCTATACCATTATTATTGGCGATTGAAATAGCTTTCTCACAAGCATCTTGAGCAACTACAAGCCCCAAATGGTTAGCCCCGTCCACAAGTGCCGAAAATAGATTTTCGTCGCTTATTTGTATGTCACCAGATACCGTTTCACTCATAATTTTGTTAACAATGCCAGACAATCGATAGAAGCCGTGAGAAGATTTTCCCATAAGTTCTTCTTCCAGCAAGTGTGAAATAACTATATTTAACTCTCTTTCTGATAAACTATTTTGCCGCAAAATTGAAGTTGCAAGGTTGATAAGATATTCTTTATTTACACTTTTACTCATAATTCACCTCTTTAATTGATATGAGTCATAATCAGTTAGCAAATTGATATCCGTCGGAGGAACTTCTAGAATCAGCTCGTTGAGTTTGCCACCCGGTGAGCCATGGCAATTACAACCTCGTCGGCCAATTCCATCATCAACCGGTTACGCAGAAGTGCTGTCGCTTCAGTAACCCTCGTTACTGATTCTGCAAAGGGCGTGATTATCAGCATGCGGCCCGCGTCCAAGGCCACTTTCAATTCAGGTTCAAGACGTTTCTTTATCCCTCTGGCAAGGGCTAGAATTCCCCTTCCAGAAGACGTTTCGCTGACTGAAGATCGTGATCGGCCTTAATCAGCAATTACCCTGCTTCCGTAGCGTTTGTACTATCCAAAGACAACCCTGCCTTCTTCCATAACCCTCTAGGTCAGTGAGCTTCTGACATTTCTGCTTCGCTCAATTTCTTCGTGGGTCTGCACGACAACATCTACAGGAAAACCGATACCGCGAAGGGCACGATAGACAGGAACAGCGCGGCGGCAGGAAGGAAGGTCCGAATTGGCGACTACAACAAACAGATCAATATCGCTCGCTTCGCCCGGTTTACCCCAGGTACGGGAACCAAGCAGAATGATCTTTTCGGGATGGATTGCTTCAACGACTCGACCGGCAATTGACGAAATGACTTCATCGGTGACTATTGCCACGATTCATTTCTCCTTCGGTGCCCATGGCGGGACGCTATATGGCTGGATACTTGCTGTAAATAACTCGTATTTATCACACTTTTCCCCTTTAAAGTCAATTACTTCTAATGGATTTATCGATCCATGTTTTACTCAACAGGACATCCACCACCGCAATGGTAACTTATGGCTACTGAAACAAGGTGAAACGGGCTGAAATTCAATATGTTATGGATCGAATAAGCACTTGACATCAGTTGATGCTGCTGGTAATAATCGATACATATTTTACACTCTTTCACCGAAAGAGACTCCGCGAGGGCCTTATTGCCCCCGGACAAACTCTTCTGGAGAGCCCAGAGGAGAAACACCCCGGCAGGGATGAGATTCAGGGAAGACCGGCACGCTTTAAGCCCCTTCCCGGTGGATTCACAGTCAAATAGGTCGTCCTTGGGTAAAGGCGACGGTAAACAGAAGAGATAGGTGCGTCCGAAAAGGTCTGCGCCTTTTTTATTACCCTTCATATACGTAAATATTTGAAACCTGTTTCGGACATCGCGCCGTTACGGGTTTTTTTGTATCCGCATTCCCGCGACAAGCCTTATCAGCGGCGGGCATTTAACCAAATCCCGACTGGGAGACTTAACCTCTCCCCCAGGGACAGGCGACCGTCTTCTTGTTCGGGAAAAACCAACAAGGAGGCAGTCATGGCAAGTTTGAACAAGGTTCTCTTGATCGGGAATCTGGGCAAAGACCCGGAAGTCAGGTACACGACATCCGGCACAGCGGTAGCGAGTTTTTCACTGGCGACATCGGAGAAATTCAAAAACAAAGGAGGTGAATGGGAGGAGCGGACCGAGTGGCACAACGTCACCCTCTGGGGACGCCTGGCGGAAATTGCCGGTGAATACCTGGGTAAAGGAAAAACGGTGTACATCGAAGGCCGGCTCCAGACAAGGAAATGGCAGGACAAGGAAGGCAAGGATCGTTACACCACGGAGATCGTCGGCGAGAAAATGCAGATGCTGTCGAAGAAGGACACGGGACGCGAAGTCGACCCGGAGCCCAACAGCTTCTATCAACCGCCCGATTCCAGTGGAGACGACATCCCCTTCTGAGATCTGACCAACTGTAACGATTAAATATCCAACCCATGCCTGCCAGGGGAGACACCAACCCCTGTGGGGTGGTCCGTCTCCTCTGTCCGGGTACAACCGTCAGAAAGGAGATAGACCATGTTCCAGAAAGCAGTCAGAAAAAGAGCAAAAGCCCGTATCGGTATCTGTGGTCCCGCTGGTTCAGGTAAAACCATGTCCGCCCTCAAGCTGGCATTCGGAATTGTCGGCCCAACCGGAAAAATTGCGGTTCTCGATACGGAGAACGAAAGCGCATCATTGTACGCTCACCTGGGCGATTACCATGTTGCGGTTATCAAGCCCCCCTTCACCGTGGAAAAGTACATAAGCGGTATCAGGGAGGCGGGAAATCTTGGTTACGACCTCATCATCGTCGATTCCCTATCCCATGCCTGGGCAGGAACCGGAGGTATTCTGGAGTTCGTGGACTCACGAACTGAATCGGCCAAAGGGAACAAGTTTGCCGGGTGGCGTGAAGCAACCCCCAAGCACAACTCCCTCATCGATGCCATGCTCCAATCGCCGATGCACATCATCGCGACCATGCGCAGCAAAACCGAATACGTTCTCGTTGAGGATGAAAGAGGTAAGAAAGTCCCGAAAAAAGTCGGTATGGCGCCAGTGCAACGGGAAGGCATGGATTACGAGTTCACACTCGTCTTCGATGTTGACCAGGAACGGCACATTGCCACATCCAGCAAAGACCGGACCGATATCTTCGATGGTTTCCATGGGAAACTGACGGAGGATCACGGAAAATCAATCCGGGAGTGGCTGGATTCGGGAGAAGTTGCGCGGCAGACCTCAGACAAATCTGAACAACAGCAAACGTCAGACCAGAATTTCATCAGCAAAGATCAGGTGATGGAACTGGAAGCGAAAATCAGTGATGTGGGAGCCGACCGGGACAAGTATCTCGCCTTTCTGGGGGTAACGAGGCTCGAAGAGATTCCCGCTGAACGGATGGACTTCGCGTCTAAAGCTCTGGAAGCTAAAACCAAGAAAGGCGATACGGCAAGTAACAACGTGACGGACATAACCTCCGCGTTGGCAGCTCGTCGCATTCCTTTCGAGACGAACGAAGAAGCCGGTGAGCTGCATGCCAAGCCGTCGTATCAGGACACTGCCTCCAAGGAGTTCCTGAAAGCGAAAGGCTTCAAGTGGAATTCCTCTGACAAGTCATGGGTCTGCAAATTGGCAGCGTAACAGTCATTCAGCCCAACCCTACAGGAGGAAATCATGCAGCCAACCATATCACTCATGGGCCAACGCGCCTCAGCAACCATTTTCTGTAACAACCTGATCCTGGATAACGACAGACTCATCGTTTTGTTGTCCGCCTACGGCCCCTCCCAGGAGGTCCGGGCTTTTGCTCAGATTCTCTATGACAAGGAGGCGCCTCTGCTGGAAATCCCCGGTAAAAAAGGCAACCGCATAAGTTTCGGAGGACCGGTGAGCCTTATCGGCAAGATGGATAACGGCTACTCTGGTTTGTACATCCTTCCGAGCAAACAGCGGCGTCTCATCATCGGGAACAACCGGGAGGAATGTTTCACCATCTACTCCCGCATCCTGGACCAGCAACAGTTTGTACACCGGGATTGGTATCTCCCCCTGTTCGACATGGCGGAGTTCCTTGTCCCCCAGATCGGCTACAAGATGTGCTATCGCCCGATCGAGAACGTTCCGGAAGAAGTGCGGAACCGGATCAGATTCGGCGGGTTTAACTTCCCTGAAACCACGACCGGCATCACAGTCGAGGTGAAACAGGAACATCAGCAATAGAATTTATCTATCCCGACAGGGGTAGGTGGCCTGGCCTCCTCCCCGCACAAGGGATAGCCATGTCACCTCCCCTGTCACGAGGAGCGGACATGGAATTCACTGAAAAAATCAACAACCACTCCCGCACCAAGGGTAACGAGCTGGCAAAGGGGTTCTATCCCACTTTCCCGCGCGATGTGGAGCTGGTCAAAAAGGTTATCAGCATCAATTTCGGCTGGGACCGGACGAGCATTCACGAGAAGATGGTCACCATCTTCGACCCATGTGCCGGCGAAGGGGCGTTTCTGACCAACATGGTCCGCCATGCGAAACAGACCGCCACCAAGTCGAACGCCAAAAATACTACCGTTGGCTCTTTTGCAGTGGAACTGGATGCGGAACGCTTCAAGAAAATCCGCGGCATCGACCACAAACTCAACGCTTCATTCTTCGACATTACCAACAGCGGATCGTTCGACATCCTCCTCTTGAATCCACCCTACAACCGAAACGGCGGAGAGCTTATCACCTGGATCGAAAAGGCTGCCCCCATGGTTTCCAAACGGGGTGTCATGGTCCTGATCTTCCCGGAGTATGAACTCAAGGGGAAAATGATCGAACTACTGCGGGGAAGCTTCACCTACCGGTATGCCTACAAATCGGAGGAACATGCAGCTTTCAAGCAACTGGTCATTTTTCTACGGAAGAATGTCGGCAACGAAACCACCTCTTACCGATCACCCTACTATCATAACTTCGACAACCTGGACAACACCGGAGAAGATCTGATCCTGACCTACGCTGAAAACCCGACCGTCACCATCGAGGTCGAGGCCGGAGGCATCAAGACCAGACCCATGCTCCAGTGCCAGGACCTGTCAGAGTTCTACCAGAACTGTGAAGAGCGGCTGGACAAAACGATCACGGTGATGCTGGACAAGGAATATCCTGCCAGCTACGACACCAGCATTCAGCCCGTATCCACCCTCAGAACAGCCCATGCTGTCCAATTGGCAGCCATGAACAGCCAGATCGAAAGCGTCACCATCAACGGGACGCATTATCTGGCCAAGTACATGCTCGTTGAAAAGCCGGAGACGTTTGAAGATTACGATGACAACGGCGTGAAAACGACCACCATTCTCCACAAACCGACCGTTGAGACCTTCCTCATGGACAAAACCGGCGAAGTAAAAGCTGCCAGGGAGCTAGGTTTCGATTACGTTGAACTCAATTCTCAACTGTCCACGATCCTCCTCAAAAAGCTCACCACCATCTACAAACCCCTGCACGAAATCGGCAAGGATGAAGAATACCTGGCCATTGAGTTGAGGGAAATCGGGCTGAAAGCCCCCCAACGGGAGGCGGTGAAGGCGGTCATGAAGGCGTTTGCTTCAGGGAGGAAAGGAATCGGTATCAGGGCCAACACCGGCACAGGGAAAACCTGGATGGCCAAGGCGGTGAAGTATATCGCCGGCGCCAAAAGGTCGATCATGGTGACGGAACCGCAACTCATCCCCCAGATGGTAAATGAGTACGAGCACGAGGGCTTTCAAGTCCACGTCATCGACTCCTGGGAACGGCTGCGGGAACTTAGCCGTACCCGGCCGAAAGGACTCTACCTCATCGCCTACACCCGGCTCCGCATGCACCCGGACTTCGTGCCCGTCACGAAAACCCGTCTGGTGCGGACCAAGGAAGGACCAAAGTACACGACCTGCTGCCTCAACTGCCTGGCCGAGGTAAAGAGAATCACCAGGGGGAGCAAGGAACATTGCCCCGTTTGTGGCGATGTCCTCTACACCTATATCCCGGAGAACAAGCGCCCTCCCCTTCGTTACCGGCAATGGATCGCCGACATCGAACGGAACGGTACGTCAGTCGAGGTGAAATCCCACAACAAGCAGCTCCCCTACATCCGCTACCTTAAGAGAATATCCTTCGACCTAGCCATCTTCGATGAGGCGCACAATGCGGCCAACCTGATGTCCAATCAGGGGACCGCGTTCATCCGTCTGGCTGCTTCTGCCAAGCGGGTGCTCTGTCTTACCGCGACCGTCACGAACGGCATGGCCAAGAGTCTCTACAATCTGCTCTGGGGAATCAATCCGGTGCAGATGCGGGAAGCGGGATGGGACATGAAATCAGCCACCGACTTCCAGGCGAAGTACGGCGCCTTCAAGGAGGTCAGGAAATCCGATGAGAGAAACCGCCACCGTGATTCGGAAAAGGTGCAAACCTACGACACGGCGGGGATCTCACCGGCGGCCCTGGTCTACACCCTGCCAAACTTTGTGAATGTTGACTCGGAGGATTTTGACGATCTCCCTCCGGTCGAACGGGAAGTCATCAAATGCGCTCCCCATGTTGAAGTGGAAGAGTGCATGAAGACCATCAACAAAATCATAGATGACGCTGAACTGCCGATTGAGGACAAGATGCCTGCCGCAAGCGTCAGAACGGCGGCTTTCCTGCGGGTGTCCGACACCTTCAGGCACTCCGATGACGAAATATGCCTGCGTGGCAATCTCCTCGGAACATTGTGGAGACGGCCGGTGGATGAACTGCTCGAAAAAGAAAGTGAGTTGGTCAACATCGTCCGGCAGATTGAAAACTGGGGAGAGCGCTTGCTGGTCTATACCGGCAACACCCAGAAGATCGACATGCGCGGCCCACTCAGGCGGATCATCGCTGACAGCGTACCCAACA